>Ga0197142_1000341_pt1 | contig 42956 bp, 44 predicted proteins | sample GBS60_MetaG_FD_148614 | JGI IMG/M metagenome (GOLD analysis project Ga0197142, IMG submission 148614) | Sediment microbial communities from Great Boiling Springs, Gerlach, Nevada, United States - GBS 60_MetaG | ecosystem: Environmental > Aquatic > Thermal springs > Hot (42-90C) > Sediment... | reverse complement strand
ATCTTGAAAATAGACTAATAACTAAAGGTTCAATTAAACTAAACAATACTATTTTTTCTGATTTTATTTCAAATTTATTTCAGGTTATTTCAAATATTTTAAATTTAAATATACCTGTTATTTTAAATTTAGAGACTATAGGAAACTAGGACTTACTAAAAAAAATTAAAGTACAGACTTTAAATTTTAATATATTTGCTGTCTAAATAATTAATAAAAGGTTGAGGGCTGAATCCTTTTTTTGTTATTTTATAAATTAACTCTTTTGAAGAATAAGTTCTACCAAACCTATAAATTTTATCTTTAAACCAATTTTGAATCGTTAAAATTCCATCTTTTTGTTTTAAAAGATTATTGATATCTCCTAAATCATTTTCAATACTTTCTAACCATAAACCACTTAAAAAAGTGCCCAATGAATAAGTGGGAAAATAACCAAAAGCTCCCATTGACCAGTGTATATCTTGTAAAATTCCATCCCTATAAGAATCAACGCGTAATCCTAAGTATTCTTTTACTTTTTCATTCCAGTATTCGGGCAACTCTTCAATTTTTATTTTATCTTCCAATAACATTTTTTCAATTTCAAATCTTAAAATTATATGAAAGTGATAAGTAATCTCATCTGCTTCAACCCTAATAAGAGATGGTTTAACTAAATTAAAATAAGTTACAAAATCCTTAAATTTATATTTTTTAAGAAAATCTAAATATTTTAATGCCAAAGGCCAGATTTTTCTTAAAAAAATCTCATTTTTAGCAATTACATTCTCCCAAAACCTTGAGCTTGATTCATGAAAAGCGTAAGAAATTCCTGCTTGTAAAGGTGTAAATTTTAGTTTAGAGTCAATATTAGTTTCATAAAGTAAATGACCAAACTCGTGAATAGTTGCACTTAAACTTCTTTTAAAATCATTTTTATGATACCATGTTGTTATTCTAACATCATTTAAGGAAATTGATTGTTCAAATGGATGAGGCGCAATATCTAATCTTGATCTTTGATTATCAAAGTTTAAAATTTTTAAAACCCGTAAATTCAATTTTTCCATCTTTTCTTTGTTATATTTTTCTTTTTCTAAAGGATGCTTATCAATAAAATATTTGGAATTAAAAACTTTAAAAAAAATATCTTTTAGTCTAGGCTTTACAAAACTAAAAAAATCTTCAAAATCTTTAGTCGTCCAACCTTCTTCATATAAATCAATTAAAGCATCATATGGATGTTCTTTATATCCTAAATACTCAACTTCTTTTTTAACTAAATAAACAATTTTTTCTAAATAGGGCTTAAAAACGCTAAAATCATTTCTATCTTTAGCTTCTCGCCAAACAACCTGAGCTTTATTAGTAATTTTTGAAAATTCTTCTATAAAAGAAGACGGCAATTTTTGTAAATAACCAATTTCTCTTTTTAAAACTCTTATAATCGCTTTTTCATAAATATTCAAATTATTTTCTTTAACTTCATTAACTAACTTAATAAAACTTTTATCTAAAATTAAATTTTTTATTTGAAGTTCAACCTCAGATATAATAAATGCTCGATCTTCAACTGCTTTTTGAGGCATATAAACATTTAAATCCCAACCAGCCAAACTAATCAATCTTTTTAAAGAATCAATTTTTCTATATTTTAATAAAATTTCTTTAATAGTTTTATTTCTAATTTTCATTAAAAATAATTAACTCTGAGATAATTTAAAATTTTATAAAACTAAATTAAAATTTTATAACTCAAAATTTATTTAGTATTCTTAATTTATCTAGTATTCTGAGCTTTTTGTAAGCATTGTTCAACCTCTGGCGTTATTGTCCAACCACAATTTCCATCTTTTTGAATTTCACACCTTGCATTTCTATAACAAGCATATTCCGGCTTCCACTCGCAAGTAGTTATTACAAAAGGATCACTACTACAAATATGAGCACTACAACCCCCCACAAAACATTGAGGATTCTTCTGTGATCCATTCTTATCTTTTATCTCTTCTACCCTTTTTGCAATAATTGACCAAAATCCGCCTTCTAAGTCTTGATATTTTATATCCCCATAAATTCTAACTAAAACGTTTTTATCAGCTAAATCAGATAACAAATTTTCTACTTTTAAATTATCTGCTTTTACAAGATAAGTTTTTCCATCTTTAGTGGTTAAAACATAAGACCCCCACATATAAATTGAAGAACCTTGTTTTTTAAGAAATCCTTCTATAGAATCTAAAGTTGGAGTTGGGGTGGTTGAGGTTGGAATTACAGGAGACGGACTTGAAATAGGCAAAGATTGTCTGGATAAATTTCTAACAATCAAAGCCTCCATTATCCCATCTTTTAAATTCATTCTGCCATAAACATTTATTTTGTCATTTTCCTTAAATGAAGTTATATCTGCTTTTTGGCGGTCTCTAAAAAGAAGTTGAGTTTTTTCGTTTATTTTAATAGAAACACCCTTATTAATTATCAGCCTCCTTAAATTTAAATTACAATTTAATCCTGTTAAACTTTCTTCATAAGCAAACCTTAAACATCTCCAACCAGCATCTCTAACAGCTAAAATTAAAAATCGACCAATATCTGAATTAGACTGAACAATTTTATAAATTCTTAAATTATTAATCTGAACAAAAAAAATGTTTTTAGTTAAAATACCTTGAGATTGGATTTGAGAATAAGAAACTTGATATTTAAAAATAAAAAACACAATCAATAAAACAATGCCAGCTAAAATAAAAAAATTATTTTTAGTCATTTTTAAAATAACGGTGATTTTCTAAATTCTATCTTCTAAACTTTCTAGAGATTTAGATAAATAAATTTTTTAATAAACGACCTTAAATTAAAAATTATCTACCTACTGGAATTAAAGTTCCTATTAACCCTAAAATTAAGATAATTACAATAATCCAAATCAAAATATTTCTGCTATCATCTACCTTATTTTTCTTATTTTGATCTTTTTGCTTATAATAATCTCTTTCTTGAAGACTCATTTTAACTTTAATCCCCTTTAATTTAGTTAAAAATAAAATAATGTGTATAATTTAATTATAACAAATTACCAAAATATTTAAAAATTTATTTCATACTCTAAAAATCTCTATAACAATAGATAAAACAAATCCTAAAATAAACCAACCTACTAAACTAAATATTCAAATAGCAAACAGAGAAGGTATTAGTAGTTTAGAAAGAATCTTAAATCTTGAAAATAGACTAATAACTAAAGGTTCAATTAAAATAAACAATACTATTTTTTTCTGATTTTATTTTAAATTTATTTCAGGTTATTTCAAATCTTTTAAATTTAAATATACCTGTTATTTTAAATTTAGAGACTATAGGGAAATGAATTGTTGTTTTTGAGATGATATAATTGATATAATTTTTAATTTTAGTAGAAAATATAAAATTGATTCAAAATAGGGTAGTTAAGAATTTTTAATTAAATTTAAAACTTTTTTAATTCCCTTGCCTTTTCTTAAAATTTCAATTCTACCTTGACTTAAATCTATTAAAGTAGAAGGACTTGAAACTAAATCTCCTTTGTCTAAATAAAACACTTTATCTTTAAAATATTTTTTAGCTTCTTTTATATTTTTTGAAGGAGGAAAACTTTCCCAATTAGCTGAAGGAGCAATTAATGGCCCAGAAAACTTTAAAATTTTTAAAATAAACCTATCTTTAGGTAATCTAAAAGACAAACTTTTCGTTCCTCTATGAAGATAAAAAAAATTTTTATTTTGGCATTTAAAAATAATACTGATCGAACCTGGCCAAAGTTGATTGATAATTTTATTCTGCCAATCACTGATTTTTACTTTAAAACTTATTAAATCCTTTATATCTGAAATTAAAATAATACAAGGTTTGCTAGGGTTTCTTTTTCTTAATTTATAAACTTTTTCAACTGACTTCTTATTAAAAGCCGAAGTGCAAATCCCATAGATTGTATCAGTAGGAATAACTCCGATTGCTCCTTCTTTTAAAAGTTTTGCCGCTTTTAACCACTCCAAATTTTTATTACCTAAATAACCTCCAATTAGATTATCATTTCTTATAACTCTGTGGCAAGGAATGTTTAAATCTTTATTTTTTGACAAAATAGTAGCGATTGATCTATAAGCCTTTTTATTTCCAACTAATTCAGCAACTTTTTTATAACTTAAAAAATTTCCTGATTTTATCTTTTTAACAATTTTATAAACCTCTGTAGTAAAATTAAATATTTTAGAAGACATATTTTAATTAAGACTTTTAAATAATTTTAAAAATTTTTTTTTCGGTTTCTTTTAGATATTCCTCTTTTATTTTTTTAACATCATCAAGATCGCTATGATAAATTCTAAAAAGATTATCTAAGTTTTTACCGCTCAAAACCAAAATTTTATTTTTAAATTTTTTCAAATTATCAATAGGAAAAGCTAATTTTATAAAATTTTCATCTTTAAAAATTTTAAGCGGTGAATGACCCACACAATCAACAACTAAAATATTTTTAACTTTTGATAATAATTTAAAATATTTTTTTTCAAAAACTCTATATCCATGCCCCCAATAAGTTGGAAAATCATAAGAAAGTTCTTCATTTCCACTAAAAACAAACAAATTTTTATTAATAACTTCTTTTTTCATCAATAATGAAGCTAAAACCGAAACTCCTGAAGCATTATCAATTGCTCCTTTCTTTATAGAATCATAATGAGCAAAAATAATGAAAACTGGGTTTAAAATATTACCAACCAATATGTTAACAGATCGATGTTTGATCTTTTCTACCTTAACCTTACCGTAAACTTTTTTCGCTTTCAAAAGAAAACCCAAGTTTTTATGGGAAATAGCAATAGCGGGAGCAAAATAAAAATTACTTAAAGATATATCAGGGCATTTAGGATTAAAATTGATATTTGATTTATCTATAAAAAAGCGTGAAGGAATTAATGAACTAAGAAGATAGTCTTTATCTTTAATTTCTCCTCCTATAAACGAACAACCTTGGCAATTAATAAATTGATTATCAGCCTTTAGAAAAGCCTTTTTGATTTTAGGTATAAAAGTAAAAAAATAATCTAAATGATATTGAAAATTATTTTTTTCTAAAAATTGAATAATAAAATTGGCTGCTTCTTGCTCACCCTCAAGTTGCCGTGGTGAAAAACTTATTAATTTTTTAATAAAGTTTAAATAGTTTAAATTTTGCATTAATTAAATAATTTTAACATAATAAAAAAAATGAAAAAAGGGGTCTTCTATATCAAAAGACCCCTTTTTTTGTTTACTGATTGTTTGCTAAATCACCTCCTTTGGGGTGGGATGAACTCCAGAATTTTTGGATCGTAATAATTCAACAGAAAGCTCTCGTTTTTCTCTGAGTCAAGATGAGGATGATAGACAATGAGTGGTTCCATCCCCCACTCAACTCTTAGTTTTTGGTATGCCGGCAACACCACGGCATTCTTGAATTCTTCTAAGTCCCGGAAACCCGGACTTTCGAAGGATTCAAATAATATACCGTGAGTAATAGCCAGCGAAAGGTAAGGCTCATAATAGCATACAGCCTTACCGAAATTTTTTAACCAAGCTGATAAGTCTATAAGACTTATCTCTACTTTTCCTAGTACCTCCTTCAAAACTTGCTGGTGAAAAGTAGCTAGATTCTCGCCCCAGCAAGTTTTCAAATCCGACATCGAAGATCCTCCGCCCCACTGAGTATGGTGAAGGATCTTAAATACCTTTTCTTTGTTCCCTCCTTTCTTTCCCTCCCCAAGCGAGATGCAAACTTTAGCTAATCGCATCTTGCTTGGATTTCCAGGATGGAATTTGTCTTCTAGATAGATAAGCCATATGGGCTTTAAACCCGATTTGAGGCATCGATCATAAAATTGGATCTCCTCTAACCGGGCTGCCGCCATATGGCGGCCCAGAAATCCACATGGCTCTCTTACCGACAGTAGTTGAGGAAGAAAATCGTGGATTTTGTACTTTTTTTCGATTGATCCACGTAATCCGGAATTCAACTGCCGCTTCTTGAGTTCCTTGATTGCTTCTTCAAGGGACCAGTACCAAATTCCCATTGATCTACCTCCTTATTTAGAGTTCACAGGGCATTTGCCCCTTGAAAAATCCTTTTTTTTCAGATTCTTCAAGCGACAAATTTACCCTTAAAATAAAAAAGGCCGGTGCCCCGGCCTGTAATTTTCTATTTTTAAATATTAATATAATCACAGACCGGGAGAATAACCGACCAAAATAACAAACAAAACCAAAATTAAAATTTTTGGTAAAATCATTGTTATTATTAATAAGTAATAATATTATAAAATAAAAAATAACTGTTTGTCAAGTCTTTTTAGAATTTAAATATTTTATACCTTAGATCTTAAAAAAAGCCTATATTTAAAGGTTAAAGCTAAATCATGAGATTATGTATTTTGATTATTTGACAAAAAATCAACAAAAATTGACTAAAACAAAAAACCAGCTAGAATATCAATGATAAAAATTTTAATAAGGATTTTCTTTAAAGGTTTAATAAGAATTTTATTTTTTTAAAGAATAAAATTAATTTTGAAAACAAAGATGAAGTTTAATCATAAATCAAATATTTGGGATAAATATGCAAATATTTGGGATAATTTTGTGTTCAAATCTTATTTTAATTTTATCTATAAGACTTCTTTAAAATTAATAAAAAAATATTTATCAGATTATAAAAAAATTTTAGATATAGGTTGCGCTACTGGTAATTTTTTATATAAAACTCAAAAAATAAATAAAAAATTAGATTTATATGGTGTTGACAGCAGCTTAAATATGATTAAAATAGCAAAAGAAAAATTTAAGAATATAAGTTTTTATAATTTAAAAGCAGAAGAGATAAATTTTCCTGAAAACTTTTTTGACATAATAACTCTTATTGAAACCTTCCATCATTTACCAAATCAAAAATTAGTTTTAGAAAAAATTAACAAAATTTTAAAACCTGAGGGAATATTTTTAATAGTTGAGCCAGATTTAAACAATAAAATAGTAAAAATTTTAATTAATTTAATGAAGAATTTTAAAATAGAAAAAGAAAGCACTTTTTTAAAACAAGAAGAATTAATTGATTTAATTGAAAACTTTAACTTTAAGAAATACCAAATTTCAAAATCATTAGGGAGTATATTTTTATTGTTTAAAAATTTAAAAAAATAGCTTTTTTAAGATTTCATAAAAATAATCTTATACTTAAAAAGTTTTGTTAAAATATTTTTTAAATAATTTTTTTTAAATAAGATTATGAAAGAAACAATTTTTGAAAAGCTAAATTTGACTCCAGGGGAGAAATTTCTTATAAAACCATTTTTTTTACCAATCTTGACAAATCAGTCTACGCTATTAATTTTTTACCACCTGAGCTTGTGGGTGCTTTGTGTTTAATAGCAAGCAGAGTCAAAGAAGATTTAAGAATTATTTTCTTAAAGGAATTTATAAAACCTTTTTTAGAGGAAAATTCAGCTTATAAAAAATAGCTCTTGAAATCTTAAAATTAAGAAAAAAGAAAAAATTCTTCAGCAGGTTTTAAAAAATAGAAAATTTAGATGGTATATTATCCGCTTCCTTTTTTAGAAAATAAATATAGTAATATTCCGTAGCCTTAAAACCAAGTGGGAAACATTCTACTGAATAAAAACGCGGAGTTTCTACCACCCCTGTTGAAGCTGGAATTGAACATTTCTTAATAGGATAGTCTATATGTCTTACCTCCCAAATCAAAATATGAGAATCATCTTTGGCTAAATCTAATGGCCAGTTGGAATAAGATATTTTTTTGGAATAAGATATTTTTATGGAATATCCGTCCTACTGATCCATTTCAGGATTGTGAAGAACAGTAACTGACATACCATAACCCCCTTTATTAGATTGTAGATCTTTTACTCTAAAGTGTAGATTATAAATTACTCTAAAGTGTAGATTATAAATTCCTGCTCTTTTATAAGTATACCTAAGCTCTACAGGCTCACCGTTTCTTACCCCTGTTTTAGTAAAAACTTTTGGATCAAAATCTTCTCCCTCCCCTCATAATACAACAGAATAAGTTAAGAGATTTCTATCTGGATCAGATGCTCTTATTCGCCATCCACCTTCTAAACCAAGGGATAAATCTTTGGATCCTGAAACTGTATTTATTGCTGGAGGATTTCTAGAGACTCTTTCAGTAATGTTAACTGTTAGTAATATTAACTGTTAAAGAATGTTCAGAACTTAATCCTTCCCTATCAGTTACTCTAAAAACTATTCTATAAACTCCCGATTTATTATAAGTATGACTAAATTCAGCTTTTTGTCTATCAGTATATTTTAACTCCGGTTCTCTTGCAAGGCTAGCAGGCGTTGCAAATTCATCTCCCCACCTAACTTTATAATACAAATAACCACCCTCTGGATCTCTTGTCTCGATTGTCCAAACACCTCTTTCTCCTACTTTGAGATTAGTTGGTCCGGAAAGACCAAGTATAACAGGAGCTAGGTTGGTTTTTGTAGAAGTTATTATCCTAAAGAGTCTGTCACTTCCATCAGATTCTTTATAGTTATCACCTTTGATGATAATTCTATAATTGCCTGGCTTTAAATCTCTTGGGTATGAATCAAAATCAGTTCCTACTACCTTTCCCACTTGCCATCTAAAAACTCCGTTATTTTCTACATTTTTAGCAATTATAAACGGTAATATACCAGGACATGCGGCTGCACCCAAATACGGATCAGTAAAACATTCTACCTTAGGAACAATTTCAATAGTTAAAGTTTTTGAAAGAAAACCATTCCATGTGATATTTTGATAAGAATCTAAAGCCCACTCTTCTCCACCATTAGGAGAAATAACTCTCGGTTTTAAATAATTCAAACATCTATCTGTTTTTATCCAGCCTGGAGGAACATCACAAGGTGTTGAAAATTCTCTACATACTAATGGATTTTGAGGATTGTAAGCCGGAGTAATAACTTGGGGACAAATTGGTACTGGAGGTGTTGGAGATGGAGGTTGTGGAGAAGATGTAGGGATAGGAACACAAGTTTGTATCGGGCAACCCCTTTTATCAAAACCTGTTACCAAAAGCCTATAGCCTTCCTGACAATCAACTGTATAGCAAGGTCCCCAAGATATATTTTTACTAATATTTCTAACAATCAAACTATCTAAACTATAATTATCTTTATCCATAAAACCGTAAACATTTATTTTATCTCCAATTCTAAAATCTGTTAAGTTTGCTTTTTTTCTATTTTTTAAAAGTAAGATTGTATCATCATTTATTTGAATAACCAACTCTTTTTGTAAAATTGACTTTCTTAATTCTAAATTACAAGGAAAAGTTTTCCCAATTTCTTCTGATTCAAAAAGAAGACATCTCCAACCAACGTCTCTTACGGCAAAAAAAAGTGCTTTAAAGTTTGAGATATTTGGATCAAATAAAATTCTTGTGATTCTTAAATTATTAATTTGAACAATCGAATCATCGTCTCTATCTTCGTCAGGCAAAATTGGCTTTATAAATTCAGGTATAATTTGCTGAGTCTCAATTGTTTTCGGTAAGGCTGGGGCAACTCCTTTAGGAAGACTTAATGTTTCCGTTTGAATAACTCTTGGACCTACTGGACCTACTGTTTGATTAATAGAAAATGTTTGAGCAAAAGTAAGGTTTAAAAGTAGAAAAAATACAGAGATTAATATGATTTTTTTCATTTTACAAAGATTTTTTATTTCAATCTTTATTTAATAATTGTAATTTTACCATAAAATAAAAATTTATCCAAAAAATACAACAGCTGGTTTTTACATTTTTGACATTAGATAAAGTATTTAAAATCCTCATTTATTCTAAAACTAAACTTCAAAATGAACTTGATTTTAACAGTCAATTATTAACAATCTCAAATTTTTAAAAATTTATCTGATAATTTCTACGACTATATTTGTAGGTAAAATAGATTTTAAAGTAGTAATCTCTTTTGTTTTTAAAATAGAAGGCAAATAATCTTTGGCAATAACTTTATTATCATCTAACCAATAAATATCTAAATCAACAAAGGTATTTTTGTTCCAAAAACTTCTTGTTCTTTTATCAGGAAAAATAAAAATCATTCCATCATAATCAACGGGTTTTTTAACAAACATAAGACCTTTTCTCCATTCTTCTGATGTTTTTGCCTCACGAAGTAAATAAATTTTATTTTCCAACTCAACAGGAACTAGTGGATCGCTTATTTTTTCTATTTGAAAATTATTATTTAAATAAAACTTCCTAAAATATATTTTTTCAATTTTTTTATTTCTTAGATAAACTTCAACTCCACCCCCAATCATCGTTTCCTTTGAAAAATTCTGATCAAAAATAAAATTTCCCAAAGAATAAAAAATAAATTTATCTTTATATTTTTCGATATTTTGAATAACATGAGGATGATGACCGATAATTAAATCTGCTCCTGCCTCAATGGCTAATTTTGCAAATTTTTCTTGTCTTTTATTTGCAAATTTTTGGTATTCCTCTCCCCAATGAAAACTAAGAATTAAAATATCAACTTTTTCTTTTGCTTTTTTGATAATTTCAGATAATTTGTCATTTATAACAGAAATTCCTACTTTATTTTCTTTAACTTCTAAATGCTTTAAAAAATCAGAAAAACCCAAAAAACCGATTTTAGTCCCTTCCTCTTGGATAATTAAAGGATCGTAAGAATTGCCAAAATATCTTATTTGATTCTCTTCTAAATTTTTTAAAGTCTCCTCAAAAGCAATCTTATCATAATCAAAAATATGATTATTGGCTAAATTAACAACATTTATATTTACTTTTTTTAAAGCTTCAGAGACTTTTGGATCCATTCTAAATGAATAAATACTTCCAACTTTTGCTCCCTTGTCAGATATCAAACCTTCTAAATTAGCAATAACATAATCAAAATTTCTTAAATAATCAAGAATGTTTATAAATGGAAAAACAAAACTTTTATCTAAACTTTTAATTTTTTTTTCAACTCCTCGAGTCATCATTATATCACCTAAAAATAAAAGCTTGATTTCTTTATATTCTTTTGCAATATTTGATTTATCTTCAAATTTATTATCAACAACAAAACTGCTACTTTTTGATTTTAAAAACACAGAAAAAACAAAAATCGGAAAAATCAATAAAATAAATATAAATAAATGTATAGAAAGTAAATGAATTTTAAAATTTTTATCGGTCATTTTATATTTTTTACACTTTCTAGTTAGGTTATCTAATAATTATTATCTTTAAATTTTAATTTAAATTAAAATTGACCGTGTCTCCTTTCTAATATAACAATATCATATAAATAAAAAATCTTTTTACTAAATTTACCAATTTTTTCCAGTTCAGCTAATATCTTCAATACTGATAAGGAATTAAATTAAATTTTTTTATTAAACTAGCATGTTCTTTACCCACATATCGGAAATGTCAAGGTTCATAATCATAACCGGTTATTTTTTTTGAATTTTTAGGATAACTTATAACAAAACCATATTTTCAAGCATTCTGTTTTAACCATTTACCTTCAGGAGTTGCTTCAAATTTAATTGTTAATCCACTTAAGTTTCTTTTGCTATCCAAATCAACTGCTGTCCCAAGTTGATGTTCTGAATAACCTGCTTTAGCAACAATATCAAATGCTTTTTTACCAAATATATTTAAATAACTATAATATAAAAATTTTTAGATCTCAGGGCGTCGAAAACCATAAAAAACAACAATATTTAAACCTTTTTCTTTAGCCTCATTGATCATTTCTAACAAACTATCGGCTGCTTCTTCGCGAAGACAAATTATACCAGCAGAATCAACTTGATCAGTAATATTAACTAAATCAGGAGGAACATAATCTAAAGGTAAAGGATTTTTTTGCTAACTGGGTAAAGTAAAAAGTCAGGATAATTCTTATCCGAGCTTGGACAAAGCAACTTATAATAGAGTTCATTAATTTTAGTTAATGTTTCTTCATCCAAATAACCAGTAGTATTTAGATTATATTTTTTCTGAAATTTTATTAAAGATTTTTCTGTTTTTTTACCAAAATAGCCAGTAATTAGTAATTTAGCATTAACCTCTAAATTTAAAATATTTTGTAAAATTTCAACATCTTCGCCAGAATCATTTTTTTTGATAAATCTATTTATGCCAAAATTTTTAAAATATTTATACAAAAAAACGCGCTTCTGTGTCTGAGATTAAAGAAAGATTTATATAATTTAAATTTAGAGATAAAGGAAAACCGAGATTAGCAAAAATTTAAATAAAAATAAAAGAGAAAAAAATTAATAGAAAAAATAATAAAAATTGTTTTTTTATTTTAAACATTAATCATATTTATATTATAAAATAATTTATTAGAAAACGCGATTTATTATTTAGGTACACAATACAGTATTTTCTGTAGCGCCAATTATTAACCCCCCTTTCTCCAAATATCTAAAACTTATCTTTGAAAACAACTAAAAAAAAGCTTACCTACTTAAACACCTATAATTATTTTTAGTTCCCAGTCGCTTAACTCCATCTTCTAAAAAACCAAACATCGTTAAAGACCTTTCTTTCTTTATAATTCACCCCGCCAATTTAAAATAAATAAGAAGATTGTGAAAGTTAAATTTTTAAAATTTAATAAAGAAGATAAGCCAAATTTTAAAAAATGCATTAAAATTTACTTAATGAAAGTTTTAATTGTTATTACTCATGGAAATATTGGAGGAGCAACAAATTTTGTTTTTTGGTTAGCAAAAGGATTAAAAGAAAAAGGAATAGAAATCAAAATTGGATTTGGGGAAGGTAGATATTTAAAAGAAAAATTAGAAAAGGAAAAAATAGAGTTTGTAAATTTCAAATGGCTAAAAAGAACTCATAATCCTTTAGTTAATTTGTTTTTTATTTTTGAAATTAAAAAATTTTTAGATAAAGAGAAATTTGACGTTTGTCATCTTAATTCAACAAATGCCTTATTTAGTGCGATCGGTGCAAAAATCTAAAAATCAAAACCAAAAATTGTTTTTACTTTTCATGGACTTTAAATTTTGGACCCAAACTATAAAAAAGATTGGCATTTAAAAATTATTTACTGGCTGGTCTTTAAATTCTTACTTTGCTTTGTTGATATTCCAGTTTTTGTTTCAAAAAATAATTTAGAAATTGCAAAAAAACTAAAATTAGTCAAAAATGGAATAGTAATCTACAACGGCATTCCCGAACCAGGATTTTTAGAAAGAGATACTGCAAGAAAATTTTTTGAAGTAAAAATAAAGATTGATTTAAAAGATAAATTTATAATTGGTTCTATTGGAAGATTAAATTATCAAAAAATTATGAATTTTTGATTAAAATTTCCCCGAAATTATTAAAAATGAATAAAGATATAATTTTGATCATTGTCGGCGAAAGAAAAGAAAGGAAGGAATTAGAAAAATTAATTGAGAAAAAATATGATAGAAAAAATATATTTAATTGGAGAAAAAGAAGGTGCTTCAAAATATTTGGAGGGTTTTGATTTATTTGTTTTACCTTCTCGCTACGAAGATCTTCCCATTTACTTTAATTGAAGGTTTTTGCTCAAGTTCCGATTTCAGCTTCAGATTTTGGAGGAAACAAAAAGGTTGTTGGAGAAAAATTTGTTTTTGAGCTAAATAATAAAGCTGATTTTATTTTAAAATTTAAAAGTATTTTACAAATTTTTTAAAATCTCCCAAAAAGAGAATTTTCTTTGTTATCTATGATTTCAAATTATTTACAACTTTTTGAAAAGTTTTAAAAACTTTTTCCACTGTAATTCCTTTTACTAATTTTTTGTTATACTCTCTTTTGTAGAAAGCTTTTTTCAAATACGGATTTATAATTTTTTCCATTCTGTTGTAATCGCAAATTTCCCATGGACTAGTACACAAAAACAAAGCAATTACTTTCTTTTCCAAGTATAATCCCAGATGCATTGCTAAAGTATCTCCACAAATTAAAATTGAAGCCTTATCAATATCTTTCATGTAATCTAATAAACTTTTTCTTTGTTTTAAATAAAAAACTTCATAACCTTCTTTTTCTAATTTTCTTTTTAATTTATCATAATAAGGCCAAACTTTCATTGGCCATATTTTTCCAGCTCTCTTTTCTATTGCTACAATAAAATTTTTTGTTTTCTTTCTTTTGGAAATTTTGTAATTTAACCAATACTCCTCTCCTTTAAATTTTTTGCAATCATCTCAAATAAAATTTCTTGATAACTTTTTCTGTTTTTCCATTTCAGAAAATCTGCCATTCTTTTCCCGTATTTTGAAATCAAACTCATGTCATACCATTTTTTACTTTCTTTTGTATAATAAATTTTATTTTCTTTAAAATCAAAATAAACCCCAATAAACTTTTTCGTTTTCAATTTGCTTAAACTTTTAGCTAAATTCTCATCTTCTTCTAAATTTAAAATTAAGTCGAAATTTAATCTTTCTAAATAAAAATTTTTTCTGGAGTTAAAACCTTTAAATTTTTAATTTTGGGTAAAATTTCAAAGGCCTCCTTAGATGTTATCCAAAATATTTTTTCCTTTAAAACTCTTAAAATGGACGTTGTTCTTACAACGTCTCCTAATGCTCTAATTTTACAAATTAGAACTTTTTTTCATTTTTTAATAAATTTTCAAAGGCCTTTTTATATATTTGTCCTAATTTTTCTGAAGAAAAATTTTCAGTGATAAATTTTTTAGCTTTTTCTTCAATTATTTTAACCTTATTCTGATTTTCTTTTGCCCATCTTATCAAATTAACCCATTCTTCTTTTGTATTATTTTTACATATCAAAATATTATCATAATTTACAAGGCCTTCTATATTTTCTAAATTAGCATAACCAATAACCAATTTCCCCAAGCTCATTGCATCAATAACTTTACCCTGAATACCTGCGCCAATACGCACAGGAGAAATAAAACATAAACTTCTTTGAATAATTTCATATGGGTTTTCTAAAAAACCGGTAAAAATAACATTTTTAAATTTTTTAAATTTATTTTTTAATTTTTTTTCACCTTGCCCAATTATATAAAATTTTAAATCTGGAAACGTCTTATCAATTTCTGGCCATATGTTTTTTAAAAAATAACTTATACCTTCATAATTTGGATAGTATCTTAAGTTCCCCATAAAAGTTATTATATTTTTGTCTATTTCTTTGTTTATTTCTAAATTATCTATACTCCTAAAATTTACTCCTGTAATATAAAAATTTTTTTCTTTATTATTCAAATCAACCTCTTTTAAAATAAATTCCTTATCTCTTTCATATACAGAAGAAAAGTTTTTTAATAATTTAATCATTTTTTTCTCGTAATATTTGATTTTTAATCCTTCATATAAAAAAATTGGTCGAAAAAATAATGGATAATACTTCCAAAAATTTAAATAATGATAAGCAATTGAATCATTAAAATCTAACAAAATTTTGTTTTTATCACTTTCATTTAAATTTTCTAAATACTTCCCTAATCTAATTGTATGAACATATATAGCAGAAGCATTATCAATTAATTTTTTAAATAATCTATCAACATTTTTGAAATAAAACATTTCTGTCTGAAAGGGTCTAAAATTAAAAAATGCACCTAATGCATTTAAAATAAATCTAAATTTTGAATAAATAAATAAATTTACTTTTCCAAATTGCTCTAAATGATTTATTTCTTTTTTGTTTGGATTTTCCCATGTTACAATCAAAAATTCTAAATCAGCCAGTTCTTTTAATGGTTTAATAACACATTCAAAAATTCTAAGTTTTGTACTATCTTTAGGTGGATAAGGAAACTTGTGTAGAAAAATTATTATTTTTTTATTTTCCATATTATTCTTCTAAAAATTGCGTATGGGTATCTTGCAAAAAGCATAAACCAAGCATATAAAAATGGAAATTTAATATTAAAATGTTTCTTAAAAATTTTTTTATTTTTTAAAAAACAATACAAAGTATTTTTCCAAACATAATATTCATATTTAAATCTTTGCATCCGTGCACCTCCTTTTTTGTTTTCTCGAGATTTCAAATGATAACAAATAGTATCTGGAATTAAAACCATTTTAAATCCAGCATCTAAACATCTTAAATAAAAATCTAATTCCTCGCGAAAAGAATTGCCTTTATACCATTCATCATATAAAACCTTATCAAAGACTCCTATTTTAATTAAAGAATTAGAATGTAGAAATTTAACCTCTATTGCTTTATTTAAAAATCTTTCAAAATATCCCTCAAAAGGAAATCTTGTAAAAATAGGACCCTTATCTTTATTTGCAAATTCTCTTGCTTCTTGAAATGTTTGATTCTCAAATAAATAAATTCTTCTTCCAGCAATTAAATCAGCGTTGAATTCTTTCATTTTATTTAATAAAACCTCTAAATGATTATCATCTAAAATAACATCATCTTCACCTATAAAAACATAAGGAGCAGAAGAGTTTTTAATTCCTATATTTCTTGCTGCTGGTAAATATACTCTTTTATCGGCTCTTATATAAATAATTTTAGAATCTTTTAATTTTTCTATTTCTTCTAATTTTTCTATTTCTTCTTTTAAATTATCTTCTCCAGCATCATCAACAATAATTACTTTATTTAAAAATTTTTGATTTAGATAGGAGGGCAAAACCTTTAATAAAACGTTTTTCCTATTTCTTGTTGGAATAATTATATCTATTAAGTTCATTTTTTTTGCAGTGGAAGTATAAACCGTTTCTTAAAAATGGTTTTAAAATAATTGCTAAAGGAATAAAAGTTATATCTCTTATAGTTTTTATGAATTTGAAAATTTTTTTGTTTAGATTTGAATCTTGAAAAATATAGTCGTATCTATATTTATTTAGCGGTATCTTACTTTCATGTTTAAACAAATTTCTTATTATAAAATTTCTTAATTTTAAGCCTAAAATTCCGGTCGACACAGCTTGAGCAGTAGAAGCTAATTCTTTCAAATCTCTTTCAACAAAAAATATCTTTATATCAGCAAACCCATTTAATTCCAAAACATTATATAAACTTTTTTTATCAAACCAAAGAAAATGATGAGGAGGATAACCTCCTAATCCCCTAAAAACACTTTTACTATTAGGAACAGAACCTGCTATATAACCATTTTCATTTAGAAGTTTGCTGCAAATATTTAAAAAATTATTAGGATCAGATTGGTGTTCTAAAACCTCAAAAAAAGTTATAATATCGAATTTTAAATTTTTCTCAATTGAATATTGATAAAATTGCTCAAGACTATAGGAGTATAAATTTTTTAAACCAAACTTTTTTTTGGCTATTTCTATACTTTTTTTATCAAAATCAATACCATAAGTTTCTATGTTTGAAAATCTCTTATTAACTTCTTTTATAAATATACCTTCAGCGCAGCCCACATCCAATAACTTTAATTTTTTTGATGTTATAGGAAAATATTTAAAAAACATTTTATTATGAGAATATAAATCTCTTAAACCTAAATGAAATAAAATATAAGCATCAAAAGCTTCTTCTTCATATAAAAAAGAATCTAATTTGCGAGGCTCGAAAAAACCAATGCCACATTTATTGCATTTATATAATTTATATTTAATTTTTGTGATATTAGAATAACATTCTTCAGTAAAATCTTTTTCGTTAATATAATTTTTACATACTATACAATTCATATTTTTATTTTCTTAATATTGTTTTAATAATTCTATCCATTTTTCTTTCCAAATTTCTAAAGAACAATTTTCTAAAACAAATTTTCTACACAAAGTAGATAATTTATTTTTTTCTAATTCATTCATTTCTAAAATTTCTTTAATTTTATTATAAAATTCATCAACATTCAAATTATCTAAAATGAATTTCCTTAATTCTGGAATTTTCTCATAAATTTCTAACGCCCCGCCAACTTTGGAAATCGCAAAAGGCATCTCACAAGCCATTGTCTCAATTAAAGTATATGCAAATCCTTCATGTTTTGATGGTAAAACGAAAACATCACAAGCAGAATATAAATAAGGCAATTTTTCATTTGGAATATTTAATAAAAAAATTGTATTTTTTAAATCCCAATTTAAAACTCTATCAGTAGCAAAAACAAAATAAACATTTTCTTTTTCAAATTTTTTTACTAATTTATAAATTATTTCTGGAGATTTTTCATAACTTAATCTTCCAACAAATAGAACTAATTTTTTATCTTCTGGTAAATTAAAAAATTTTCTTGATTCTAACTTATCTTTTTTTGTAAAAAGATTTACATCTATTGCGTTTAAAATAACTAAAACATCCTTTCTTTTATAATATTTTTCAACTGATTCTTTTGTTTCTTTTGATACGGCAATGACTTTTTGTGCTTTTTTTACTGCTATTTTTTCAAAATATCCCCACAAATATTTTCTAATTATCTTTTTGAAGATATTATTTTTATCCATTCTATCTGAAGCGCGAGCAAAAGTACCGTGCTCAACATTAATAGATTTTGATTTTGTACTAAAACCATAAAGTCCATTTGTAATAACTAAATCTGGATTTAATTTATCAGCATACTTACCCAATAAATACCCTAAAACTATTAAATTTATGCCAGTAATTTTTTTAAAAATTTTATAAATTAAATAATTTTCTATATCTTCTTTTTCAATAATTTCAACTTCAAATTTTTCTTTTTCTAAAACATCTTTTAAAAGCCAACAATATCTTTCAACTCCTCCGACTCTATTATTTATAGATGGTGTAATGATAATTATTTTCATTAATATTTAAATATTTTTAAAATCATTATTGAAAAAATTTCGAAAAAGAAAAAAACTTACATAAAGATGACTAAAAGACAAATCTTTAAATTTTTTATTAAAAGGTATTAAAAATAAAGCTATTACGCCTTTAAATAAGGAAATTAAAATATAAACTATTTTAGTTAAATAAATATAAAATATACCTTTTTTATGCTTTTGTAAAAAATATAAAGATCCTAAATATCCATTTTTCAAACCCAAAATTCTTGTTTTTAAATCTCTCGTTACAATTCTACTCCCTTTATGAATTATCGAAACTAAAGGATAATAAATACATTTATATCCAAGTTTTCTTACTTGATAACAAAAATCAATCATATCGCCATTGCTAAAGAAAAAATTAGGATCTAAACCTCCAATTTTATCCCATAAATCCTTTTTTATTAAAGCACAAGCTCCACCAACCCAATCAACTTCAGTTGGTTTACTTTTAAAAAGAATTTTATTTTTAATATTCCTTATTAAATGAATTTTTTCTAAATATAAAGACATAAATGTTTTGCCAAATATTTCTTTTAATATAGAAAAATCATACCCAAAAGACTCTTGGGTGACACTTAATTCATCAATGCACTTAGGTCCAATTACTCCAATATCTTTATTTTTTTTCATATATTCTATTAATTCTTCATAGATCCTGAAATCTGAAATCGTATCTGAGTTCAAAAGTGAAATATATTGTCCATTAGCATACTCTGAAGCTTCATTATTACTCAAGGCGAATCCTATATTTTCATCATTATAAATTATTTTAATAAAGGTAAAATTTTCATAATTTTTTAGTATGCTTCTTGTTCTATCTTTAGAATTATTATCCCAAATAATTATCTCCCCTTTTTCTGGATTAAAATTTTTTAACAATGAATCAAGGCAATCTTTTATATCATTTTCTGAATTATAAGATAAAATTATTATTGACAATTCTTTATTTAAATTAATCATATAAATTTAATTTTTTAAAATACCTATGCAGTAACTTATTTTATCTACAATAACTTCTTTATATAAATAATTATCTTTTATTTCGTTAAAAAATTTAGGTACTTCTATATCTAACCTACTTGTGTCATTGTTTACAATATCATGAAAGGCAATAATTCCTCCTTTTCTAACTAATGGTGAATACATTTCAAAATCTTTTTTAACTCCTTCATAAGAATGGTCACCATCGATAAAAATAAAATCTAATTGATTGCCATTCAAAATTTTTTTAACTTCTTCTAATGTTTCATTCTGATGAGAATCTTTTCTTAATAAATAAAGATTTTGTTTTTCTTTTTTAAATGCTTGATAAATTGGTATTTTCCATTCAGGATAACCTCCGCCAAAATGACCTTCTGGTAAATCTATGCTTATTATCGTTGCATCATCTCTTGCTAATTTACAAAAACAAAATAATGTTCCACCGTTGGCTACGCCAATTTCTAAAATATATTTTGGGCTTAATTCTTGGAAAATTTTTAAAAGTTCAACAAATTCTTCTTTAATTTGCATTGGTCTTATAAATCCTGAATAAAAATTCCATGAAAAATCAAAAACTTCTTCTGGGTTTTTGTAAGAAAATGATTTTAAAGATTTAAGAATCTCTTCTAAGTTTTTTCTTGCTTTTATTTGCAAACTTTTTTGTCTTAAAAGATTTATTATATTTATTGGGAATATAATAGCCTTCTTAATAAATTCTTTAAATCCAAAATTTTTTAAAACAAAAATTGATTTTTTGATAAGATACATTTTATTTTTTATCTTATTTTAATTTTTCAATCGGATAATATCTAAGTTTCATAATTTAAATTATAAAACTATTTTAATATTTTAAAATATCTATAAGAAAGCAAAGAGGTTAAGATTAAATTAATAAATTGGGAAATTAAAGTAGCATAAATAGCCCCAAAAATTGAATATTGAGGGATAAAAACAAAATTTAAAATAACATTTAATCCCGCACAAAACAAAGTAATAAAAAAATCTTGCCATTGTTTATTGATAGAAAAAAGAAAGTTGTCAAATAGATTAGTTAAAGGAATAAAAAGCAAAATTAAAGATAAAATCTTAAGTGGCTTAATTGAGGGAATATATTTTTCACCAAAAATTATCGGAAAAAAATCGGCAAAAATTAAAACTAAAATAAAAAGTAAAAAACTAATTAAAGAAATAAGTAAAATTGATTTTTTTAAAATAGTCTTTAATCTTTCTTTATTGGCTACACTTAAAGCTAATTGAGGTAAAAGAGAAGCTAAAAATAAACTTGGTAAGCTTATTAAAATTAAAATAATTCGACTAGCAATTGAATAATAACCCACAGTTTCGACTCCTTTTAACTTACCTAAAATTATTTGATCAGCGCTAAAGAAAACGAGACCAAGTGTTCCAAAAAGAGCTAAAGGCAAACCATTATAGAAATAATATTTAAAAATTTGAGCATTAAATTTAGGTTTTAAATAAAAAAGAAATTTTTTTGCTAAAATAATACATATTAAAAAAGAGGAAGCAACCCCTAAAAAATAAGCAAAAGCAAGCGAAGTAATATTTTTAAAATTCCAAAGAAAAACAATTCCAAAAACCAAAGTTGCAACACTTTCAATAAAAAAAACAATAAATTGCTTTTCCATTTTCTGAATTGCTTCAAAAAAACTTAAAACATAATTACGGATATTTCCTAAAAATAAAAAGAATGACAAAATAATGAAAGTCTTTCTAAAAATAATATTCTCAAAAATAAAAGACGCCATTAAAGAAATAATCAAAGATATAAAAGCTAAAAATTCTCTAATAAAACTCCCTGTATTAACTCTCTCTTTAAAATCTTCTTTTTGTTGGTAATCTCTAACAACCAAATAATTTATTCCTAAATCAGAAAAAATATAAAAAAAAGTTACAATTGAAAGAACATATTGGAAAGATCCCCAACCCTCTGGACCCAAAATTCTTGCAGCAAAAACAACTAAAAGAAATTTAAATAGACGAACAGATATTTGACCTAATAATAACCAAAAAGTATTTTTTAAAACAATTTGCTTAGGAGAAATATTTTTAAATAAAAAACTTCCTATTTTTTCTAGAATCATATAAAAAAGTCTTAATTAAAATTTATCTAAGACTAAATATCAATTCAAAATAAAACAATCAAATTTTATAAAAAAAATTCTTAAAAATATTTTATTAAAAAAATTTAAAAATTTAATAAGCAAAATAATTTCAACATAAATAACTTCTATAGATTTTCTAATAAATCTTGCTCAATCTTATCCCAATTTATAACATTCCACCAATTCTGAATATATTCATTTCTTCTGTTTTGATATTTTAAATAATAAGCATGTTCCCAAACATCAATCCCCATAAGCGGTATTTCTCCATTCATTAAAGGAGTATCTTGATTTAAAAGAGAATAAACTTTTAACTTTTTATCAGAAGTTAAAACCAACCATCCCCACCCTGAACCAAAATGTTTTAAGGCTGTTTCAGAAAACAACTTTTTAAAATCTTCAAAACTGTCAAAATTTTTTTCAATTTCTTCTTTTAATTTACCTTTGGGTTCTCCTCCTCCATTTGGTTTCATTATTTGCCAAAATAAACAGTGGTTATAATGACCTCCGCCGTTATTTCTTACAAAAGTTCTTATTTCTTCAGGAAGTTTATCTATGTTTCTTAAAATTTCTTCAAGGCTTAAATTTTGAAATTCTGGATATTTTTCTAAAGAAGAGTTTAAATTATTAATATATCCTTGATGATGTTTACTATAATGAATTTCCATAGTTTCTTTATCGATATAAGGCTCCAAAGAATCATAAGAATAAGAAAGTTCGGGCAAAGTATATGGATATTTCATCTTTTAAAAAGATTAAAGATTAAAAATCCTTAATAGCGACCTTTTAAATAATTAATACTTCAAAAACTCTCTAAAAAATTATTTGTTATCTTTCAAATTTTAAATTTAACAGATTTTCAAAGCTCAACTTGGCCTTCGCAAACTAAAAATTTAGGTACAGTCAAAACATAGGCATTGTTCAAGAAATTAGATTCTTGAAAAACATAATCATTTCTCCTTTCATTTGGATTAATTCTTACTTGAAAATTTACTTTATCACCTTTTAAATTACACAAAGAAGACCATCTTTGTTTCTTAATTAAACTCTTAAAAACAGATTTGGTTTCTTGAGCTTTAAGCTCGGTTATCCCTGTATCTATCAAATCTACAAATACTGGAAAAGTCTTTTTGTCAACCTCTCCAGCCCAAATTGTTGCTTTAATTGATTTATTTAATACTGGCGATAGATAATCATTTAGACTATTATTAAAAATAGACATAGAAATATCAAAATTTGATATAGGGTTTTCTTTATTTCTAGTAACATCCGCCATAGTTATAACAAAATCTGGAAGATTTGAGGATTCAGAAGAAAATTCTCCACAAATGATGTTTCTTGGAAACTCCATTCTTGCTTCATTGTCTGAATAATCTGTTTCAGGAGTTAATAAACGGTCTGCTACCTTAGGATTTACAACCACTCTAAGCATATCAATTGCAACAATAGGATGAGTAGTTGTCCCTTGCCTTAAATTAGTTGGAGGTTTACAATAAGGTTCATTGCTTCTTCTTTTAAGAAAGGTTTGTCTTATTTCTTTCTCTTCACCTGCTTTCAACTCAGAAAAAAGATTCAAATCGTTTAAAAACATATTATTAACAAAAATAGAAGCTTTAACAACTTCTCCTCTTCTTGAAGCTTTATAATCAGCCCCGGTATTTCTAACTTTAAAATAAACATCATATGAAGAATTGGGATAATTAGGATTATTTCTAACATCAAAATTTCTTATTACAAAATTAGGAAGCAAAGAAGAATCATCCCTTGGAACGTTGGGTACAGGAAACTCAGGAACCGGTTGTGGAACTATAGGTGATGGTATAGGAACTGTAGGAAGTGGTGTACGTTTAGGAAACGGTAAAGGTCTTAAAGAGACCGGCTTATCATAAACCACTCTTACTATTAAAGCTTCTATTTCTTTCTCTCCTGTTTGAAATCCATAAACTTCTATTTTATCTCCTACTTTTAATTTATTTAAAGAACCTCTGTTTTTCGTCCAAGAAAAAAGAAAAATTGTGTCTTTAAATACTTTTATGGTAAACTCCTCAATTCTCTCTTCGGCCTTCTCTAAAGGAGGACAAAAAATATGTGTTGACTTCATTGTTGAATCGTCAAAATAAGGAGAGGACTTCTCAGGACATAAAGTCGCTGGCGGTGCTGAAAACACTTTTTGATAAGCAGTTAAAACGGCTATTACATCTGGTTCAGTCAATCTCAATCTGCCTACATTCCTAGAAATAGATGAAATGTTAAGTTCATTCCACCTAAAAACTTCAAAATCAGGGGTCGGCAAAGTTTCAGAAGGATAAATTACTACCGGAGTAGGTGACGCTGAAGTGGGAGACACTAAAATAGGAGACACCAAAGTAGGAGCTGAAATAGTTACTTGAGGGCTTGATTGAAGGTTACCATTTTTAATATAAAGCTCCAAAAGCACTCTTAAAAAATCTTGAAGTCTTACATCTTGAAACTTTTGCTGAGTTACTTGAGTACTTGAAAGAGCAAAAGCTAAAGATATAAAAAGCGACGAAATTAGGATTAGAATTTTAATAGATAAGACATTCTTAAGTTTTAAATTTTTTCCTTTCATTCTAATTTTTTTTAAATTTCGACTTTTAATAAAATGTTTAATTTAAGTTTATAATAAAATTATAAAAAAAACAAGTTTATAAAATCTAGCAAAATTTTTAAATTAAAATTAAAAAGTATGAAAAAAGTAATTAAAATCAAAGCTAACCAAGATCTAAAAAAAAACAATCTATAAATCAATTGAATTAATTGGTGGTCTTGATAAATTCATAAAAAAAAGGAGATGTAGTTTTAATAAAACCTAATTTTAATACAGCAGATCCTCCACCAGCTTCAACTGATATTGATTTTTTAAAAACTGTTATAGATATTATTTATGAAGCAGATCCTAAATTAGTAATGATTGGTGAAAGTTCAACTATAACTCTTAACACTAAAAAAGTCTTAGAAAGATCAGGAATTTTTAGCCTTTTAAATTCAGAAAAACCTACTCGTATTTATGTTTTTGAAGAATTTAACTGGATAAAAAAAGAAGTGAAAAATGCCAAATATCTTAAAAACGTCTCCATAACTGAAATTCTTGAAAAAACCAGATAAAATTATTCTTTTGTCTTGTCTTAAAACTCACAAATATGCTCAATTTACAGGAGCTTTAAAAACAGCAGTTGCTTTTATGAAGCCAATTGAAGAATTAGTCTTCATCTCTCTTTTATTTAAGAAAAAATAGCAGAACTTAACACTCTTTTTAATCCTGATTTAATAATTATGGATGCTAGAAAATGTTTCATAAATAAAGGTCCTTCAAGGGGAGAAGTTAGAAATCCTAATTTAATTTTAATTTCTAATGATAGAATTGCTATTGATGTAGAAGGAATAAAAATTATTCAGTCTTTTAAAGGAAATTCTTTGGAAAAATTAAATCCTTGGGAAATACCTCAAATCAAAAGAGCTGTTGAGTTAAACTTAGGAGTTAAAGACGAAAAAGATTACGAACTAATTGAATTGGAAGATTAAAAAATTATTTTATGTTTTTATAAAAATCATCTTCAGTCATAATTTTAATTCCTAATTTCTTTGCTTTTTCTAACTTAGAACCAGGATTTTTACCTACAACCAAAATAGTTGCCTTTTTAGAAACAGAATCTGTAGTTTGAGCACCCATTTCTTCTACTATCCTTTTGGCTTCTAATCTTGAATATCTTGATAACTCACCAGTAAAAACAAAAACCTCGTTTTGAAATTTACCTCCTTTTCTTTGTTCAATTATTTCTATACCTGCTTTTTCTAATTTTTCTAAAAACATTAAGTTATTTTTATTCTTAAACCATTCATCAATTGATTGAGCTATTTTTTCTCCAAAGCCATAGATATTTAAATAATCGCTAGTTTTTAAATTAGATATTGCTTTAATTAAATCAGTTGGTTTTTTTATTTGAAAATTTTTAGAAAGAAAATCTGAAAGTAATTTAGCATTTTCGACGCCTATCTGTAAAATACCTAATGAGTATATAAATCTTTCTAAGTTTATTTTCTTTCTATTAGATATAGCTGAAATTAATTTTCTTTCTGATAAAACATCAAAGCCATAAATATTCCTTAAATCTCCCAATTTCAAATAAAACAAATCAGCAGGATCTTCAATTAATTTATTTTCCATTAACTTTTCAATGATTTTTTCTCCTAGGCCTTTAATATCAAAAGCAGATTTAGAAACAAAATGTCTAATTTTTTCTTTTTTTAAAGCAAAACAATTTAAATTAGAACATCTGTAATAAACACCTTCTTTAACAACCTTTCCTTGACAATTTGGACAATTTAAAGGAAAAACTATATCCTTTTCCTTTCCAGATCTTAACTCTTTAATAACTCTTTCAATTTGAGGTATAACATCTCCTGATCTTACAACTACTACTGTATCGCCTATTTTTATATCTAATCTCTTAATCTCATCTTCATTGTGTAAAGAAGCTTTTGAAACAACAACACCTCCAATTTCTATTGGTTTTAATATAGCCACTGGAGTTAATATTCCTGTTCTTCCAACTTGAAAAACAACATCTTCGACTAAAGTTGTATTTTCTTTAGGTGAAAATTTAAAAGCTAAACTTCCTCTTGGAGCTTTGCCTACAACCCCTAAGTTTTTAAACAAATTATTATCGTTTATAGTTACTACAATACCATCAATTTCATAACTTAATTTATCTCTATGATTTTGCCAATATTCTCTAAATTCAAAAACTTCTTTTAAATCATGAGCCACAGTAGTATTAGAATTTGTTTTAAAACCTAAAGCTTTCAAAATTTTGTGTTCTTGTTGGTGAGTTTTTTGACCTAAATCTGTTATTAAAGCGTAACAAAAAGAGTCCAATTTTCTTTGATAAGTAATTTGAGGATCAAGTTGTCTTAAAGAACCACTGGCAGCATTTCTTGGATTAGCAAAAAGAGATTCACCATTTTTTCTTCTTTCCTCATTTAATCTTTTAAAATCATCTAAATGCATAAAAACTTCACCACGAACTTCAATTTCTTTGGGGTATCCATTTTTAAAATATCTAATTGTTTCAGTCAAGCCTTCTTCTTTTAAATTTTCAATTATTTTTTCAATTTCAAGCAAAGATAAAGGCACAGCTTCAATAGTTTTAACATTCAAGGTTACATCTTCTCCTAAATAACCATCACCTCTTGTAGCAGCTAAATCTAAATTCCCTTCTTTATAAACCAGTTTTATAGCTAATCCATCTATTTTAAGTTCGCAAAAGTAATCTAAATTAATATTTTTACCTATTATTCTTAAATTTCTTTCTTCCCAATTTTCTAAATCACCTAAAGAAAAAGCATCGTTAAAAGAAAGCATAGGAATTTTATGCCTTACCTTCTTAAATTCTTTTAAGGCTTGGCCTGCAACCCTTTGAGTTGGAGAATCAGGAGTAATAAACTGAGGAAATTTTTGTTCCAAATCAAAAAGCTCTTTTTTAAAAGAATCTAAAATTTCTGGAGAATAAATATCTTTATTTAAAACATGATAAGAGTATCTTGCTTCATTTATAATTTTTCTTAGTTTTTCAATTCTTTCTTTAGCTTCTTGTTCATTCATTTTTTAGATTAATTAAATTAGATTTAAACACCTTTTATTATATCAGCTTCTTTGATTTCTGTATTAGTTTCAATAATTAATCCTGATAACTCTTTTTCATTTATCTCTTTGACCGGATTTTTATTTTTTTCTAAACTAATTATTTTTCCATAACCAACCAATTCTTTATTTCTTAAAATAGTAATTTTTTGATTTAAACTTAATTTTCCTTTTAACATTCTACCTCCAATCGTTTTTTTACTTTTAGTCTGATTAAAAACTGCTAAAACCTCAAGTTCTCCCTTTAAACTTTCTATTTCTTCTTTTTTACTAATAAAATTAACAAAATCTTGTTCAATTTGATAAATAATTCTAGAGTCAAAAAATTTTTTATGCAAATTTAAATTTTTAATCTCTTCTAAAATTTGCTTAGAGTTTTTTAGATTAAAACTTATCAAAAAAGCATTTAAATCTTTGGCTAATTTTAAATCTTCAAAAGTAACAGGTCCAATGTCAGCTTTTAAAATTTTTAAATTAAGATTATTATCTTCAGATATCTTTTTAAAAACTAAATTTAAAGCCTCTAAACTTCCTATGTTATCAGCTTTAATAATTAATAAATAATCAGCTCTAGCTTTCTCATCTAAAAAGATAATTTTTTTTATTTGATTATTTTCCTGTTCTTTTAAAGATTGTTGAATTTTTGAAATATCTTTGTCGTTACTAATTTCAAAACTTTCACCTACTAAAGGTAAATTATTAAAATTACCAACCAAAATAGGCTTTGAAGGATAAGCTTTCTCTAATTTTTCTCCAATATCATCTTCAAAAATTTTTATCTTGCAAAAAGCGCTTTTAGTTATCAAAAAATCTCCGTATTTAACTTCACCTTCTATTACAATAGCAGAAGCTAAAAAACCCCTCTTGGGATCTTTAAAGGATTCAACAATATAACCTTTACCCTTTTTATTTATCTCAACTTTTAAATCATAGATATCTCTTAAAATAATTATAGTTTCTAAAAGATCGTCCACTCCTTGACCTGTATAAGCAGAAACTTCAATTAAAGGTATATCTCCTCCCCACCTTTCCGGTATTACTTCAAGTTCAATTAACTGTGAAATTACTCTTGAAGGATCAGCTTCTTTTTTATCTATTTTGTTTAAAGCTATTATGAAAGGAATTTTAGAAATTTTCAAATAATTTATAATCTCTAGAGTTTGGTCTTTAACTCCTTCGTCTGCAGCTATAACTAAAATACTTACATCTGAAATATTAATACCTCTTTCTCTTAATGTATAAAAAGCTTGATGTCCCGGAGTATCAATAAAAGTTATTTTCTCGCCCTTATAATCAATCTCATAAGCTCCAATTCTTTGCGTTATTCCACCTGCTTCCTTTAAGGCTAATTTTGATTTTCTAATATAATCCAACAAAGTTGTTTTTCCATGATCTATATGTCCTAAAATAGAAACAATTGGTGGTTTTTTTATTATCATTTTTAAAATATTAAATAACCTCTTAAAGCTTTATATTTTAAAATTTTAGACAAATAGAAATATTCAAAAAAAATTTTAAACCTTAAAATAATTTTACTATTTTTTTATATAAAATTCAAAAGTTTTTAAAGTAAAAACTATTTATCTAAAATTTTAGGAACCTTAAGATAATTATTCTCTTTTTCAGGAAAATTATTTATTATTTGCAAAACTTCATCTGATCTATCATCTAATAAAACCTCATCTTCTCTGGTTTGTAAATTTTCTAATAAATTAAATAAAGGTGTCAAATTTTCTAAATTTAAATCATTTATTTTATTTACATATTCAATAATTTCATTTAAGCTTTTGATTAAGTTTTCTTTTTCATCAGCTTCTATTTTGATTCTAGCTAAATTAGCTATTTTTTCAATTTGTTCTTCAAACATTTTAAAATCAATATTTATTTTAAAGTTTAAAAGAATCGAAATAATATTTAGTTAAATTATAACCAAAAACAATAGTAATCAAAATACCTAAAAAGAAAAAAGGAACAAAAGGAATTGGTTGCTTAAACTTTTTATTTTTTAAAATTAAATAAAAACCGTAAAGAGATCCTAAAAAAGAAGAAACTAAGATAGAAAAAAATGCATCTCCAACTCTTAAAAACAAACCTATTAAAAAAACAACCTTAACATCTCCCAAGCCTAATCCCTCTCCCTTAGTAACCAAATAAAGTATCAAGAAAAAAGAACTTAACAAAAAAGCCGAAATTAACGGTTCTAGCTTGCCATAAAAATTGAAAAAATAATTTAAAAGATAGGTAAAATCTCTAGGTGGTAAATTGAAATATGTTTTAAATAAAAAAAATATAACAAAAATAATTAAACCAAAAATTATAAATCTATCATCAATTAAAAAAGTTTTTAAATCATAAAGAGCTAAAACAAAAATAATACTTAAAAATGATAAATAAAAAAGGAATTCAGCCAAAGATAAAAAGGTTAATTTGAAAATAATAGCTTTAGAAAGTAAATAAACCCAAACTCCAGTGAAAATTTCAACTATTAGATACCTCAAAGGTATTTTAAAATCACAATTTAAACATTTACCTTTTTGAATAATAAAACTTAAAACAGGAATAAGTTCTTTCCAACTTAAAATTTTGCCACAATTTGGACATTTAGATCTTGAAAACAAGAAATCCTCTTCTTTTTCCAATCTTAAAGCAATATTATTTAAAAGCGATCCTAAAAATAAACCAAAAATAAAAAATAAAAAATACATTTTTAGAAACTTTGAACATATCTGGTTAAAGAAAGAAGAGGAAGAAGAAGCGAAGCCTCTAAAATTCCAAGTCCTGTCCCTAATAAAATTATAAGAAAAGGCTGAATAACTTCTCCTATTGATGATAATTGAGCCTGGGTTGTTTCATCGAAAAATTTTAAAATAGTAAAAATTACCTCTCCTGTTTTACCTGTTTTTTCAGAAGTCTTAAAAGATTCAATCACAACTTTAGGAAACAAATTAGGAAACATTTCAAGAGACTCTCCAACTGTTTTTCCTTTTCTTACATTTTCAATAATTTCATCAATGGCTGATTCATAAAGAGGATGACCTATACTATCTCTGATAATTTCTAAGGTTTCAATCATTGAAACTCCACCACTTAAAAGATAATAAAAAGACTCTAAAAATTGCATTACGAAAATATTTTTAACTAAAGTTGAGGCAATCGGAGTATTTTCTAAAATTTTAAAGATAAAGACTTTCCCCTCTCTAGTTTTAAAATATTCAATTAAATAATAAATAAAAAAAATTAAAATAACTAGAACGAAAATTCCATACTTTATAATTCCATCTGAAATGGTCTGAAAAACTTTAGTTATAAAAGGTATAGGAATATTGTTTTCTATAAAAATTTTAGTTATTTGAGGAATAACCATATAAAATAAAACCACCATTACTCCTAAAGTCAAAATTAAAACAATCATAGGATAAGTTAAAGCTTGAATAGCTCGAGAACGAAACTTAATTTGATTTTCAATATGATCAGATAGATAAACTAAAACTTCATCTAAACTACCAATTGACTCTCCTACTTTTATTAAACCAACATAATAAGAGTTAAACAAATCTGGAAATTTAGATAAGGCTTCAGAAAATTTAAGACCTCCAATTAAATCATTATATATTTCTATCAAAACATACTTAAAATAATAATTACTTGTTGTCTCAGATAAAGCTCTTATTGAATCATCTAAAGAGGTCTTGGCTTTAAGTAAATAAGATAACTGACGAGTAAATAAATAAATATCCTTTAATTTAGGTGTTTGCCAAAAAAGAGGTTTTTTAGTTTGAGTTTTTAAAAAAGAAACAAATAAATTTTGGCTTTGAAGAAGCTTTAAAGCTTCTTCTCTGTCTTTGGCTTCAATTAAACCTTCTTTTAAAGTTCCTTCCTGAGTATAAGCTTTAAACTGAAACTTAGGCATTACTCTTCAAGTAGATATTTAAGCTTTGTTTGATTCAAACTAAACTCTATAGCTTTTTCCAAAGAAATTTCTCCAACATGTACTAAATTAACCAAAGAACGCTCAAGTGATATCATCCCTTCTGATAAGCTTGTATCAATAACACTATCTATTTGATAAATTTTATTTTCTCTTATTAAATTTCTAACAGCGTTATTAGCAACCAAAACTTCACAAGCCGGCACTCTTCCACCTCTAATTCTGGGTACTAACCTTTGAGAAACAATCCCTATTAAAGTAGAAGCTAACTGAAGCCTCGCTTGATTTTTTTGATTTTCTGGTAAAACATCCACTATCCTATCAATTGTTTGAGAGGCTGAATTGGTATGTAAAGTTGCCAAAACTAAATGTCCAGTTTCAGCAGCTGTTAAAGCAATAGATATTGATTCAGCATCTCTTAACTCCCCTATCATAATTACATCTGGATCCTCTCTTAAAGTAGCTTTTAAAGCCCTATGCCAATCAGGAGAATGAATTGGAATTTCTCTTTGAGAAATTATAGATTTATCAGAAATGAAAAGATATTCGATTGGCTCTTCGATAGTTATTATATGGGATGATCTTTGGTGATTAATAGTATCAATTAAAGATGCCAAAGTAGTAGATTTTCCAACACCCGCTGGACCAGTAATTAAAACAAAACCTTGTCTTTTTTCAATAAATTCGTTTAAAATTGGAGGAAGATTTAATTCTTCAATTCCTTTAATTTCATTAGGTATAAAACGAAAAGCTCCAGCCCAACCTTGAATTTGTAAATAAACATTGCACCTAAATCTTCTTTTTTCATCTAAAGAAAAAGAAAAATCAAGATCTTTGTATTTTAAAAGTTTTTTTTGACCTTCTTCGTTTAATAAAGAAAAAAGAATAAACTTAGTATCTTCTGCAGTTAAAACATCAAATTGAGTTAAAGGAAAAAGTTCTCCATCTTTTCTCATAATTGGAAAATTTCCAGGAATAATGTGTAAATCAGAAGCTTGTTGGTTATCAATAAAATAAAGTAGGTCTTTTAAACGATCGTCCATTTTTTTAAAAAATTTTTATTAATAATTGCTAAGCAACCTTAAAAACTTCTTCCAGGGATATTAAACCCTTTGAAGATTTTATTATACCATCAAGTCTTAAAGAAATAAAATTCTGTTTTTTAATAACTTCTAAAATCTCCTGCTCTCCTTTATGTTGAGAAATAAGTTCAGCTATTTCTTTGTTCATTTCAAACATCTCAAAAATTCCTATTCTTCCTAAATATCCCCTTAAATTACATCTTGAACAACCTAAGCTTACAAAAGATTTAACTTGAATTTTTTGATATTCAGCTGGAGCATCTTTTAAAACTAACTCCACTTCTTTTAAAAGATCACTTGGTATTTCTTTTTCCTGCAAACAATCTGGACATAGACTTCTTACTAACCTTTGAGCAATAACTAAATTAACAGTTGAAGGAATAAAATAAGGTTTTACACCCATATCTATCAATCTTGGAATAGCTCCTGAAGCAGTATTGGTATGTAAGGTTGAAAAAACCAAATGTCCGGTTAAAGACGCATGAGTTGCAAGTTCTGCAGTTTCTTCATCCCTTATTTCACCAACCAAAATAACATCTGGATCTTGCCTTAAAATTTCTCTTAAACCCTTTGCAAAAGTATAATCTATTTCCGGCCTAACTTGAGACTGATTTACTCCTAATATTTTATATTCAACCGGATCTTCTAAACTAACCAAATTTATTTTTTCTTTATTAATTTCCTGAACTAAAGCGTATAAAGTTGTAGTTTTACCAGAACCAGTTGGACCAGTTACTAAAATCATCCCAAAAGATTTTTTCAAATTTCTTGAAACAATACCAAGATGATAATCAGCCAAACCTAAATCTTGAATTTTTCTTAAACCAACCAAAGGATCTAAAATTCTAATCGCTACTTTCTCACCATTAACTGTAGGAAAAATCCCTACCCTGAAATCTATTTCTCTTCCCTGAACCATTGCTCTAAATCTTCCATCTTGAGGAATTCTGGTTTCATCTAATCTTAAATTGGTTAAAATTTTTATCCTATTAACTAATGAAGAATGAAGATCTTTAGGAAAATAAGCAAAAGTTTTTAAATCTCCAAAAACCCTAAGTCTTATTCTAGATTTATCAGGTAAAGGTTCCAAATGAATATCTGAAGCTTTTAAAGCAACTGCCTTTCTTACTAAAATTTCAAAAAGATTAATTACCGGTCCTTCTTCTGCGCTAGTAACTCCCTGCGATAAATAAAAAAATTCTTCTTTTATCTGTTTACCTGTACTTTTTCTCCAATCACCTACTAATTTTTTTACTTCTTCGTTAAAATTTAAATAATCTTCAAGATGAATATAAAAATCTTTTACAGAAATCAAAAAAATCCTAACTTCGACATTTAAAAGATTCCTTAAAGCATCAATAACTCTTACATTAAAATCTGCTATTTCTGGATTAACCACTCCTAAAAATAAAACATTTTCTTTAAAATCAAAAGGTAAAATTTTATAATTTTTGGCCATATTTTCCGAAACTTTATTTAAAATATCTCTAGGTATAACTTCATCAATCTGAAAAGTTTTAACCGGTAAGCCATATACTTTCTTTTTAAGCTCTAAAAATTCCTCGGCTGAAATCAAACCTTTTCCAAAAAAATATTCCTCAAAATCAATTCCAGCAATTTTAGCATCTAATATCCAATTTTCTATTTCTGGATATTTACTTTTAAATTCTTGAATAATTACTTCTTCCTTCATTAAATTAAAATTTTTATTTTAAAAAAGAGAATCTCTACCTATTTCTTCTTCTTTAATTTTGGGCAATTCTATTTTTTGATTAGGCAAATTATTCAAAAATTTTAAAATTTCAGAGTAAGAATATCCTTTAATAAACTCCTCAGTCTCTTTAGATATTTTTATTTTTTCTGTAGTCTCACTTTCCATTTTTAAAACATTAAGTCTCCACAGACCAATTAATATAAAACCAATCATAATTACTAAAACTAAAAAATTAACAATGATCAAAATTAATCTTTTCATAACCTATTGTTTAACAGATAAATGATAAGCTTCGACAACTAATTGAGACTCTCCATTTTTTGAAAAAGAGACTTCTTTAACTGACATTATTCTTACATTATTTTCAATAATTTTTATAAACCTAATTGCTTTATCCAAAGAATTAAAATTAAAAGACATTGATATATTCCTAACTGGTAAAACATTTTTATGAAAATAAATATCTTCACTTCCAACTTGAAAATTAAGGTTTTCAGAACCTAAGCCTGTTTCTTTAAAAATATTGTAAAAAGTATAAATTAAATGATCTGTTTTAGGATCCTTTGGTAACCACTCATCTAAATTATCTTTTATAGCTAAAAGAGATTTTATATTTTCATTAGCTTCTAATTGATTAACAAATTTCTCTAAAGCATTAATTTCTTTTTCCCTATCCCTTAATTGATTTAACTTTTTTTCTAAAGCTATAATTTCTTTAAATAGTGGATAAACATTATAAATTAATAAATAAAAGATAGTTGAAATTAAAATAATTGGTAAAAGTTTAATTAAAATATTCATTGATAAAAATCTGGTTTTAAATTTATAACCGCGGAAAAATTAACAATACCTTCATTATAAGTTGGACCTGACTCAATTTTACCAACGAAATATTTATTTTCTCTTAAAAGATAATCTTTTAATTTAAAAAAATTCTCCCAACCAGAAACCGAACCAGAAAAAGAAATAGAATTCAAAGAAGGTTTAAAATTAAAATTATCAAGCTTTAAAAATTTAGGCATCAAACTGTTAAATCTTTCAATTACTTTTTCAACATCCTTACGTTGCTTTAAAATCTCAACTATATTAACTGATTGGGAAAAAACAAAATAAGTTTCGTCTTTAACAAGTTTTTTTAAATTTTCCTCTTCTTTTAAATTTAAAGATGATTCCAAGATCGTGATTTTATTAGATAAATTTTTCTTATAAAAATCTAATCCATAAATCAATCCACCTTCAACAGCCAAAATTATTAAAAACGGAAGAATCAATCCTATAGGCACATAATCCTTTAATTTATTCAAATTATTCATCTATTAACTAAATAAATTTTATTAGAAAATATTTTAAATTTGAAAAAAAATTTTAATTTTTAATTTAAAAAATTTAATCTTTCTTAAAATCCTAAAATATATTTTAATTAAATTTTAAACTATATTTTATTGTAAATTATCCCCAAGCTATGAAGAAAAATAGTCGCTTTATCTCCTAAATTTTGAAACTTACTACCCTTAAAAATTTCAAAAGGAGTTAGTACTTCTTGTTTGTATCTGTCAAATCTTTTAAACATTGCTTCTTTAAAGCCTGTTAAAATGCTTAATCCTCCTGTCCAATAAACTTTATCAACTTTTAAAAATAAACTATTTTCAAGTTTTTGAATCTCTTCTAAAATAGTCTTTGAAAGATTGTCTAAAAAAACATTAGCTAATTGATAAAGCTCTCTTTCTTCTGGCAAAAAATAAAAACCTTTTTTATAAAGTAAATCTAAAGACTCTGCTTCATTCAAACTCGTTGTTTTAATGATTGAATCTAAAAAATCATATCCTCTAATTTTAATTTTTGTTGCATAAACAAGTTTTTGTTCCTTTATCAAACAAAGTAAACTATAAGCATGACCTAAATCTACAACCACATAGCTTCCTCCTTTGTTTAAAAAATAGGGCTCAAAATTAAAATATTCAGGACTATAACTTGTAAACTTTAACTTCGCTAAGTAGGAAATTGTCTGGATTTTTTTTAAATAATCTTTTGGAGTAGCTACTAAGCAAACTAACCACTGATTAATCTGATTTTCGTTTTCAAATTTTACATATCTATAATCAATCTCAACCTCTTCAATTGATAAAGGAATTTGTTTTTGAGCTTCAAATTTAACAACCTGAGGAATACTTCTTTCAGGAATTTCAGGTATAAAAAAGTTAACTAAAAAAGCATAGGGAGCAGGAATGCTAAAAATAACCTCTTTAGTACTAATTTTAGCTTTTTTTAAAAACTCACTTATAATAGAAGCCAAATTTTCTTCTAAAATATAAGAATAAGAAACTATTTCTTTAAAATTAACAATAGGAACAATACCAAAATTAATCACTTCAAAACCATTTTTATTTTTCACAACTTCAACAATTTTAGTATTAACCGAACCAATATCAATGCCTAAAATTCTTTTATTTAAAAAATTAAATAAAGCCATATTTAAATTATACCATTTGATAAAAATAATTTTATCTCCTAAGTTTTGTTTGATATGTTTAAATAAAAAAGAAAATCGTTACATTTGTTTAAAATGTCTAAAGAATAATAATTTTTCTTTAAAAGTATTTTGTTTTAAATGTCAAAAATTAATTACTTCAGAACTTAAAACTTGTCATTTAGATTCCCCTATTAAATTCTTGTTTAGTTTTTCAACTTACGAAAATGAAACTTTTAAAAAATTGGTATTAAATGGGAAAAATCAAGCTTATGAAATTTTAACAGACTTAGGTTATTTTATAGGCGAAGAACTTAAAACCTCAAAACTTTATTTTAAAATAAAAGATTTTTATTTATGTCCAGTCCCTCTAACTAAAAAATCTTTACTAAAAAGAGGTTTCAACCAAGCTGAAGTTTTAGCTTCCTCTATTTCGTCTGTAACAAATCTTCCAATTTTTAGAGGTTTAATTAAAATAAAAGAGACCTTAGATCAAAGTCAATTAGATTATAAACAAAGATTAACTAACTTAAAACAAGCTTTTGATTTAAAAGACAAACCTCCTTTAAAAGTAATTTTAATTGATGACATTAAAACAACTGGAACAACTCTAAAAGAATGCGCCAAGGTTTTAAGAAAAAATGGAACTAAAGAGGTTATAACTTTAACTATTTTATATTAAATTTCTTCAACTCTACCCTTTTGGTTAATTTTAAAAATTTTAACATAATCTAAAACACCTAGATCTTTTAAAAGACTAACAAATTTTTCTGAAATTCTAGCTTTTCTAAACCAAACACTTTTTTGAATCATCTTAAATTTATAAAATTGAAGCAACCTTCTTAACTTATCTCTTAATTTGCCTTCATATTCGGGAACATCATAGATAATTATAATTAAATCATTTCCTCCGTTTAAATTCGCCTGATAATTTTTTATCTTAAAAGACTCTAATTTTTCTTTACCGTTTTTAGTTAAAGCAAGTTTTTTATCTTTTGCCTGATAAATCAATCCCTGTGATTTAATTTTATAAATTAATTTGGAAAATTTTTTTCTTTCTTTGGATTCATAAATTATTTTCTCAAAAAAACCTATCTTTTTACCTTTATTTTTAACGAGTTCAGACTGCATTTTTAACAAACCAATCTGTCCTCCTTTTGAAAGGAAAATATTAAAAACCTCCAAAGAACTCATAGTTGCGTTCTCTAAAATACTTAAAATCTTAAAAATTTTTTCTCCTCTCATTATTTCTTTTATTTTATCTCAAAAAATTCATTTTCTACTAAAACGCGCGATCGCGCAAGTTAGTAGAAATAGTTTTTCTGTGATAATATTTCTAATATTATCTAATATTTAGTTAAAGTTACTTTATTAAATTCTCTTTACTTAGAGTACAATTAAAATAAGATAAGACATTAAAAGAAATAATTAACTTTTGAAAATTAAAATGATATATGTTTTAAATTTTAAAAGTTATTTAAAAAATCCAAAAGAATATTTAACTTTAATAAAAAAATTAGAAAAAATAAATGCTAACTTTTGGTTAGCAATCAATCCCTATTTCTATCTAGCTATTTACCCTTATATTAATAAATCAAAATTTAAAATTGGTCTTCAAAATTTAGGACCTAATATAGATAAACCTCAAACAGGAGAAACGGTATATAACTTTTACCTAATTAATAAGGCTGATTTTATTTTACTTGGACATTCTGAAAGATTTAAATTAGGAGAAAATCAAAAAATAATCATAAATAAACTAAGGACTCTTCAAGATAAAAGGTTAAAGTTTTTTATTTTCTTTAGTGAAAATTCATTTAAAATACCTAAAAATTTTTCAGATGTCAAAAAAGAAACCGAAAAAAATTTAAAAAACTACCTTAAATTTGTTAAAGCCCAAAATTATAATAAAATTTTATTTGTCTATGAACCTTGGTGGGCAATAAGCACTGAAAGCGGATTAACTCCTTCAAAAAAATTTTTAGAAGAATTTCTAAAATGGTATAAAAATAAATTTAACTTTCCAATTTTATACGGAGGTTCTTACAACTTTCTTCTAAAACAACAATATAAAAATTTAAATTTTGACGGTTTTGTTTTAGGAAAATCTTCTACTAAAATCAAAGAGCTCAAAAAAATTGTAGGGTGAGGGACGGGATTTGAACCCGCGACCTCCTGCTCCACAGGCAGGCGCTCTAACCAACTGAGCTACCCCCACCATTTTTAAATTGATATCTTAAATTTTATCAAAAGTTTCTATCATGTAAAATATTTGCCTCATTTATCAATTTATCAATTTCACTTTCTGATAAACCCGATATTTTTTTAAGATAATTCTTGTCCTTGTCTAAAATATCTGAAACTAAAACTATATCATATTTAAAAAAGTTCTGTAAAACCTTTGACGATAAAAAATCAAAAACAGTTAAAGGATAGGCTAATTTACCTTCAATCAAACTAACCAAATTATTGTTTTCTGGTTCTTTCCAAGAAATAAAACCGATATTGTAACACTTACAAAATCTTATAGCTTCAGTGGTAAATCTTGTATTAGTGATAATTAACGGCAAAAAGTTTTTATTTGGATAATTTATTTCTTTTAAATCTAAAAATCTAGCATAACAATATAAAACAATTTTTAAATCATTTCTTGCCCAATTAACTTGATGAAATTTACACTCCCCAGCATAAATAACCTCATCGTTTTCAATCAAAACATCAATTTCATATGACAAACACTTACCTTTTAAAAATACATTATGAAAAGATTGATAACCATAAAGACTAAATAAATGAGCTATAAATTTTTCAAAAGGATACCCTGTTGGACCCAACTTAAAAATTGCTTGTTTTAGATTAAACCTATAATACTTTGAGGTTTCAAATTTTTTTAAATAATTAAAAATGAATTCAAATAATCTTTTAGTAGAAACAACTTTTGGTAATTTTTTATCTATCGCAAATAAAATCTCATTAATTTTATCTTCTGACAAATTTATTCTTTTTAGAGAGTCGAACACTTTTGTCTTATCATAAAGCTCTTTTTGTTTTGTGCTTTTAATAACAAATTGAGGCATAATTTAAAAACTAATCATTTCTTTGAAGAATCAAATCTTTTTATTGCTTTTAGGATGATTTTTTCAGCCTCTGTTTTATTCAACCACCTTCTAACTTTTACCCATTTACCAGGCTCTAAAGTTTTATAATACTCAAAAAAATGCTTAATTTTATTTTTCACAGATTCTTCAAGTTGATTTATGTTTTCATATTTTGAATAAGAATTATCAATTTTAGCTAAGGGAACAGATACTATTTTTTCATCTTGTCCTCCTTCGTCTTCCATAATTAAAACGCCTATAGGTTTAGCCTTAATAACTGAGCCAGGAAGAACTGACTTTTCTGATAAAACTAAAACATCAACCGGATCACCGTCTTCAGCTAAAGTTTGAGGGATGAACCCATAATTAAAAGGATAAACCATAGAAGTATATAAAAATCTATCAACCATTAAAACACCATTTTCTTTGTCCAATTCATACTTAACATCGCTACCTTTTGGAATTTCGACAACCACTAAAATTTCCTTAGGGGATTTTTCGCTTAACTTAAGATTCTGATAACTCATTTTGAGTTTTATTTTCCTCATCAGGCATGGCAACTCCATCCTCTATTTTTTCTTCTGGATTTAAAGCCGATCTTACATCAATTTGCCAACCTGTGAGTTTGGCTGCTAATTTAATATTTTGACCATTTTTACCAATAGCCAAAGGAATTTCTTCTTCAGGAACCAAAGCTAAAATTGTTCTTTTTTCCATCATTTTAGTTTCTAAGACTTTAGCTGGGGACAAAGCATTAGCTACAAATTTTAAAGGATCTTCATCCCATAAAACAATATCAATTTTTTCGTTATTCAATTCATTCATAATAGAAATAACTCTTGCGCCTTTTATCCCAATACAAGCCCCAACTGGATCAAAACCAGCTACCTTTGAACTAACAGCAATTTTACTTCTTACCCCTGGGTCTCTGGCAACCGCTTTAATTTCAATTACTCCATCATTAATTTCTGACACTTCCATTGTAAAAATAGCAGCTACTAAATAAGGATGAGCCCTTGACAAAAAAACTTGAACACCTTTTGGAGTATTTTCAACAGCATAAACATAAAACCTCATTCTTTGGCCGCTTTTATAAATTTCACCCGGAATGGTTTCATTCCTAAACATCACTCCTAAAGTTTTCCCTAAATTAACATAAACATTTCCGTGATTATCTCTTCTTTCTACAATACCACTTATGATTTTATTTTCTTTTTCTTTAAATTCAAAAAAAAGAGATTTTTTTTCAGCCTCTCTTAATTTTTGAACAATTAATTGTTTGGCAGTTTGAGCTGCAATTCTGCTAAAATTTTCACTTTTAGGTAAGCTAAATAATAATTCTTCTCCTACCTGTGCATTTTCCTTTATTTTCTTTGCTTCAGAAAGTAAAATTTGCCTATGAGGGTTAAATTTAAAATCTGGTTTTTGAAATTCACTATCATCTATTACAGTTTTAGCTAAATAAAAATCAATTTCTTCATTTTTGCCCTTAACCGCCTTAATTATTCCGTCTTTGTATTCACTATCTTTTTTATAAGCAATAGCTAAAGCATCAAGCAAAGCATTTTCTACATCTTCTTTTTTTAAACCTCTTGAATTTGAAATCTGACTAATAAAACTTTGCCACTGTTTTAAAGAAAACATCTCATAAATCTCATAAAAATTTTAATATTTAAAAATTTTAATATTTAAAAATTTAATCCAAGAATTTATTTAAAGAATTTATTTAAAAGGATTAACCGGATTAGGAATTTTTTCAATCTCTCTTGAAGGAAAAAATTTATCCTTATTTGCCGCATACCAACTAAACAAAACTATAATTACTAAAATCCAAAAAATCAAAGGCAGAAGTTTTAAAAATTTTCTTATTAAATTGTCTAAAAACATCACTGAAGTAGTGGATTGCTTCTTCCTCTTATTTCAAAATGTAAATGACAACCTGTTTCTCCAATTGTATAACCAGTATTTCCAACATAACCTATAAGCTGACCTTGACTAACTTTTTCCCCAACTCCAACTAATCTTAAACTTAAATGACCATATAAACTATAAACTCCTCCACCGTGATGAATTAAAATATAATTTCCATAGCCTCCATTCCAACCATCTTGAGATTCAACTACATATCCCTCTTTAGCAGCAAAAACTTCTTGACCACATTCTGCTGCAATATCTGTCCCATTTTGACCATGCTTGTGTCCCCAATTTAAACCTGAAACCGGAACAACCAAACCACCAATCTGAGTTAAAGCTGAAACAAATTTTCCTTTAAGTTTTGAAATTTGAGCAACTTTTAAAGAAGCCTGAGGAGTCACTCCAGGAATAAAAATTTTGTCTCCTGCTTTAATTTTTGATTTTTCATTTAAATTATTATAAGCCATCAAATCTTTTATCGGAACTTTAAACTTTCTACTAATTGACCAAAGACTTTCTCCTTTTTTAACAACATATTTTAGTTCAGGTTTTGATTTTTTAACATTTTTTAGTTTATCTTCGGCCTTTCTAATTTCTTGATTTAAAGCTTGTACTTTTTTCTCGCTATCAAATTTCAAAGGAAAAATAAAATCTTGACTTGTTAACTTAATTTCATCTAAATTATTGACTTTAATTCTGGTTGGTTTTAAAAAATTATCAGAATTTTCAACACGACTAAAATCATTCTCAGTATAAGCTAAAGCTTGATTAATCTTTATCAAAAATAAAAGAAGAAACAAAATTAATATACCTAATCTAAAATTATTTTTCCGTGAAATAGCAATCTCTTTAAAATAAGTTCAAATTTAAAAAAGACCTTAAGATATAAGAATATTCTTATTATACCACAAAAATTTTATTTTTAAAAAGTCAAACAAAAATTCAAGCAATTACAATTAATTAAAAATCTAATCTTAATTTTGACTAAAATTTATCTTAATCTTTTCAATTTTGCTTTTTAAATCGTTAATTTTATAAATTTGATCCTTCAATACCTCCAACATTAACCAACTAATCTCTGAATATCTAACATACTTTAAACCTTTCTCATCTTGATAGACAAGTTCAGGAGCATATTTTTCAACTTCTTGAGCAATTAAACCTATTCTT
>Ga0197142_1000340_pt1 | contig 43010 bp, 43 predicted proteins | sample GBS60_MetaG_FD_148614 | JGI IMG/M metagenome (GOLD analysis project Ga0197142, IMG submission 148614) | Sediment microbial communities from Great Boiling Springs, Gerlach, Nevada, United States - GBS 60_MetaG | ecosystem: Environmental > Aquatic > Thermal springs > Hot (42-90C) > Sediment... | reverse complement strand
ATGCAAATACGACGACGCCCCTGAACAGTCGCGAGACAACACGGTGCATGAAGCTTCGTGGCTCTCCTCTGTTTCAACCGGACGGGGGCGAATTATACCATACTCCCGAAAACGGCTTGCAGCCGCACGCATCACCGTGCCAGCCATCCACCATCAACGACAAGTACATGACCATGCACATAGTCGCTGGCGGACGACGCCAGAAAAATCGCAGCGCCCGCCAGGTCTTCGGGGACGCCCCAGCGTCCGGCTGGAATGCGTTCGAGGATCTGCCGGGAGCGCTCTGGATCGTCGCGCAGCGCCTGGGTATTGTCGGTAACCATATAGCCGGGCGCAATTGCATTGACATTCACACCCAACCGCGCCCATTCATTGGCGAGCGCCTTCGTCAGACCGGCGACCGCGTGTTTGGCAGCGGCGTATGCAGGTACGCGCAAACCGCCCTGAAAGGCAAGCACAGAAGCCACATTGATGATCTTGCCGCGTCCCTGTGCGATCATCAGGCGTCCGGCGGATTGACAGAGCGCCCAGACTGCATCGAGGTTCACATCGAGCACAGCCCGCCAGTCGCTCCAGCCGTACTCGGTCGCCGGTGCGCGCCGGATGATTCCGGCATTGTTCACCAGAATATCGAGCCGACCGAGTTGAGCGACAGTATCGTTGATAAGCCCTTCAATCGGCGCGGTACTGCTCAGATCGGCGGTCAGCGCAATTCCGCGCCGTCCTGCAGCAACAACGGCGGAAAGGGTGGCAGCAGCATCGCCAGAGCGGGAGACGACTGCCACATCCGCTCCGGCGTGCGCAAGCGCCAGGGCGATCCCCTGTCCCAACCCCTTGTCGCCGCCGGTGACCAGCGCAACCCGTCCATCGAGGCGAAAGAGTTCCAGCATGGCAGACCTCACGATCGCTCCACCTGTTTGATCAACGGCGCCGCTTTCTGCACCCACGCAAGCGCCGGATCGAACGCGACTGCCTGCGTGCGTCCTGTTCCGGCGAGGAACCAGAGGAAGTAGTTGGTGTACCCTGGAGCGCTGCACGTCGTATGGTAGCCGTGGGGCGCCATAAAAATCGTCGAGTCGGTGATGGTATATGTCTGGTCATAACCGCGTTCAGGGCTGTAATGCCGGCACAGTCCGAACCCTTCCGGCGGATTGACACGAAAGTAGTACATCTCCTCGTGACTGGCTTCGTGGGGAAGATTATCCACCTCGTGCCTGTGTGGCGGGTAGGTGCTCCAGTTTCCCGAAGGCACAAATGTTTCGCCGACCAGCAACTTCGCCGCTGGCAATTCGGGTTGACTGCTGGTTGTCAGGATGTTGTACAGCGTGCGACTGAAGTTCGCGGCGCCAGCATCGACCCGCACCACCATATCGGGAGTGATGAGGTACGGTTCGGTACGCAGGTCTGAAGGCGCCAGACAGATTCCGGCGTCCAGCGCGCTGTGCGCCGTGATGGTGTAGGAACTGCCTGCAGGCAGGTAGACCGCAAAGGGTTTGCCTGCGAAAGGATTGGGACGCTCACCAATCCGGGCGAAGGTCTTTCCGGCGATCTGCACCGTGCAGCGCCCACCGAAGAGAACAAGCAGCGCCTCACGTTCACCGGTCGCTCCGTCGAACCTGGCGCCATCGGCAAGGATCAATCGGTTGAAATCGAGCAGCGTACACGGATTGGTATCCAGGGTGTTGAGACCGTGCGCACTACCGACGCGGGTAAAGCAGATCATACGTGTGCTCCTCCGGTTTCGAGATGCGTCGCCGGTGTCAGGCGGTTCTGTTTGCGCGGAGAGAAGATGCGCCTGCACACTATACCATAGCGTGCAGAACCCTGTTCAGTGACACCTGCGTGTCATATAGCTGTGCGGTATGCTGAGTGAATGTCAGTGCTCCCAAAACGGTCGCGTCCATCCTCGTCGCACCAGTTCGGCGCGCAGATCGAGCATCGCAGTGTAGGTCGGCAGCACGTAGAGCGTCGCGCCGGGCGGCAGTCGGTTCAGCGCAGCATCAAGCGCATGCGACGGGTCGTCCGCGATGGTCATCCGCTCCGGCTCGACTCCGGCATATTTCAAGCGCACCGCCATATCTGCCGCGCGCGTCCCACTCACCGTCACGTGCGCCACGCACCCCGCCAGACGCTCGAATTCCGCATCCCACAGCCATGAGACATCCGTGCCGTCGGCATGACGATCGTTGATCAGAATGAAGAGGTGCAGGTTATGGTTGGTGTTTGATGCGATGAGAGGGGAATCGTGATGTGAAGGAGCAGGAGAGACTTCCGGCGCGGTGGACGTGTGGAACTTCCGCGCTTCGGTCAGCATGCGAACGGTTTCGGTTGCGCCGACCGGATTTTTGATCAGAGCGATGAGCAACGGTCGCCCACCGGCGTCGATCCGTTCGATGCGTCCGAATGCAGCGTCGAAGCGTTCGAGCGAAGCGCGGATACGCGCAGCAGCAACGCCGAGTTCCAGGCACGCCGCAGTTGCGGCGAGCGCATTGATGGCATTGTACAGTCCGGGGAGCGGCAAATGCACCTCCATCGCACCCCCCGGAAACGTCAGGCAGAGTGTTGCATGGTCAGCGCCGTGGAGATCCAGGCGTTCCAGCGCATACACAGGGATCGGGCGTGCAGCGCCGCATGCCTCGCACCGGTAATGCCCGACGTGGGCGTAGAAGAGCGCAGTATAGCGGTAGGGCGCACCACAGCGACGGCAAAACCGGGCATCGCCGATCTGCGCCGCTGATCCTGCCGCATGCCGGACATCGTTGAGACCGTAGTAGCGCACCTGCGCCGTCAGCCCTTCACCCAGCGCCGCCACTGCCGGATCATCGGCGTTGAGCAGAACCGTGGTGGTGGCGGGGAGACGTTCGAGCGCCGCCCGCCACCCTGCTGCAACCGTATCCACTTCGCCGTAACGGTCGAGTTGATCGCGGAACAGATTATGCAGCACCACCAGGCGCGGACTGGTTTCGGCTGCCACATCGGGGAACGCTGCCTCATCGGTCTCGAAGAGGGCAATCTGCGCCCTGAGGCGTCCGTCGGGCGATGCGCCTGTCAGCGCCGTTGTCGTGACGCCGCTCACCAGATTGGCGCCAGCGCGGTTATGAAGCAGTGCGCGTCCATCTGCCGCCAGTGTCGCCGCAATCATGCGGGTGGTGGTGGTTTTGCCGTTGGTGCCGGAGAGCAGCGCCACCCCCTGGGGCAGCCGCGCCGTCAGTTTCCGCAGCGTGTGCGGATCGATCCGCCGGGCGACGAGACCCGGAAGCGTCGTGCCGCCGCCGCGCCGCAACATGCGACTGGCAATGCCGGCTGATTGACCGGCTGTGATTGCCAGGAAGAGTCGAACATCGAACATCATAGGCGTGCCGGGTTACCTGCCGGTCAACCCGTGGCGTGCCGCAACAACTTCGGCGATGATACTCACAGCGATCTCTTCCGGCGAGTCGGACCCGATCTTCAGCCCGATTGGCGCGTGCAGGCGCGCCAGCTGTTCTTCCGGCACGCCATCGGCGCGCAACCGTTCGAGGCGTCTGGCGTGCGTTTTGGGACTCCCCAGCGCGCCGACGTAGCGCGCCGGCGAAGGCAGCGCAACCTTGAGCGCCGGGTCGTCGAGTTTCGGATCGTGGGTCAGCAGCACCACAAAACTGTTGCTCGTCAACCGTCCCGGCAACACTTCATCGGGCCAGGCGTGGATCAGTTCATCGGCGTGGGCGAAGCGTTCCGGGGTTGCAAAGGCGCCGCGCGCATCGATAACAACGGTGCGAAACCCAAGCGCTTTGGCGAAGGTGACCAGCGGGATGGCGATGTGCACTGCCCCGACGATAAACATGGTTGGTGGAGGAGGAAAGGTCTCGATAAAGACCTGTACTTCTCCTTCAGAAGTTGCATATGTGCGAATCCCGCTCTCGGCGCGCAACAGCATCGCCAGCGCATCGCGTTCGACCGCTTCATTGAGCGCAGGTTCGCCGAGTGTGCCGAGCAACGCTTCGTCGGGACGCACCAGCGCTTTTGTTCCGATCTGCCCCGCTCCATCGACGATAGTTGCCACTGCGACCGGTTGCTCTGCATCGAGACAGGCCTTGAGTGTCTGATATAACGTAGCCATGATTTTCCCCACAGGAACGAAAAGGGTTTGTGTACTTCACAGGTGGTATGCCGTTGAAAAAGCGCGTGGATCACAGGAACGCTCGAAAAACAGAACACGCGCCCTGGCGTCGCACCATCGCTCTTGGACGCAGCAACAGCAGCAAAAGTTGCAGTGGCGTCAGGCGCCCGCTTACCACTCCAGCGGCTCAACGAACACGTCGATGATCCCGCCGCATGCCAGCCCGACATCCCATGCCTCATCGTCTGCAACGCCGAAGTGGAGCAATTGCGCCTTGCCGGTTCTGATCGCTTCCTGACAGGCGTCGAACACAGCGCCCTCGATACAGCCGCCGCTGACCGAGCCGACCATTGCGCCGCTCGACGAAACTGCCATCTTTGCTCCAACACCACGTGGTGCAGAACCAAGCGTCTTCACCACAGTGGCAATCGCCACGCGCTCGCCGCGCGCGCGCCATTGCTCAATTGCAGGAAGAACGTCTTTCATATGTGTGCCTCACCATTATCGCAACGTCTCACCCAATGTTGTCGGTTCCAGACCGGCAGCACGCAGCCGATCAATAATACCGGGGAGTGCGCCAGCAGTCGCCGGACGCCCGTGGAGCAGGAGGATGCCGCCGGACGCCCATGCGGGATCGGCGACGGCACGGTCGAGCCATGCCGGTATGCCGCGATCATCTGCGCTCCAGTGGTACGGTATATACCCTTCTGCCGTGACTGCGACGACCGCCTGCGTGGTGTAATCTCCGTAAGGGAAGCGAAAGTACGGTCGCGTGCTGCGACCCGTGGTCTCCTGCACGATACGCTCAGTCTCGCGGAGTTCATTCGCCATACCGTCGAGACCGATCCGCGAGAAAAAGGGATGCGTCAACGAATGGTTGGCAATCTCGTGTCCATCGGCGACAATCGCGCGCGCAGCGTCGGGGAAACGTTTGACCCATCGACCGGTCACAAAGAACGTCCCTTTGACCCTGCGCTGCCGCAGCGCATCCAGGAGAGCATACAACGTCGTATCATCGATTTCGATGTCGAATGTGAGCGCCACCTTGCCGGATGCAGGATTGCCGCGGCGCACCGGTTCGGTCAAGCCATAAGCCGGTTCTCCGGCGCGGAACAACGGTATCGCCAGCGCCCGTTCGGGGCGCAGCGGCGCTTCGATATCGATGGCGTTCAGGGTTGCGATGGATGCAGCATCACTGCCCAACCGCGCCGCAATGCCATCGAGCGTTTCACCGGCAGCGACCTGGTGAACGGTATACCCGATCAGGGCAGGCAACGGGGAGGGAGCAGGGGTCGGCACAGCGGTCGGCGTCGCCGATGGCTCGATGAACGGCAGACTCAGCGGGAGAAGCACAGGATGTCGGGCGACTGGCGCTTCCTGAACGTGTGCTGTTGGCGGCGCAACCTGACCCGGATTCGGCTGGTTGAATGGTGAATATGCTGACGTACCGAAGAGTCGCCCGCCGAGGATCAGCGCAGCACACACAACTGCTGCCGCAATGAAGGGGAGTGGTCGGTTCACCGAAGGCGGGCGCGCGGCGCGGCGCGGCAGCGGTTGGAACAGAACGCCGGTATCGGGTACAATCCGCAGAACTGGCGCGCCCCACATCGCTCCTGTATGCGCCAGCGCCGCGCGCCCGATGGTCACCGCCAGATCGACCGACGCTCCCAGCGCCAGGTGATAGTAACAGAGCGCCGCAAAACGCGCAGCAGCATCCGATGGCAGCGGCATGCTGAACCCGATGGTCGCCGGCAGATGCGCATCGATCAGCAACGCCGCACATACGACGGGCGCAATGTTCAATGTGCTGCCATGTCCTTCTCCGCCGGTCAGCGTCACCAACCGCAGATCGGTGGCGTCCGCCAGCAGATCGATCAGATCACCGGCGTCGAACCGGTTGCCGATGTCCAGTTCCAGGCGCTGATCCGGCGTCAGCGTGGTGCGCGCAATAAGGTGAAGCACATGCGGCGCTTCGTCTGCCAGCGCCTGACTGAGGGTTGCCGGTGTGGCATCGGGCAGTATCCGTAGCGTAAGGATGCCAGTGCGGATGTGCGGCGCCAGCGCACGATTGAGGTCATCCAGATGGTGATGGTTGCCGGGTGATGCAACTGCCAGCACACGCAGCGGTGGACGCAGCGGCAGGGGCGGTGGCGGCGTGATGCGCCTCCCGACGCGCACCAGCGCATAGTCTGCGCGTAATGCCGGTTGCCAGACATTGACGCTTCCCAGCGTGAGATACTCCCAGGGGAGCGCTGCGAGTTCCGGGGCATTGATCTGGAGACGCACCTGCACACGGGCGCCCTTTGCCACAGCAGTGTGCGCGGCTTCCAGGAGCAGCGCGCGGATCGGCGCGGTAAACAGCGCCCGTCCCAGCGCCAGACCGGTCTCCTGAACATCGTCGATATGCTGCGCACCGGCATGCAACGCACGCCTTCCCAGATCGATCAGCGCTTCGGAGAGAAATAACGCTGATACCGCTTCACGCCCGTTCCCGCTGGCGCGAGTCGGACAATACCCCGACTCGTCGCAGGGACCAATGGCAATATGAACGATGATAGGAGAGGCGGCGCTGTCCGCTGCTGCTGGCATGATCTTTCGCTGCAATGGTCTGCTGCTCATGCAATATCATAGCATGAGTCTCCTGCAAAAGTACATTTCACCGAACGAGCAGTCAAGGTACATTGTTTATCAATGTACCAGCGCAACATGCGGTCATCGTCGGCAATGGCGCCATAGTCGCCGGATGGACGCCTGACGCTCTTGTTCGACCTGGCGGCATCAGCAATGTTTGCGATGGCCCTGACAACGACGTGCGCGGTCAATCCAGTTTGCGCGCTTGCGGAGCGGGACAACGCTGCGGGGACGAAGTCGGGTCGAATGGCGCCGATGGTCCCAGGCGCCTTTGCCGATACGGGCGCCGCCTGGATGCCTGGACGAACGGTTCACACACGGAAGCGGATGGAACGTCATCGCACCCGAGATCGCCATCGCCGTTCCTTTCATGCGTCACATTCGAGAACGTTTCTGCTCAAATATCGCTCTGTGAGCAGAAATGAGAAAGGAGGAGCGCATTCCGCCGTCAGCTTTCGCCGACAAAGGAATGCGCTGATGGTATGAACGCGCCCAATGCAGCGGGGTGCGTTCACCGGCAGGAGCAAGGCGCATCACGCAGAGAACGCGGGGCGCTCCACGCAGGCGCACCTGCCCAATGCGGTCATGCCGGGCGGAACCATCGGAACCGAAACCAAAGCACGCCGGCTTGTCTTTGTGGCTTGTCCCTTCAGCGTTGAAACGCGCACGACCACGACCCTTTGACCTGACCGTCATCCGACTCAAAGACGCCGGACAGGCCATCCCCTGTGTATGTGGCGCGCCCCTTCCAGGTGAAGGTTTTGTCAGCATCGCTCGCATCACCCGTGCCGATAGTGATGTCAACCGGCAGCGGCGTTCCCACCGGTGCGTTTTGCCCGGCGCTTATCACAAACAAGCTCACCGGCGTCGGTAACGTCCCAGGCATGCTGGCAAAGGAGACACGGAACACGATTTTGCCGGGATCGCTGCAGATCGCTTCGTACAAAAATCCCGTCCCTTCGAGGTCTTGCAGCGTGGTCACGCTGGCGAACTGGGCGGGATGTTCGATGGTGACCCGCATGTCACTCATGGCGCCGGTTGGGGGCGCAGCGGTCGGACTGGCCGTCTGCGGATAGGGAACGAAGCGGGCGGATAGCCACTGCCCCAGCGCCAACACCTGCTCGCGCGTGAAGCCGCCGTAGGCCTCGACGGTGACATACCAGCCGTTGAGCACAGCGTTATATCCTGTTGCGTCTCCTGGATACGAGCAACGTCGCCCAGCGACACATCCTCTGAACCCTGAGAGACTTCCTGATACTGCATGATGTCGCTAAATGCCTGTTGGCCAGACCGAGCCAGTTCGACGCGCACCTTGAGGCTCTTTCCGCCGGCAAATTCGTAATTGCAACCAATTTCAGCTACATCGGTCGGCAGGACGTACATATCGTTGATTGAATTGCTGAGCAAAGCAGTGAGCACCTCCTGTGGCACGATGGTGCAACGTGCATCACTCCTCAGCCCGGCGGGGTTGATCTGAGTCGTGGGCGGAGCGACACTGGCGGGAGTCGGTTTGCTCTCCTGGGCAGGCGCCCCGCTCTCGGACGAACAGGCCGGCAGAGCCAGCGCCAGGATTAATAGGGCGAACGTCAAATGCACCCTTGACATGGAATCCTCCTCTTTGCATCCATTGAACTGGTCTCCCTCGTCTTTCGAGACTCACCTTCCATGATAGGGATGAAGCGTCCCAAAAGCGTCCTCGGCGGCGCGAGGAGGAAGGGGGGTGAGGGTCGTCCTTCCGCCCGGTTCAACCTGCAACCAGATGCTCATACTCCTGCTTCGTGCGGCGCGCAACGATGGGCCAGTCGAATGTTTCGCGCACCAGACGGACGCTCGCTTCGCCCCAGGCTGCCCATTGGTCGCGCTGTTCGAGAGCGAGGCGCAACTTTGCCGCCAGATCGGCGGCATCGCCTGGACGAGCCAGATAGCCGTTGCGCCCGTTGAACACTTTGTCGGGAATGCCGCCTGCCGCCGATGCAACGATGGGGCGGCGGTGGATCATGGCTTCCAGGGTCACAAGCGATGAGCCTTCATAAAGGGTCGGATGCACCACCAGATCGATCTCCTCGTAGAGGTTGTGCAATTCGGTGTCGTTGAGGCGCCCGACGAAGGTGATATGTCCGGCAATGCCAGCCTGTCGCGCCTGTTGTTCCAGCGCGGTTCGTTCTTTCCCTTCGCCCACCAGCAGCCAGCGCCAGTTCGGTGGAAGATGATCGCGCACACGGGTAAGCGCCTCGATCAGCACGTGATACCCTTTGTTGCGCTCCAGCCGCCCAACGCTGAGGATGGTCAGGTCGGCGTCATCGAGGCGCAGCCGTTCGCGCAGCCGCGCACGCACGATGTCGTTGACCGGCGCCAGGCATTCATCGGCGTCGATGGCGCTGGGAATAACCACAACCCGCTCCGGATCGACGCCCAGATAGCGTGGCAGGTCGTCCCGTGTACAGGCATCGGTTGCGATGGCACGGTCGGCACAACGTGCGCCGTAGGAGTAGAGCGCTCGAAAGGGCGCATATGCCAGCCATTTGCGCCAATCGGGTGTGCGGTACTCTTCCAGCCCATGCGGGTTGGCGATGAACGGCAGGCGACGCAACAGCGGGTCGCGGACGCGGATCCAGCCGTAGCCGAACGCACATAATCCCTGGGCATGAACCACATCGTATGCGCTGCGTCGTGCAGCGATTGCCGCCATTCGCCCCAATCGCCAGGAATACCAGGGATAGTTGATCTGTCGTCCTGAAATGGAGTTTGGGCGCAGCAGCGGCGATGTGTAGTCGTACCGCAGCGTGATCACGCGCTCGATGCCCGGCAGCGCATCGGCATACGGATTGGCGCGATCAGGGGTGTGGTTGTGCGATGGTGCGCCCGGTGTCTGCACATACAGCGTCACCCGCACGCCAAGCCGCGCCAGGTGGGTCGTCAGATGGAAGACATGGCGTTCGATGCCGCCGAATCCGTGCAGTGGAAAGACGACGCGCGCCAGCATGGCGACGCGCAGTGCATCGGAAGGGGATCGTTCACTCATAGCGCGTTGCTCTGCATCAACGCCGTTCAAGCCGAATCCAGGCGCCACCGGCGACAGCGCTCTGCCGCACGGCGCCAATCACGCGATCCGCCGCCAGACCATCGCTCAAAGCCGGAGAGGGAGCGGCGCCGTGGATCAGGGCGCTGATGAATGCAGCCACCGACGCCAGATGCCACTGGAGCGTTCCAACCGGTGTTTCAGGCGCGGGCAACGCTGCGGCAGGAGCAATCCGACTCAGGGTTGCAATGCGTCTTCCGCCAATGCCCTCTGTTCCCTCGACGATTTCCAATCCATTGGGGTCGCGGGTGTCGAATATCAGCGCGCCGGCGCTCCCATACGCTTCGATACGGATGTCGTCGCCTGCACCGGGAACGACTTTCGAGACCTCGATAGTTCCATAGCCGCCACCGGCGAGTTCGAGCGAAAGCCAGGCGACATCGTCGCCTTCGACCAGAACAGGCGCGCCATCAGCGCCGGGTCGCTCGCCGATGACGATGGCGGTACGCGCCGACACCGCGTGTATCGCTCCAAACAGATGGTGGGTCAGATCGATCAGATGCGATCCCAGATCGGCAAGCACGCCGCTCCCTGGTCCGCTGAAGCGCCAGGAGATCGCGCGATCACGACGCAGATTGCTGCTGCGATAGTAGCGCAGGTGGAAACTGCGCACATCGCCGATCAATCCGTTGTCGATACGTCGCCGTGCTTCCTGAAGGGCCGGTACGAAGCGCAGGTGAAAGTTCACGCCGCCCGGCAGTCCTCGTGTGTGCGCCAGGTCAACGATGCGTTCAGATTCTTCCGGTGTTGCGCCAAGCGGTTTTTCACAGAAGAGCGCTTTCCCGGCAGCAAGCGCCGCTTCCGCGATGCGCGCATGATCGCCGGTTGGCGCGCAGCAATCGATGACGGTGATAGAAGGGTGCGTCAGCAATTCATCGAGGTTCGTGGTTGTCAGCACATCGCCAAGTTCGCGCCGTGCCCGCTCCGCCGAGGCAGCGCTGGCAGTGACGACCCCTGTCAGGCGCACGCGGATTCCCAGATCGGGGTAGACCAGCGGCAGCATCCGGTAGCAGAGCGCATGCATACGCCCGATCCCGCCATAACCAACCAATCCGATGCCAATCACTGTGGTCATACGCAAAAGGGGGGCGCGCCTGCGCCGGCAAGTCGCTCCAGTTCTTCCAGCGCGGCGCATGCAGCAGCATAGACGTGCGGGTCGCGCTGCGCCAGTCCGCGCGCCTCGAACTCTTCCACATCGAGTCGCATCACACGATCACGCTCCGCCGACACGAACAGATCGAGATCGAGGTCTTCGGAAATGATCGTCTCACTGCTGATGATCGCCGGGCGCGTGACGTTGCAGTACCATCCCTTGAGCATACCGGTCGCGCTGCGCAGTTCGAACACATTGTACCAGCGATCAGCATAGAAGTGCTCGAAGAAGACGTCCCCCGGCTCGAATGTCACATATCCCAGGTCGAGTCGCGGATGATCCCACACAGCGCGCACCAGCGCATACTCCGGCGTTGCGCGGATCACCCTGGCGCAGTAGGTCACTACCTGGTTCTTTTCCGGTTTGACAAGTTTGACCGTAATCGAGCGTGGCGATGACATAGCGCTACACAAACGGCAGACGCGGGACTTCTGATGCAACCAGCGTCTCGCCTGAGCCCTGCATCAGCAACGTTCTCACAGATAACTGCGTCGCAGCAGGCGACGAATCCGCTGCCGCACACCGGCATCCAGGGATCGCGCAATCAGCGATGCGAAAAACAAACCGATCAGGCGCAGCAGCGACATGCGTGGACGTACCATCTCGCGCAGCGTCGCAGGGTCATGCAGGCGCAGCGGCGATGATTCACGCACTTCGATTTTCAGATTATCGCCGCGCCATTCGCGCTCGACCCAGAAAAGATCAGGCATGCTACGCTGGAAAAAATAGTACGCGGGATTAAAGGCATACAAATAATCGAACAACTCACCAAACGGTTCGTGCGGTTCACGCGGGTGGAGCACCAGCGTATCGCCCTCCAGGTTCACATACCAGCGGTGAAATGACCAGTGAAACAAACGCTCGGCGATTTCGGAAGGGCTTTGGATATACCCGGCAGCGCTGACGCGCCGCAGTTCGGCGGCGAATTGCAGCGGATCGTCCATATGTTCCAGGATATGAGAGCAGATGGTGTAGGCGAACGCCCCATCCTTGAACGGCAGGTGATGGGCATCTGCCACAACGAACGGGCGATCAACCACCAGGTCGCCGCCACGCTCGCGATTATCCGCGCCGGGATAGCGGTCGAGCAATACATCGGCGCGGGGGTGCGGATTGTCGCCGCTTCCGATTTCAAGGACGAGACCGGTCGCTGGCGGATTGCATGTTTGTCTCATCGTTCACGTGACGGGTTGCCGCCAGTCTCGCGCAGTGTCGCATAGACTGCCGCTCCCCTGTCCTCAGTTCCTGGTTCCTGGTTCCCGGTTCTCAGTTCAAATCGTCGCCGCTGAGACTATCGCGTAGAATGTCGATATATTCCAGCGCCAGCCCTGTGCCGATGGCGACGCAGTTTGCCGGTTGGTCGGCGACATAACAGGGAACGCCGGTCACATCGGTAAGCAGTTCATTGATGCGGCGCAGCATCGAACCGCCGCCGGTCATAATCATGCCCTTATCAATAATGTCCGACGACAGTTCCGGCGGGGTTTCGGCGAGGACGCGCCGGACAGCGCCGATCACCGCCTCCAGCGGCTCTTGCAGCGCATCGGTGATTTCATTCGAATTGATCTCGATCGTGCGCGGCAATCCGGCCACCTGATCACGTCCGCGCACCTGCATCGACAGCGGGCGCTCGAGCGGCAGCGCGGAGCCGATTTCGATCTTGATGCTTTCGGCAGTGCGCTCGCCGATCAACACGTTGTACTTGCGCTTGACATAGGCAGCGATGGTTTCATCGAACTTGTTGCCGCCGACCCGCACCGAATGGCTGACGACAATATCGTTCAGCGAAACGACCGCCACCTCGGTTGTACCGCCGCCAATATCGATGATCAGGTTGCCCGACGGTTGCGCAACCGGAATGTTTGCGCCGATCGCTGCCGCCAGCGGCTCGCGGATCAGATAGGCATGCCGGGCGCCAGCCGCCTCCGCCGCCTGTCGCACAGCGCGCATCTCGACGGTAGTGACGCCAGCCGGAATGCAGACCATGACATCAGGTTTACTGAAACTGAACGGTCCCATCGCCTTGCGGATGAAGTACCGCAGCATGGCTTCGGTAATGTCATAATCGGCGATCACGCCATCGCGCAACGGACGAATCACCTCGATGCTTTCGGGTTCGCGTCCAAGCATGGCCAGCGCATCGGCGCCAACCGCTTTGATACGGTTGTCCTTTGTCGAGATAGCGACAACCGAAGGTTCAGCCAGAACGATGCCACGACCTTTGACATATACCAGAACATTGGCAGTGCCCAGGTCGATGCCGATTTTCTTCGCCATACCTTTCCGTCCGACAAGTCGTGCCTTCACAACGAAATATCGCAGGGCTCAGGCGCAGCATCCATGATACTGCAACCTGCACCCTGCGACATCAACCCAAATCTTCGTGACGACGCGGTTCACTAGTCGCGCTCACGCCGGATTTTCTTCAACTGCGCAACTTTCAACTGCACCAGCGCGCGTCGCAGTTCCGCTTCGGCGAGTGCAAGGTCTTGTGCGCTTTTGCGCTCAGCAATCCGCTGCTCAGCAGCGCGGCGTGCCGCTTCAGCGCGCGCCTCATCAATTTCATCGGCGCGCTCGGCGGTATCCGCCAGGATCGTCACGCGGTTTGGCAGCACTTCCATAAACCCGCCCGAAATGGCGAAAGGCGTCGTCACGCCGTCCTTGACAATATCGAGTTCACCGACCTCAAGGATCGTCAGGAGCGGCGCGTGACGCGGCAGGATGCCGACGCGCCCATCTTTCGTCGGCGCATTGATCATATCCACATCGTCGGAGAGTACGACGCGCTCCGCCGTGACAATCTCGAGATGGATCGGCATAGCCGTTTACCTCCGTGACGCCTCATACGCCTGGATGACATCATCGAGGCCGCCCTGGAGCAGGAAGAACTGCTCAGGAATATGATCGACCTCGCCCGCCAGCAGGCGCGCAAAACTCTTCACCGTTTCTGCGATCGGCACATATTTGCCAGGGCGCCCGGTGAACTGCTGCGCGACGGTGAACGGTTGCGAGAAGAAGCGCTCGATCTTGCGCGCGCGCGCCACCGTCAGTTTGTCGTCATCCGAAAGTTCCTCGACGCCCAGAATGGCGATGATGTCCTGCAAGTCTTTGTAGCGCTGAAGCACCCGCTGCACCTCGCGCGCGACGCGGTAATGCTCTGCGCCAACGATGTTGGGATCGAGAATGCGACTGGTCGACGCCAGTGGATCGACCGCCGGGTAGATGCCTTTCGCAGCAATGCTGCGTTCGAGAGTGATCGTCGCGTCAAGGTGCGAGAAGACCGTTGCCGGCGCCGGGTCGGTATAGTCGTCGGCGGGTACGTAGACCGCCTGCATCGATGTGATCGACCCCTTTTTGGTCGAGGTGATGCGCTCCTGCAACTCACCCATTTCGGTGCCGAGGGTTGGCTGGTATCCCACCTGTGACGGCATGCGCCCCAGCAGCGCCGAGACTTCGGAGCCTGCCTGAACGAAGCGGAAGATATTATCGATGAAGAGCAGCACGTCGCGCCCTTCGTCGCGGAAATACTCCGCCATCGTCATCGCGGTCAGCGCCACACGCAGACGTGCGCCCGGCGGCTCGTTCATCTGGCCGAACACCATCACCGTCTTGTCGAAGACGCGGGTCTGTTCATCGATCCGGGCTTCCTTCATTTCGTGGATGAGGTCATTTCCCTCGCGCGAACGTTCGCCGACGCCAGCGAAAACCGAGAAGCCCGACTGTTCCTTGGCGACGTTGGCGATCAATTCCTGGATCACGACGGTCTTGCCGACGCCGGCGCCGCCGAAGATGCCGGTTTTGCCGCCGCGCGTAAACGGCGCAATCAGGTCGATAACCTTGATGCCGGTTTCAAAAATCTGTGCCGTCGTCGATTGATCCTCGAGGGCGGGGGGCGGACGATGGATCGGGCGATATTCGGTCGCCTGCACCGGACCCTCGCCATCGATCGGGTCACCGAGCACATCGAACACGCGTCCAAGCGTTCCTGGTCCGACCGGCACCGCAATCGGGCGACCGGTATCAATCGCCTTGACGCCTCGGCGCATGCCATCGGTGCTGCTCATCGCCACGGCTTTGACCACGCCGCCGCCGAGTTGCTGCTGCACCTCGGCAACCAGGCGCTTGCCATTTTCAAGCCGAATTTCCAGCGCATTGTAGATTTCCGGCGTCTGATCCTCCGGGAACTTCGCGTTGAGCACCACACCGATAATATCAGTCACGACACCGGTTGCTCCGGCCATGAGTATCCTCCACTCCTGATCTTATCGCATCACATCTCCGCCAGGGCTGCCGCTCCCGACGCAATTTCAGAAACTTCTTTCGTAATGTTCGCCTGGCGCGTCTTGTTGTACGAAAGGGTCAGGTCGCGTTGCAATTCTTTGGCGTTGTCGGTCGCATTGCGCATCGCCACCATCCGCGCGCTATGCTCACTGGCAATCGCCTCCAGCACCGCCTGATAGAGTTGCACTTCGACGAAGCGCGGCAGCAACTCACGCAACACTTCTTCCTGACTCGGCTCGTAGGTATAATCGACCATCCGCTCAGCCGGTTCGTGGGGCGGATCAATCGGCAGCAGGCGTTTGATCGTCGGGCGCTGCACCAGGGTATTGACGAACTGGCTGTAGAGCACATACACTTCGTCGTAGCGCCCGCCCAGAAAGCCGTTGATAACATGGGTCGAAATGCCGAGAATGTCGGTCAGACGGGGGTGATCGCCGAGTTTGGTCACTTCGGCGACGAGATTCTGATGGGTGCGCACCATGAAATCGCGCCCTTTCTTCCCAATCGCCAGCACCTCGACCGTATGCTTTTTCTCCTGCTCATCCAGGATGAAGCGTGACGCGCGCCGCAGCACATTGGCAACCAGGCTCCCCGCCAGACCGCGGTCGGGTGTTACAACGATCAGGGCAACCCCCTGCACCACGGGGCGCACTTCAAGCAGCGTGCCGCGCCGCATGCCGACCGCGCGCCCGGTCAACTCGCCCATCACATCGAGCAGACGGTCGGCATATGGGCGGGTCGCGAGCACATTGCGCTGCGCGCGGCGCATCTTCGACGCCGACACCATTTCCATCGCGCGTGTAATCTGCGCCAGATTCTTCACCGAGCGAATGCGCCGCCTGATTTCACGGGTACTGGGCATATGCACCTCGTCTTAAGAGGGTCAGATTGCTCACGCCTGTTCCGCGCTAAAATCGCTCATCTGCTTGAATTCCTTCAGCATGTTCTCGATAGCGGAGCGGATTTCCGGCGATGGGAACTTGCGGTCGAGGCGATTGTCATAGATCATCTTCCCGACCTCTGGATGCGCCGTGCGCATATAGGTGAACAGTTCCGCCTTGAACCGTCCAATCTGATTGATCGGCACATCATCGAGGTAGCCATTGATACCCGCGAACAGGATCACGACCTGCTCTTCCAGCGGCATCGGCTGGAATTGCGGTTGTTTGAGCACTTCCTGCAACCGCTGACCGCGCTCGATCTGCGCCCGCGTGGTTGCGTCGAGGTCTGACGCGAATTGGGCGAATGCCGCAAGATCGCGGAACTGCGCCATATCGATCTTCAGGCGATCCGACACCGACCGCATCGCGCGGGTCTGTGCCGCACCGCCGACGCGCGACACCGAAATGCCGACGTTCAGCGCAGGGCGAATACCGGCGTTGAACAGGTCGGTCTCCAGGTAGATCTGACCATCGGTGATCGAAATGACGTTGGTCGGAATGTACGCCGACACGTCATTCGCCTGCGTCTCGATGATCGGCAGCGCTGTCAGGCTGCCGCCGCCATAGTCCTCATTCAGACGCGCAGCACGCTCCAGCAGGCGCGAATGGAGATAGAACACATCGCCGGGGTACGCCTCGCGTCCCGGCGGTCGGCGCAGCAACAGCGACACCTGGCGGTAGGCGGTTGCGTGTTTGGAGAGGTCGTCGTAGACGATCAGCGCATCGCGCACCTCGCGACCATCGATCATCACGCCATTTTCCATCACCTCTTCGCCCATCGCGCAACCGGCGTATGGCGCGATATACTGGAGCGCCGCCGACTCCGATGCCGTTGCCGCGACGACGATGGTGTAGTCCAGGGCGCCGTACTTCTCGAGGATATTGATGATCTGCGCGACCTGGGCGCGTTTCTGCCCGATTGCCACATAGATGCAGACCATCCCCTGCCCTTTTTGATTGATGATCGTATCGATCGCCACCGCCGTCTTACCGGTCTGCCGGTCGCCAATGATCAACTCACGCTGACCGCGCCCGATCGGGATCATCGAGTCGATCGCAATAATCCCCGTCTGCACCGGCGTATCGACCGACTTGCGCGTGATGACGCCCGGAGCGATCCGTTCGATTGGGCGATAGGTCGTGGTCTGGATCGGTCCTTTGCCATCGATCGGCTGACCAAGGGCATTGACCACGCGCCCGATCAGCGCCTGACCGACCGGCACCGAAATAACGCGCCCGGTCGAATTAACCTGATCACCCTCCTCGATGCCAAGGTAATCACCGAGGATAATTGCCGAAACCGAATCTTTTTCCAGGTTCAGCGCAATGCCGTACACCGGCTCACTCCGACCGGCTTTAGGCGGGAATTCGAGCAATTCAGACGCCATCGCCTGCTCGAGACCGCTGATCCGCGCCACACCGTCACCCACCTGAATAACGGTGCCGACGTTGACCATCTTCGGTTGAAGATCGACACCCTCGCGAATACTTCTCAGCAGGCGCTGATACAATTCTTCGGTCGTTGCAACAGCCATCGTCTTTCCCCTTTTGACGCCGCGACGCTTCCCGTTCAGCCCAGAGGCTAACTGGTCATCATATTCCGCTGGATCGCGGCCATACGCGTTCGCAAACTGGTATCGAGCACCTGATCGCCAATCCGAATGATCAACCCGCCGATCAACGATTCATCGACACTGAAGCGCAGTTCGAGGTCAGGACCGTACCGCGCTGTCAGTTGAGCGGTGATGCGTTCACGCTGTTGCGGGTTCAACTCGACGGCGCTGATCACCTCGCCGGTCAGCGGACGGGCGCCGCCGCGGCGCGTCATCTGCTCGAAGGCGGTCACCACGGCTGGCAGGCGGTCGAGATTACCCTCCCTGCCCAGCGCCATGACCAGATTTCTTATTTCACGCGGAGCATCTTCCGGGAGCGCCGCCAGCACCCGTTCCGGCGTCAACTCGCCATTGACGCTGGCAGCGGCGCGCAACGCCTGGAGCGCCGTCCCCGTCAACGAGTCGAACAATGCCCGCGCAATAACCTGAGCCTCAGATGCACTCACGACTCTTCCTCACCTCCGCGCCGGGGCGCCCCGGCATCGCGGTTCAATTGTACTTTCCGAGCTCAGCCAGCGACTCTTCGATCAGGCGGTCGTGGTTGGTCTTCAACTCCTCGCCGAGCACCCGTTCGGCAGTGAGGACCACCAGTTCCGCCATGCGATCCTTGAGTTCGCCGAGCATGCGCAATCGTTCCTGTTCCGCCTGCGCGAGCGCGTCACTCTTGATCTTCTCGGCATCGCGGTGCGCCTGCGCGATAATCTCGGCAGCCTGCGCGCGGGCGCGCTCCTGCGCCTGCGCCAGAATAGCCGCCGCTTCCTGGCGCGCCTTCGCCAGTTCAGCATCATAATCGCGCTTCGCGTTCGCCAGTTGCTCCTTCACCTTCTCCGCGTCCTGCAATCCCTCCTGGATCCGGCTCGTCCGCTGATTGAGCATGTTCAGAATCGGGCGGTACAGGAACGTCGTCAGCAACCAGACCACGAAAATGACATTGATGAGTTGCGCGATCAACAACCCCCAGTTAATGCCCAGTTTTTCCACGGTCGTTCTCCTGCGTAGCGCCGACGGATACTACACGATTCGGAATGCGATCAACAGCGAGATCACCAGTGCGAAGATGAACAACGCTTCGACCAGCGCAAAGCCGAGGAACATATAGGTACGCAGAGTTCCTTCGGCTTCAGGGTTGCGGCCCATCGCTTGCAGCGCGCCGCTGAAGATAACGCCGATGCCAACGCCAGGACCGATGGCGCCAAGACCCACCGCCAGCGCCGCAGCGACAAGTCGCAGACCTTCATCCGACATGATCTGTTTCCTCCTCAGAGTACAAAGACGTGCGTATGTCTGTTTGAAAGAACGCCTGCGCCCGTATATGCGCGGCAGTTAATATGCTAGTGTGCCGATGTTTCCCCGTGATGCCCGCCGTGCGCTTCTGTCGCCAGCGACATAAACACAAGCGACAACACCGCAAAAATCAGCGCCTGAATGAATGCAACGAACAGTTCAAAGGCGTAAAACGGCGCGGGCAGCAGATATGGGAACAGAAACGCCATAACAACGAGAATGACCTCGCCAGCGAAGATGTTGCCGAAAAGACGGAAGGCGAAAGCGATAATGCGCACAAACTCGGAGATCAACTCGAGAATGCCGACCAACGCCATCATAAAGCCTTCGCGGAAATTGAAGAACTTCGTCAAATACCCGATGCCAAGCGCCTGAAAACCGAAGAACTGAATAAGCGCCACCGACGCCAGCGCCCACGCCAGTGTCATATTCAGATCGGCGGTTGGCGCGCGCAGAAAAGGCACCAGGGTGGTTCCTTTCTCGCATGCCAGGGGCCACGATGCAAAGAAATCCGCTGCGCCAGCTGGCTCTTCAGCCATCGTGACATCGGTGATCGGCGCAACAATCGCCGCTTCCTTAGCAGTTGGCACACACACGCCGATGCTGCCAACGCCCGGAATCAATCCGGTAATATTGGAAACCAGCATGAAGAAGAATGCTGAAGCGCAGAAGGGGAAAAACTTCGCAACATTCTTGCGATCAACGCCCTGAGCAAAGTTGTAGAACGCTTCGACCAGCACTTCCAGCGTATTCTGGAAACCTCGCGGGACGACCTGCATGTTGCGCGTGCCAGCCAGGATGACGATAAAGAAAATGAGTAGAACGATAACGGTCGTGATCAACGAGTTGGTGATGGGAAATCCACTTGCGCACGTTTCGAGGGTTGCGCGCACGCCGCCGAGACAAACGACCGGTTCAGCGGCGACAGAGATGTGCAGTTTGGTCGAGCGAACGCCGATGATATACAGGACGATCCCCAGCACGAGCAGGATGCCAGTGACCGTCAGAATGCGGTTTCGCATAAACGCGCTCTCCCTGTCTCCCTACTTTGAGAACACTTTCACAATAAAATGTACCACATCAGGCATAAAAATTCAACCTGCGAACGAGGTTGAACAGACGCCGCTTGCGCGTGAAGCACCCTGAAGTGACGCGGCGAGTATAGCACAGGTAAAAAGAACGTGCAAACGCGCCACTATCCGAGCAACTCTTGAATATCGCGGATGGCGCGTTTGGCATACACCCAGACCGACCCGATCTTCGCAGGCGTCCCTGATTTATCGAAGACAATCACCAGCATCAGGCGTTGCGCAATATCGAAGCAGTAGAGATCGTAATGACTGCCTTCGTGGACATACAATGCCGATGATTCGGTCTCGCGCAACATCTGGGTGATCTGTCCGGCTGTTGAGAAACTGGTCGAGAGCAGCGGCAGGAGCACCATCGTCGGCAACCCGATCGTCAATCCGGTTTCTGCCAGCACCATGCCGGCCCGGTCGGCGAGGATGATGCACTTGGAGCCGACGTCGCGGTCAAGCGCTTCCATGCGCAACCGTATCGCCCGCTGATCTTCGGGAGTCAGCACCAGTGGTCCATCACGTCGTCGCGCCGGGCGGTGCGCCGGTTCCGCCGGGCGGGCGGGCGGCGGCTCCGCCGCGCGGGGCGGCTCCGCCTTCTGGCGCGCCGGGCGCGGCGGCTCGGCAGGGGCGGACGGCTCTTCCTTCGGCTGGCGTACCGGGCGCGGGGGCGGTTCTGGTGCGCTCACCGTCGGCGGCTCTTCCGCCTGCGTGACCGTGGTCGCCGCTTCACGCAGTTCGCGGTAGATCAGATCGCGCAGGTCACCGATTGCCATTCCACTGTTGACGATGTGCTGGACGCCGAACCCCGCCACCTGCCGCGCAATCTGCGGGTCCGACCGGCGACTCCAGAGCACCAGACGGGTTGGCGCACCGAAGTTTGGCAGAATCTCCGCCAGATCGATGCCGCTCATTCCCGGAAGTTCCACATTTGCGATGATAACGCCAGGCGGATCATTCCGTACTTCCCACAACGCCTCATTTGCCGTGTCGAGCGTTTGCACCGTAACATCGCCTGAGAACGCGCTCTGCAAGGCGCGCAGTTCGTCACTATCGCCTGGAACAACGATGAGTCGGTACGTCATGAGAGTGCTTCACTTTCCCGCTAAGTCCGGCGGAGGGGGAGCGCAAACGAGAAGGTGCTGCCTTCACCCTCTCGACTGACAACCCACACCGCCCCGCCCAGTGAGGCTATCAACTCGCGCACCAGCGCCAATCCAAGCCCGACGCCGCCACGCTCGCGCGTAAGCGAGTCGCCGACCTGATAAAAACGTTCGAAGATCCGCGTTCGTTCGTGCATCGGGATGCCGATCCCGGTGTCCCTGACATCGGTCACAACCCAGGGTAATGCGCGAAGCGACGCCGAAGGCGTGATGACCGATACTTCGCGCAGCGACTCCAGTTCGTGATACTGCCGTATGCTCACCGTAATCGTGATCCGTCCGTGCTGCGGCGTAAACTTGATCGCATTGGACAACAGATGATTGAGCACCAGCATCACCTTCTCGCGATCAGTCAGGAACGGCGGGAGCGCATCGGGCAGGTTGACCGTGATCGTTTGCCCCGCCAGTTCCGCCGCACTGCGCAGATTCTGCACCGTCTGGTAGATTGTCTCGCCCAGATCGACCAGCGTGAGTTGCGGTTGTGATTCACCGGTATCGATGTAGTGCAGATTGACCATATCATCGACGATCTCTTTGATCCGCTGGGCGCTCTCCATCACGCGCTGAAGGTAGTCGCGCTGACTTCCCTCGACCTGATCACGCACCATCATAGTATATCCGAGGACAATCGAGAGTGGAGTGCGCAGTTCGTGCGAGGCGATGGCGATGAACTCGCTTTTGAGGTGATCGAGTTCCTGTCGGCGCTGATACGCTTCATCGAGTTGACGGTAGAGGGTTGCGTTGCGCAACGCGGCGCCAGCCTGGTTGGCGAGCAACATCAACCCCTGTTGGATGCCCGGTCGCAGGGTGGTGGAATGCTGGTTGCACAGGACAACCACGCCGTTGACTCGCCCGTGAGCGCGCAGCGGCACGGCGAGCGCTGCGTGCAGTGTCTGATCAGGCTGTGTTCCATAGCACGCGGTCTCTTCATAGCGTGTTTGCTGGAGGGTGAATGCGCGCTCCGCCAGCGCGCGCCCCTCGTCGGTCAGGCGCGCCGTCTCTGGTGTTGTTGCTGCGAGATGCAACATCGCAGGTTCATCCCCTAGCAGCAGGAACCCGGTCTGAAACCCGCTCCGTTCGATCATGGCATCGAGGACGATGTGCACCAGTTCCGACAGTTCCAGCGTGGCGCTGAGCGCTTCGCTGACCGCGAGCAGTTGTTCGAGCGTCCGCAATCGCAGGTTGTCCTGCTGCATCGCGCGTTTGTGCAACGCCTGATCGACCGCCAGGCGCAGTTGTTCGAGTTCGAACGGTTTTGCGAGGAAATCCGCCACGCCGCGCCGCACCGATTGGTGGAGATTTTCAAGCGACGCATACCCGGTCATGATGATAATGGCAATCTCCGGGTCTTTTTCGCGCGCGATTCGCGCCAGATCGAGACCACTCATCGCCGGCATTTTGATATCGGTCAGCAGCAGATCGAAGTGCTGCCCATTGTTGAGCGCCTCAATGGCGACAAGCGGATCGTTGGTGGCAAGCACGTCATAGCCAGCACGTTGCAGGGTGCGCGAACATACGTCGCACATATGCTGTTCATCATCGACGATCAGCAAACGTGGCGGTGAGGCGCCAGCTGGCGTTTTGGAAACCGCAGTACCGATTGCCTGACTCATAACCGTGCAGCAGCGTTTTTCAATTCAGCGCCTCAACGGCGATGGCGGCCGCTGTCACCATCGATCCATCTTCGAGTGCAATATCGGCAGCCGGGGTGCGCACACGTGAGGGTAACCGCCGCGGTGCGGACGAAATCGTGCGCACCTGCCCCAGGGCGCCCAGGTAGGGTTGATGCAGGACGCGAACGAGTGCGCCGGGGCGAACTGCCGGATGCGGCGCTTCGATCGACAGCCCGGCGGTGCGTGTTGAAAGCGGAATAACAACCCGTGGCCGCTGCGCTCCATTCCACAACTGTGTCGATCCTTCAACCAGCGCCTCTTTGCCATCGTGTGATGCAAGCAGTTCAAATAATGGTTGCGACATCGGGCGATTGCCAAACCCTTCCGTAACGATCACGACCAGATCGCCAGGCGGCGGCGGGGTTGCCGGAACCTGCCAGTTGGGTGGACCGATCTTCCATGCTGTGTATCCCGCCGTGCCGAGAAACGCGCGAAGTTCTGCTTCATCAATGCTGCCGACGATGATGCCGCGCACCTGTTGCTGCACCGCCCGCTGGAGCGCAGCGGCGCTGACGCCGCTGCCGCCAATGACAACCGCGTATGCGCTTCGTGGATTGATCATCTCCTCGGTGATCGGCTCGGCAGGATCGGTCACCAGCAACCGCAATACGCCATACTGACTTGCGCCGATGCCGAAGATGCCGTAAACCTGTGCGGCAGGCGTCTCGATCCGCACGCCCTCGTATGGGATAACCTCCATCACCACGCCGCGAACCGTAGCCGACAATTCGTATCGCGTCGGTTCCGGCACAATCGTGATATAACCGGTTGTTTCATCGACGCTGGCAAGCACGCCACTGACCGGCGCGAGAAATACTTTCCCGCCAAATCGGCCGGAACGGGCAAGCGGAACACCCTGCGCAACCTGTGCGCCAACCTCGTGGAGGAGTGCACGTTTGACGCGCGATGGCGGGATCATCAATGCGCGCGCCAGGTTCACAATCTGTGGCGCCGCAGGAACGAACGCCCGTGCAACCACGTCGTCCGGCTCGACGCGCTGCCCGACTCGAACAACGACTTCTCCGGGATGCGGCAACCGGCGCTCGATGCGCGCCAGAGCGCCGGGGATCAGTGGCGACGCGCCTGAAGGAACATACAACGACATACCGCCCCCACGCGCTGACCTGAAAAGTATAGCCAAATTATAGCATACCCTGGGTGTCGTATGAGACCGCCTGCAACTCTTGAGCGTTTTTGACCGTCTGAGCAGTAGATGGCGCAGGAAGATGCGCAACGCCCGTCAGCACCTTTTGGAGGGACATCATGGACATCTCAACCTCGCGATTGATGCGCAGTCGTCACGATGCGATAATTGCCGGCGTGGCAGGCGGGATTGCAAGGTATCTGGGGGTCGATTCGACCATTGTGCGCCTGGTTTTTGTTGCGCTGATCTTTACCGGTGTGGGGGTGCTGCTCTACCCGGCGCTCTGGATTATTATGCCGCTCGAAGCGCCGCAGAACCGGGAGCAGGGCGATCAGCGCCAGGTGTTTGTGAGCGGCGGGGCGGTTCGCTCCGATCCAATGACCGGCGCCGCTCCCGGTTCCGAGTCGGAAGTGCCAATCAATAACCTGAATGAGCGCGGATCGGCGCAATCGTCGCCACACGTGCAGCGTAACCGGCAATTGGGCATTATTCTCATCGGTGTCGGCGTGCTGGTGCTGTTGAGCATTGTGCTCGGTCCGGCATTTGGCAGGCTGCTGTTTCCGCTTGCGCTGATCGTCGCTGGTGCGATCATACTGATGCGCAGTCGGCAGTGACAATCGCAACGCGCACGGGGTAGACGATAGCGGTGCGGTGTACGCCTGTGCGCTGGTCATCCGCTCACGCTGCTTTTGTTCCTTTGCTCCCGGAATCTCTCGCAACACGCTACATCTCCAGAATGCGCGCGCCGAAGCGTTTGCGCCAGGCAAATGGGGTTTTGATCCCCAATCCGATAGCGCCTGTGGCGATGGCGTATTTGACCAGGCTGTCGCCGACAACGACCGAGATGATGAGGTCGTTGGTCCAGACGCCGTAGAATGCGATCAGGGCAAAGAGAATCGTATCGAGCGGAACCGAGAGGGCGTTGCTCGAAAGGACGCGGACGATCCAGACCCGGTGGCGCAGGGCGTGGTACACCTCGGTATCGGTCAATTCCGAGAGAACAAGTGCAAGTGCGGAAGCGACAATAATGCGGAATGGCATCATTGCTGCCGCTGCAGCGGCGATATTGACGCCCATTGCTGCCAGAATGGTCGCATAGACGACCATTCTGTCGTAGCGCCGGTGGATCATGTCGCGCAGGGTGAAAATCGCACCAAAAAACAGGGTGCCCAGCGCAAATTGCAGGAACCCGACGGTCAGAATCGTCTCGGCGGTCAGATTCGCCGCCAGAATTGCCAGGATGTAGAGAACGATGGCGATCATAGGCAATCTGTAATGGCTTTATCGTCGCCATTATACACGAGCGCCAACGCGCCCCCTTGTCGGTGGCGAACCGTGTGACCCGCGTGTCTTGACAATATATCTTCGTTCATGTATACTCCGCTTAATCGTTTCACCGCTTAATCGTTTCACCATGCAGGCGACGATCAAACAGGTTGCGCAGCGGGCTGGCGTATCGGTTGCCACTGTGTCGTATGTGCTCAACGGCACCGGTGTGGTGACGGACGAAACACGCCAGCGGGTGCTTGATGCCGTCGCTGAACTCAACTATCAACCGCAGCATGCTGCGCGCAGCATGCGCGGTCGGAGTCGCACGCTCGGCGTGACGCTTTCTGCGCTGCCAGGGCGTCTGGCGGAACCGGCGCTGACCGAGGTGTTAGCCGGTGTGGCGGACGCAGCGGCTCTGCGTGGCTACTTTTTGCTGCTGGCAACGGCTGGCGCGGATCAGGATGAGACGGAATTGTGCCTGAGCCTGGCGCGCACCAGACGTGTTGATGGTCTGGTGTTGCTTGATATGCTGGTGGATGATCCGCGCGCGCAGGCGCTCGCCGGGGCAGGTATTCCGCATGTGTGCGCCGGTCCGCCGCCGGCAGGCATTGATAGCCCCTCGGTTGCTATCGATATGCACACCGCAGCCGTTGATGCCATGCGCCATCTGCTCAGTCTGGGGCATCGGCGGATCGGCTTGATCCAACCGCCTTCGGAACTGGCGGTGAGTGAGCCGATTGTCGAAGGGTATCGGCAGGCGTTGACTGAAGCAGGTCTGCTGTTCGACCCAACGCTGGTTGTCGAATCGGGGCGCGCGGAGGAAGACGGCTACCAGGCAATGACTGAGTTGCTCGCATCCCCCAAACCGCCAACTGCTGTGCTGGCGGGAAGCGACGAACTGGCGTTTGGCGCCATGCACGCGCTCAACGATGCCTGCCTGATCGTCGGGCGCGATGTGTCGCTGGTCGGGTTTGATGATCTTCCACAGGCGGCGCATGTGAATCCGCCGCTAACGACGATTCGCCAGCCGCGGCGTGTGCAGGGTCAACAACTGGCAATGCTGCTTGATGATGTCATTTTGAAACGCAATACCAGTTTGCGCACGGTAACGTTGAGCGCGCGCCTGATCGTTCGCAGGTCGAGTGGCCCGGCGCCTGTATCGTAGGTGATGACAGGCAAGTGGAGACGCTGAAGAGTCAAGCAAAGGAGTACACACGCATGGCATCCATTAAGTTCGACCACGTCTGGAAGCGCTTCGGTGATTTCGCCGCCCTCAAAGATCTCACCCTCGATATTGCCGACCAGGAGTTTCTGGTGCTGGTGGGACCGTCGGGATGCGGCAAGACAACGGCGCTGCGTTGCCTTGCGGGGCTGGAAGAGGTGACGGACGGCAACATTATGATCGGTGATCGGGTGGTCAATGATGTGCCGCCCAAGGATCGCGACATTGCGATGGTGTTCCAGAGTTATGCGCTCTATCCGCATATGAGCGTGTACGATAATATGGCGTTTGGCTTGAAATTGCGCAAAACGCCGAAAGCCGAGATTGATCGGCGCGTCAAAGAAGCGGCGGAGATGCTCCATATCGGGCACCTCCTGGATCGGAAACCAAAAGCCCTGTCTGGCGGTCAGCGTCAACGTGTCGCGCTCGGTCGCGCAATCGTGCGCCATCCGTCGGTCTTCCTCATGGACGAGCCGCTCTCGAACCTGGATGCCAAACTGCGGGTGCAGACGCGCGCCGAGATCTCAAAATTGCATCAGCGCCTGAAAACGACCTTCATCTACGTGACGCACGATCAGACCGAGGCGATGACCATGGGGACGCGCATCGCCGTGATGCGCGATGGCGTCTTGCAGCAACTCGATACGCCGCAAAACCTGTACGACCATCCGGCGAATATGTTTGTCGCCGGGTTCATCGGCTCGCCAGCGATGAACTTTTTCGAGGCGACGCTGGTGCGCGGCGATGGGCAGGTGCTGGTGGATTTTGGTCCGTTCCAGTTGCCGGTGCCGCCGTCGCGGGTCGATGCGATTGCCGATCATATCGGGATGCCGATCTTCTTCGGCATTCGCCCGGAAGATATCCACGATGCGCACTATGTACCGCGCGGCGTCGATGAGACCGCTCGCCTGATGACGACGGTCAACGTCGTCGAGCCGCTGGGGTCGGAAGTCTATGTCTATGTGGAAAACGGCGGCAAGGAGATGGTTGGTCGTCTCGATCCGCGTACCAAAGCGCGTACCGGGGAGACGTTCGAGGTGGTCATCGATATGACCAAGATGCACATCTTCGACCGCGATACCGAAAAGGCGCTGATCTGAGATGCACTATTCGCCGCACGACCTGAGCGCGCTGGCGCACCTCGATTTCTGCTATCTGACGACCAGGGGGCGTGTAACGGGCAGGCCGCATACGATTGAAATCTGGTTTGCGCTGCACGGCTATACGGTCTACATGCTTGCAGGCAACCATGCGTCCGATTGGGTGAAAAATGTGCGTCGCACTCCGACAGTGTCGCTTGCCATCGGCGACGCGACGTTTACCGGCACGGCGCGCATTGTAGATCAGGAAGCGGAAGATGCGCTGGCGCGTCGCCTGATCCTCGCCAGGTATCAGCCCGGCTACGGCGAGGATCTCTCCGATTGGGGGCGCACCGCGCTCCCGGTGGCAGTCGATCTGCACGTGTCCTGACGGATCGCATTGGGGGTGGTGGAGCGTCAGCGTAACGGGCAGGCGTTGTTCCCATTCAGGAAAGCAGGTGCGCCAGGACGCGGAAAGGGGCGCAGCGAACCTGCGCCCCTGCTCGTGCGTTCGTTCAACAATCGGGCGTCCAGAACGCTTCCGGCGCAGCACAGCGCTGGATATCGCGCGGCGTCTGCTCCGGTCCCGGATTGCCTGCGGCGCTGCCGAGGTTCGTCGGTCCGCCAAGCGTCTGGATCGGCGCTGTCGGGGATGCAGCGCTTCCAGGCATCCCGCCGCGATTCGCCGCGTCGAATGTCACGATGACCAGGCGACCGCTTTCGACACCCTGCACGCTCACCCGGTAGCGACCGGCTGCCAGGACGACCCCCAGATCGACATCCACGCTGAACGCACCGCTGGCATCAACGTTCAGACTCGCCATACCAAGCACATCACCGTTGGGGAAGGTCATCCAGATGCCGATCGGTTCGTTGGGCGCATACCCGGACCCCTCGACCCGCACGACATCGGTTGCGCCGGAGCGGTCAACGAAGGTCACAGCGACGCGCGCCGCTCCTTCGGTTGCGAGTGCGCCAAACTCTGAATTCCCCACATTCGACGTAACAACTGCTGGCACAGATCCGGCAGGATTGTCCACAGGCGCCGGTTGGAAACTCCCCGGCGTCACATCGAAACTGGCGATCTGGAGCCGCCCGCTGGAAACTCCTTTGGCGGTAATACTGTAGCGACCGATCGGCAACCGCTCGTCCAGGTCGATCACAACGAAGAAATCGCCATTGCCATCGGCGACCTGCGTCGGCAGGCTGCGCACTGCATTGTTCGGCAGCGTCATCCACAAACCGACGTATTCGCCGGGAGAGAAGAGCGCCCCGGTGACTGCAATGCCGCCGTTCTGCCGGGTTGATGGTTGCGCCGGGTAGGCGACACGCAGTTGCGCCCATCCGCTCGGCGTCGACGATCGCGCCCGCAGTTCGAACGGCGCAAAGACCTGATACCCGCTCAGCGTGCCCAGCGCTGTAAATGTGTATTTACCGGTCTGATGCACGTTGGTGAAAATGAATGACGACTGGAAGTTGCCTGTGTCGCTGGCGACCTGTTGCGGATAGTCGAGCACGGTGCCGTCTGGTTGGGTGATCCAGATCGAGATGACCTCGTTGGGGAAGAAGTTGGCGCCGTGGATATTGATCAGGTCATCATGAAATGCAAAGGCGTTGAATGTGCCATTGTTCCACACGGCCAGACGCGCCGGACTGGGCGGGGGCGGCGGACCGGTGCGCGGAGTCACCACCAGGTACCCGACCGCCGTCTGGCGACTGCCCTGCCCGACCGCAGTCAGTTTGTAGCACCCATAGGGCCATTTATTTGTCACCGGAAACTCGAAATAGAGATCGCCCGCCACATCGGCGCGGTAGGGCGGCAACGCAAAGTGCGGCGGCAGATCGACGACGCCATCGAGGAAGAAGGTATCGTTCGGGCTGAAGATGCGACCGTCGGGGAACTGGAAACTGATGGTCACCCCTTCCTGATCGAGAAATCCATGCAGTTCGGAACCAAAGATATTGTCCTGGAATGTCGCTGGCACCGATTGACCGGTGAGCGCGCATGGCGCCGTCGTCGGACCGCGCACGATGTACACCGCAGCAGCGCTGGCGCGATAGGCGAAGATGACCGTGCCCACTCCGATGAGGAGCATAACGAAAACGATCCCCCGATAGAAGATACCCCGTGGTTTCATAAGCGATCTCCGTCCTGGTTGCAAGCAATGTCCAACGTTCCTGCATCGCTCGCTCTGAATCTTCGGCATGGCGTACCGTCGATCCGCGACGAGCGGATTGTCCTCTGGCACGCGGTTCCTGGTTCCTGGTTCCTGGTTTCTGGTTCTCAGTTCTTGGTTCTCTTCAAGCCTAAAGAAGGCGCGCAATACTACCTAGCGGTGTATATGACAGCCGGATGACAGGTTCATCACAAACTGGTTGTGCTCGCCTGATACGATGCACAATCGCAGCATATGTGCACCTGGCAGTAGAAGCATGTTTTGGTTGCATTGCACGCTTTTCAAGCGTATGGCGACGTGCTACAATGCGAAGCAGGCACGTGGCGCGGTGTTTCTTGTACAGCGCGAGCGCTCGCGCCACCGGTTTGACCATGCAGAAAGGGTTTTCATGATGCATTCTTTCCGCCTCTCCGCACTGGTGGCGCTGGTCGCTCTCGTTCTGTCTGGATGCAGCGTTTCACTTGGCACATCACCAACCGCCACTCCCGAACCTCGCCCAACCGCCACGCCCCGCCCGACCGCTACACCCCGCCCGACTGCCACACCGCTCCCGACCGCAGCGCCAACTGCGCAACCGCAACCGACGATCATGCCCACGAGTCCGTCAGGTGGAACGGGGACAGGCTCAGGAATGCTGATCCCGGTTGTTATTGATCGCCTGGAAACATTCAGCCATCCGCAGCGATTGTTCAGCATCGACGTGCCGGTCGGCTGGAGTTTGCAGGAAAACGCGAATGAGAACACGCTGGTCTATATCTGGACCGATGCTGCTGAAAACGGGCTGATCATCCTGAGCATCACCGAGTCGCAGGAAGCGTTGACGCAGGACGATCTGGTGGAGCGTGCGACCTCATTCGTCAACATCTTCAAGGATGAGAAGGATTTCTCGATGGACCCGCCGGAAAAACTGCGCAGCGGCGGCGTGCAGATCATCTGGAGTTACACTGCACAGGCGAGCAGCGGGGTCGATGCGCCATTGCTGGCGAATACATTCGTCTACCGGGATGTCGATAAAGTGTCGCTCCTGACGTTCGGCATTCCGAAAGAACAGTTCGACGAACTCAAATCCCCGCTCGATGCTATCCTGCAATCGTATGTGATCGATCCCGCCGTTCCTCTCTCGGGTGATTCGTCCGTCACGCGCTTTGCGTTCGATTTTATCGACGATGACAACGCCTGGGTGACCGACTCCTCGGCGAGTCTCCAGGCAGTGATCGAAGAGGGGGTCTATCGCATTACGCTCAGCGATTCCGATCTATACTACCTGACGGCGCCGGACGTCAGCCCGGCAAACGACCTGGAGGTGAGTGCGGATGTGCTGATCAACGGCAATTCGCGCGCTGGCGTCGCGGTGCGTTACAGCCCAGGCAGTCGAGGCAATGCTAAGAACTACTACGCCTGCTGGATCGATGGGCGTGACCGGTACGGCTGTTTCGTCTCGGTCGATGACCGCTGGACGACGCTGCGCGAGCCGATCAGCAATGCCGCCATCAAGCCGGGAAGGGTCAACCGGGTATCGCTGAGAGCAGAGGGGAACAGGATTAGCTTCAGTGTGAATGGCGTTCAATTGCAGACCTTTACCGACACCCGCGTCGCGGCCGGGCAGGCGGCGCTCTATCTGGAAAACTTTGACACCCAGGCAGGCGCGGATTTTGACAACGTGGTTGTCACGCTGTTGAAATAAGGTTGTGCGACACGTCATCGTTCACGGTCTGGAAGCGCGCGGTTGCCGTATCGCGCGCTTTCCTTTATAATACGCTGCGTCAGACGCGCCTGTAAGCGCAAGGCTCCCAGGAGAACGATATGAGCCAGCTGGGCGAGCGCCTGCGCGCGGCTCGCGAAAGTCAGGGCATCAGCCTGGCGCAGGCTGCTGCCGAAACGCGCATCCTGCAGCGGTATCTTGTTGCGCTTGAAGATGGCGATTACCAGAATCTTCCCGGTGATGTGTACACACGCGGCTTTATTCGGAACTATGCCGCGTTTCTCGGTCTCTCGGCGGACGAGTTGATCGAACTGTACCGCTATGAGCGCGGGCGTACCGATCCGATCCGGGTTGTTCCGGCGACTTCCAATCCCCGCGTGCATGGATGTGTTGCTCCGAGCCTGATCGGTGTCTTCTTCGTAGTGCTGGCGATGGTCGGCGTGACATACCTGGTGTTGAGCGCGACCAACCGGATCGGCGAGAATGCGCAACTCGCGACGATCCCAACGGCAACCATCCCACCTGCGCCAAGTCCATTGCCGACCGTACCGCGCGAAGCGACGACCGCGCCATTGCTGCCGGAGACGGCGACGCCTGCCGTAGCTGGCGTTGAAGTTGCGCCGTCTCCAACGCCCACCCGTGAGCCAGAAGCGCCGATCGTGCTCGAAGTGCGGATCGATCCAGGCGATAATCCTGGATCGTGGCTTGAGATTAAAACCGATGGGGAATCGGTTTTTCGCCGGGTGCTGGCGCCAGGACGTTCGGTGCGCTTTACCGCTCGCCGGTCGGTATCGGTGCGCGCCGGAAATGCCGCGGTTGTGACGGTTGTGATCAATGATCAGGAACGCCGCCTCGGAACAAGACCCGGTGAAGTGGTAACGTTCGAGTGGCCGCCGTAAGCGGGAGGATACGCTATGCCTGCTGAAAGCACATTCGATATCGTCTCAGATTTTGATCGTCAAGAACTGGTCAATGCGGTCGATCAGGCGCGGCGCGAAGTGGCGACGCGCTATGATTTGAAAGATACGAAAACTGAGATCGTGTTAAGCGAGAAGGAATTGACGATTACGACCGAATCGGAAATGCACCTGACGGCAGTGCGCGATCTCATTCAGACGAAGGCGCTGCGGCGCAATCTTTCGATCAAGATTTTTAAGTTCGGTCCGATCCAGGAAGTCAGCGGCGGTCGTGTACGTCAGGTTGCGCTGTTACAGCGCGGTATTCCTGAAGATGTGGCGAAAAAACTGGCGAAACTCATTCGCGATCATTTTCCAAAAGTGCAACCGCGCATTCAGGGCGATGCACTGCGGGTCGGGAGCAAAAGCCGCGATGAGTTGCAGGCAGTTATTCGTCTGGTCAAAGAACATCAGGATGAGTTCGCCATTCCGCTTCAATTTACCAATTATCGCTAAGAGATGAAGTTTCATATTATTACCCTTGGGTGTCCGAAAAATCAGGTTGATAGCGAGGGCATGAGCAGCATTCTGGCAGCACAGGGGCATACGCCGGTCGCAAACGCCGACGATGCCGATGTGGTTGTTGTGAATACCTGTTCCTTCATCGCTGCGGCGCGGGAAGAGACCCTCGACGTGCTGCGTGAAGTCGCTGCCCGCAAAGCGCCTGGTCAATACCTGGTGGCAGCCGGTTGTATGGCAGAGAGCCATGGCGCGCTTGTTGCGGCAGCGCCCGGAGTCGATGCGCTACTCAGCACTCGCGAGTGGATGCGCATTGGAGCCGTGGTTGACGCCCTTCAGCGTGAACCGGCAGTCGCTGCATCCTCGGCAGCGCGCGAGATCATTCCTCTCGCCAGCGCTCCCGCCTCGTCCGACGATCTGCGCGTCCCCGGCGCATACGCCGACTGGCGTACCGCGCCGATCCGTCGGCGCGTCACCGGTCCCTCGGCGTATCTGAAGATTTCCGATGGGTGCAATCTTCGCTGTGCGTTCTGCACCATTCCGTCATTCAAGGGCGATATGCGCTCCAAAGCGGTCGGGGCGATTCTTGGCGAAGCGCAGGAACTGGCAGACGCCGGGGTGAAAGAGATCGTGCTGGTGGCGCAGCACCTGACCGACTACGGGCGCGATCTGGGGTTGAAGGACGGTCTGGCGCTGTTGCTCGATGAACTCTGTGCAGTGTTGCCGAAGGATAGATGGGTGCGCCTGATGTACGCCTACCCCCACGGTATCAGCGAACGCCTGATTGCTACGATGGCGCGCCATCCGCAGATCTGCCATTACCTGGATATGCCGTTGCAGCATGCCCATCCCGAAACGCTGCGCCGGATGCGCCGCCCGCCCGACAGTGATCGCACCAGACGCCTGATTGCCGACCTGCGCGCGGCGATGCCCGATATTGCGCTGCGCTCGACATTCATCGTCGGCTTTCCAGGCGAGACCAACGCCGAATTTCGGGCGTTGACGGCGTTTCTCGAAGACGTGCAGTTCGACCGGGTAGGGGTCTTTCGCTATTCACGCGAGCCAGGCACGCCAGCAGCATCGTTGTCGGATCAGATACCGCAGCGAGTCATTGAGCGCCGCTGGCATACGATCATGCGTTTACAGCAGGGTATTTCGCGCCAGCGCAATCGTCGCTGGGTCGGGCGTGTCATTCGGGTGCTGGTGGAGGGACAGGGACAGACCGACGACGGGCGCCCGTTGAGCGTTGGACGCTCATTCCGCGATGCTCCCGAAGTCGATGGACAGGTGTTCTTCTGGGGAACCGCCGCTACTGGCACATTCGTTGATGTGCGGGTGACGCAGGCGCTCGACTATGACCTGTGGGGTGAGGTGGTCGAAGCGCCTGCGGACGATGCGAGGAGTGAAAACGGGACGTAGCGTGCCTGGTGTTATGTGCGCTACTCCCGTTTAATGTTCACACTCCTCGTCTTCTCTTCAAGCGGCGATGCGTGCCTGGATGGTCTTCTGAATGCGTCGCAGTTCGTTCGGGTTCCGGCGCGCAAGGTAGTCGATCATATAATCGACCGCCGTTGTGCTGTAGTCATCCAGCAAGCCGTCGAGCACCTGCTGCACCACCATGGTGACGAAATCGGTCTCGCTGATCGCCGGTGTGTACACATATGCCAGTCCTTCGCGGTGGCGGCGCAACACACCCTTTTCGGCGAGGCGGCTCATAGTCGTCATCACCGTGGTATAGGCGATCTCACGCTGCTGCGATAGTTTGCGATGGACTTTCTTGACCGTGCTGCGCTCGTCCTGCCAGATGATCTGCATAATGTCCGTCTCGAGCGGTCCGAGCACTTTGACCAGTCCATCCTTGGTGGGGCTGAAGCGAAAACGCATGTTCAGCGGCATCGACGCTACTCCTTTCGGTGGCGTTAGTGGCGCTACGGATCGTACCAACGAGCGCCGGCATGTTCGGATATCGGGTGCGCTCTACTCATATGCAGTGTACTAACGCCGCGCGCAAACCTCAAGAGCAGCGGATTACTGACCGGTTACATAAGATTACGGCAGGATGACACCTATGAAGCACTCAGATGAGCGAACGGCGATCGAGGCGGCGATGCGTGCGGCGTTTCCGCTGGCGGATGAACGGGTGGCGCGCTTCTATGCGATGCAGGAGTATCACCTCGGCTGGCGCGACGAAGAACTGCGTCCGGCGACGTTCGATCCAGGCAAACTGTTGCGTCCGCGTCTCTGCCTGTTGAGCTGTCGCGCGGTTGGCGGCGATCCGCGCGATGCCCTGCCGCTGGCGGCAGCGATCCAGTTGATCCACGATTTCTCGCTGATCCACGATGATATTCAGGATCAGAGCGATACGCGCCGCGGTCGCCCGACGGTGTGGAAATTGTGGGGTCTGGCACAGGGGATCAACACCGGCGATGGCATGTTTACCGTTGCGCATCTGTCGCTCCACCGCCTGGCGCTGACCAGCCTGCCAGCGGCGACAATCCTTGATGTGCTGCGGCGGTTCGATGAGACGATACTGACCGTTTGCGAGGGTCAGTTTCTCGATCTGAGCTACGAGGGAAACCTGGAGATCGATGAAGCCGCCTACCTGGCGATGATCGAGCGCAAGACAGCGGCGCTGATCGCTGCTTCTGCCGAACTTGGCGCACTCGTCGGTGGCGCCGATGAAGAGACGATCCAGGCGCTGTCCGATTTCGGGCGTGCGCTCGGTCTGGCGTTTCAGATTGAGGATGATGTGCTGGGAATCTGGGGCGATCCCGCTGTCACCGGTAAGCCGTTCGCTGCCGATCTGTACCGTCGTAAACTCAGCCTGCCCGTCATTCACGCATTGACGACCTCTCCCGACCGTGAGCGTCTGATGAACCTCTATGCGCAGGCGACACTCGACGATGACGCTGTGCGTCAGGCGCTGGCGATCCTTGATGCTGCGGGATCGCGGGTGTATGCGGAAGCAACCGCTGCGGCGTACCACGGCGAGGCGTTTGCTGCGCTTGATCGCGCGCGCGGTGATGCGGCAGCGCTGGAAGAATTGCGCGCGATTGCAACCAGCCTGCTGGGACGGCGCGCCTGAGCGTTTGCATGTTCCTGATCGCTGTGCAGGTGGAGGCGAAAGATCGCTGAAAGCGAAGGGTAACTGCCGTCCGCAGTATACTGCCGGTCTCAGCAATCGGCATCAGTAGCGCGGTCGCTGCGCTCTGCTTCTCTGGAGAGCGCTTCCCCGGCTTCTTCGGCAAAACTGTACATGTCGATCTGCAACCGGCGCGCTGCCTCGCGCGCTCTGGCGTCGACCATCGGCGAGATGATCATCAACCGATCCGCCTGCCGCGCATGGCGCTGTTCATACCAGCGCGCCTTGCGTTCAAAGGCGTAGACATCCGCTTTGCTCACCGAGGACTTGATTTCACAGATGATCAACAGCCCGTTTTTGATGATCAGGTCGAGTTCGATCTGATCTGGACGACCGAAGACAGCGCCGGTATCGTCATATTCAATGACGTTAATGACTTCGAGGTTGAAGAACCCGGTCAGAATGCCCCTGAGCGCATTGCGGAAGGACTGTTCGGAGTACAGCCCCCAGCGTGCACCCAGAGCGCCGATGGTGGAGTCGTATTTGCGATCCAGCGCTTCCATGCGCCGGATCATCGCCATGATTTCCCGGTGATCTTCGTCCCATTTGCGATTGGCTTCGTCTTGCATGGCTTTGAGGGCGCGCTGATTTTCGTCCCAGGCGCGGCGGGCTTCATCTTGCGCGGCTTTGAGAGCGCGTTGATTTTCGTCCCACTTACGGTTTTGTTCTTCCCATTTGCGATTGGCTTCGTCTTGCGCGGCTTTAAGAGCGCGCTGATTTTCGTCCCACGTGCGACGGGCTTCATCCTGCGCGGCTTTAAGAGCGCGCTGATTTTCGTCCCATTTACGGTTTTGTTCTTCCCATTTGCGGTTGGCTTCGTCTTGCATGGCTTTGAGAGCGCGCTGATTTTCGTCCCATCTGCGGTTGGCTTCGTCTTGCATGGCTTTGAGGGTGCGCTGATTTTCGTCCCACGTGCGGCGTTGTTCTTCCCGGTCACGGCGCAATTCTTCCAGCACACGGTCGAACCGGTTCTCGGTTTCGCCGCGATTGGCGAAATGTTGCTGCGCCAGCCGCAGGATAAGTTGCCGGACGTCGGCGTCCTGCTCCAGGATAGCAGGCAATTCTTGAAGAATGATGGCTTTAACTTGCTCGCGCTCCAGCGGCATGGCTCACCGGTCTTTTCCGAAATACGCCCCTCATGCCGTGGTATTTTAGCATACCCGCCCGTCTGCTGCCCTGTTGGGTGTGAAACGGGGGGCACGGTACGACCGAAATGAATTTCTCCGAACAGTTCGCTGAAAGGTATTCCGGCATTAGAGGGGCATGAGTACGTGGGTGTCGCGCCGACACGCAGCGATGCGACCTATCCCAGGAGCGAGGGCATCATGTCCTCGATCAGGATACCCGTCGCTCGTGGCAAACAGCGCAGATGGTGAAGGAACACCAGTGTACGGCGGATTATAGCAGTTCTCACAAAGATTGGTCTTGTTGGGCAGGGTTGCACCCGCCATTGAAAGCAGACGCCTTGTGCGCCATCCCTCCGCGTGCTCCGCGTCTCTGTGTGCATCAGACCAGCTCATGCGGAGGCGCGGAGGCGCGGAGATGGAGAGCGCGGTTCCTACAAGGACCGTTGGATGGGGCTGCACCCGTCGCCGGACGCGGGCGCCTTGTGCGACACGGCAGACCCGGACGATGGTCAACGTATCTGAGAACTGCTGAGGGTGCTCACGGAAACAACCCATCCACCGCTGCGACGAGCTGGCGCAGATTGCTGACGTGGTGCACCGCATCGCACATCGGACCGTAGATGTGCATATGGTTATCATCGCGTCCCCAACGATAGGGCGGTTCCGGGTTGAACCACACCACACGGTGCGCGCGCCGTTTGATGATCTCGAACGCGCGTGGGTTCGGCGGCGACAGGTGATCGTCCCCGTCTCCGAGGAAGATCACGGTCGTGCGGCGGTCTACCGCGTCGAGGTGATCGCGGGTGAAGGTTGCCAGACACTCACTCAGGTTTGTCTGCCATGGACCGCCCTGCACCCGCTCCGGCACGACGCGGATCGCCTCTTCGGGGCGCAACCGTTGGAAATCAGCCTGCACATCGGCGATGGTGCGGTAGTACACAAACGGTCGGGTGCGACTGATCTGATCCTGGAGCGCGTAGACCAGCATGAGCATAAAGCCGGTAACGGCGCGCATCGAGCCGGACACATCGCAGATGACGGTAATGCGCGGCTTCAAATGCTTGTGGCGATAGCGAACATCGAGCGGGACACCGCTGTAGCGCAGGTTGGCGCGAATCGTGCTTTTGGCGTCGAGTGCGCCTTTACTTGCGCGTTTCTGCCGGAGTGCGACGCGGGTGCGCAACTGCGCCGCCAGGCGATTGATGACGGCGCGCATATCATCATCGTTCTGGTGCTGCAACTCCTCGAACGGGCGATCCTGGAGGTCTTCGATAGGGCGACGGCGGCGCTCCTCGGCTTCGTACTGCTGCAACCCGTTGCCGACCTCCTTGCCGATCTGCTGCGCCAGTGCTGCGCGGTTTTCGCGCGCTTCCTGCTCCAGTTGCTGCAATGCCGCCTCGCTGACCCCCGCCTGACGCAGACGTTCGAGCAATTCCTGGAGCAACTGCTCCAGACGGTCGAAGTGCAACTCGCGCAGCGCACGGCGTGTCGCCCATGGCTGAAAGCCGGTGACCATCTGCATCGCAGTGGTGTTCTCGCTGAGGAACTGGCGCATCTGACCGCCACTCATGCCCTGTCCGGTCATCATCATCTCGAACAGGCGACGGAGTTGCTCCGGCGTCAACGACGCCAGCATCTGCTGGAGCATGCGCTCCAGTTGTTCGCGCTCTTCGGGTGACATCCCGCTACCGGGTTGGTGGAGCGACGGCGGTGTGTCAAGCCCGAAGAAACGCGGGAAGAGTTCATCGAACGTTGGCAGGTCGCGCGGCTCTTTCACCAGCGACGCACGCAGCGCCGAGCGAAAGAACTGCTTATCGGCAACGCCGGCGATTTCGATGCAACGCATGGCATCGATGCTTTCGGCGAGCGAGATGCGCACGCCTCTGGCGCGCAGCGCGTGGATAAAATCAACCACCCGTTGATCCATCCCATTCCTCCCCTAGTTGCCGCGGAAGCGGCCACTCTCGTCGTCGCGGCGCAACCGCCCGAATTCATCCCGTTCGCGGCGTGTTCGATCACCCTCATCACGAACCATCGCGCGGCGCGCGCGCTGCAGATCGCCCTCAAATTTCAGCAGCACATTCAAGGTATTCTCGATCGTCGCCCGGTCGAGGTGGCGCGCGTTAAGTTCGAGCAGCGCGCGCGCCCAATCGATCGTCTCCGAGACGCTGGGGTGTTTCTTCAGATCCATACCGCGCAACCGCTGCACCAGTTCAACTGCCTGCTGCGCCAGTTTGGGCGGCAGCCCCGGCACCTTCAGATTGATGATCTGCAACTCCTGGTCTGCGGTGGGATAATCGACGTGCAGATAAAGGCAGCGCCGTTTGAGCGCCTCAGACAGTTCGCGGGTGTTGTTGCTGGTGAGCAGAACCATTGGTTGATGGCGGGCGCGGATGGTGCCGAGTTCCGGTACGCTGACCTGAAAATCGCTCAACACTTCGAGCAAGAATGCTTCAAACTCAGCGTCGGCGCGGTCGATCTCGTCGATCAGCAGGGTCACCGGACGCTCGCTGGTGATCGCTTTCAGCAGCGGGCGTGGCAGCATAAAACGGCTGGAGAAGAACACATCCTCTTCGGCTGCCAGTCGGTCGGCAGCCTCGGCAAGGCTCGTGACGCCCGCCAGCAGATCGTTGAGTTTATCGCGCAGCAACTGCGTATAGAGGAGTTGCTTGGCGTATTCCCACTCATAGAGCGCCTTGGTTTCGTCAAGACCCTCGTAGCACTGAAGACGGATCAGGTCGCGCCCGGTCGCTGCCGCCCAAACCTTTGCCAGTTCGGTTTTACCCACGCCAGCCGGACCTTCGGCGAGGATCGGCTTGCCGAGTTTCTCCGCCAGAAACACAGTGGTGGCAATTTCATCGGAAGGAATGTAGCGTTGGGCGCTGAGCGCCGCTTTGACATCGCTAATCGTGTTGAACACTGCCGATAGCCTTTCTACTCTGGTTGTGTGCCGTAGACGGTGTGCTCCATGCGAACCATGCCGTCCGTCAGTTCGATCAGAACGCCGTGGAAACGGCGCTGATCATGACCCGGATTGATGCACCAGGTTGCGCCAATCCGGGTTGCATACGTTCCGCTCAGCGCTGGCGCTTCGTGAATGTGCCCATGCAGGGTGAGCGGCGGTTGGTAGCGTTCAATAAAGGTGCGGAGCGCTCGACTGCCGACGTGTCGCCCGCGTGGCATCAGGTCGAGCGGCGTGTCGACCGGCGGTGTATGACAGACATACACCGTTCGTTGTGGGTCGCTGCGCCCGGCAAGTGCAGCCAGATCGTCTGCAATTGAGGGCAATCCTTCGAACTCGTGGCGTTGGAGCGGTCGAATAATACCGCCGCGACTGACGAAGGCGTGATCGAAACTGAACGCTGGCAGCGCCCCCTCGTCGCAGCGCTCGAAATCCTTGATGCTGAACGGCGTCGGCGGCACACAGGCGTACCCTGCGATCCAGAGATCGTCGTTCAACCGGTAGACCCGCTCGTGGAGAGGGTGCGCCAGCCCTTCAACCGCGAGTTCTTCCACTGCGACATACGCCGCTGCCCAATCATCGTTGCCGGGCAGCAGATAGACGGCTACCGTCGGATGGAGTGCGCGAAATACACGGAGCGCCGGTGCAAGGTCACGCTCGACAAACCTGCGTTGCGTCTCCAGTGCATCGTCACGCCGCATCGCGTGCGGCAGAAGATCTCCCGCAACAACGACCGCATGCGCCTGACGCTGCGCCGCAAACTCGAACAACGCACGATAATCGGCAATGTTCCCGTGGAGATCGGCAGTACAGGCAATACGCATATGCTACGGTCACGAAAATAAGCCGTCTGGCGACAACCCTGAACGCTATGCGGACAGAGAAGAGCGGGGATCTTCACGAGAAATTATAGCATGGACGGTGGTGAAATGGGGAAAATGATACCATGTTTCTTTCTGTCTTCGCGTGATCGTTGGTAGATGCAAAGCGTATGTGCCGTTTCCCTGTTTCTTCCCCAGACGTGGTACAATACGTCATCAGCAACGCAAACCACTCGCGCGCGACCCGCTCACCTTCCCATGAGACGCTGCTCATGCGCTGGACGACCGTCCATCGCCCCCGGCGCCGGACACGCCGCCAGACGCTGATCCGTTCCGCTACGGCTGGCGTCTCTGGTCTCTATGATGAACATCCGCCCGATGCGCACTTGACCGTCTTGCATGCAGCGGCACAGGCTCAGTGCTGTCTGCCATTCAGCGGCATTTCGTCATACGTGCAACCGTCCAGTTCCCGACCGGTCAGGTCTTTGCGCACCCCGCCCCACTGCTTGAAGAAGAACGGCACGTGTGCGCGTCGGCACTGTTCCAGAATCGCGCGCACCCAATCTGCCTGCATCGGGCGCGCACCGGGACCCGACTCACCGCCGACGATCACCCAGTGGATCCCGTCGAGCGGAAGGTCGTCTAGTGGACCCAGTAACGGTTCACACGATAAAAAGCGCACATGCGCAGGAACCGTTTGAAGATCGTGAATCCGTTGGATCACGCGCCGGTTTTCGACGCTGACCCCCATCCAGATATTTGGCGCCCAATCGAGATACTGCGCCAGGTCGCGCAGGCGTGCGCTGCGTTTGGTCAGGATCTGAAACGTATGCTGCGGACAGTCGCGCATCGTTGCGAACACACGCTGAATGAACTCCAGCGGAACATGTTCGTGGAACAGGTCGCTCATCGAGTTCACGAAGATCATGCGGGGCTGACGCCAGCGTTTCGGGAGGTCAAGCACGGCGGGATGCAACGTGACCGTGAAGCCGTTGCGGTAGCGGACGGCGCCCATCGCCTGAAGACGACGCGCAAGACGTTCGGCGTAGCAGTGTTTGCACCCGGTGCTGACTTTTGAGCAACCGGTCACCGGATTCCAGGTCGCTTCCGTCCATTCGATGTTTGAGTGTTCAGCCATGATTATGTGCTCAAGATATGCTGTGCAATTTTTATGGCGGTCTCTGATCCCTTTGGATTGCCTGATGCAAAGCAGAGCAGATATAGCGGATTATTGAACAAATTTGAACGGCGATTTTGCTTCGAGCGCAATACGGGCGCTGCCCTTGAGGAAAGCCTTGGTTTCGGGTTCTTCCAGTTCTGGAAAAAGCGGCTTATCCGGGGGTGGATCGGATGCCGGTGTGCGGTACCCCGTGCCAGCAAAAGCGTCGACGTAGATGGGCGTCAACTTCCTGGCTCTTTCATTGCCGCTGAAAATAGTCATGTACGCTTTCAGGTACTTGCGCACACGCTCCAGTTTGTCGGCTGTCCAGTCGCCGCCGAAACGATGGTCGGTCATGACGTTGCTCCAGGACAAGGTTAAGACAGGATGTCAGAACAATTGTACGACAACCTGTATAACAGGTCAACACTTGTGGTGCGATTCGATCTGCGTTATTGCGAAATACTACACATCGTGCGGTTGCGCCGCCATATCCGTCGCCTCCACCGGGACCGGCGGACACGCGACCATCGACGGTTCCCGGCGCGGTGCGTGGCGCGTCCACAGGTCGCCGGGTGCTGCTCGCCAGTGCCCGCTACTCAACGCACGCTACGCCCGTCGCTCCCCAATTGTACGTCACAGACTCGCTCTCCCCCATGACTTTAGACCTCCTCCCGGATCGCCTGTTTGTCCGGCGACGGTTAGACACAATGACCCCTTTCATTAAGTCCGGGTTAATGCTATCCTACCGTTCGTAGCACGCGGCGCTCGCCGCCGCACCCAGGATCATTCCGCAGG
>Ga0197142_1000339_pt1 | contig 43061 bp, 36 predicted proteins | sample GBS60_MetaG_FD_148614 | JGI IMG/M metagenome (GOLD analysis project Ga0197142, IMG submission 148614) | Sediment microbial communities from Great Boiling Springs, Gerlach, Nevada, United States - GBS 60_MetaG | ecosystem: Environmental > Aquatic > Thermal springs > Hot (42-90C) > Sediment... | reverse complement strand
GAGATACATATTTCAATCCACCAAAAGAATTGAAAAAAAGAATTGCTCCGACTGAATTAGATAATTATTGGAGAATGAGACAGATTCACGGTGAAGTTCACGATGAAACTGCATATTTATTAAATGGTGTTGCAGGTCATGCAGGACTTTTCTCAACAGCAAAAGATATTTCCATTTTACTACAGATGATCTTGCAAAAAGGATTTTATCAAGGAAAAAAATTCATTGACTCTCGGGTTGTTGATTTATTTACAAGAAGATTTTTAGATAATTCTTCTCGTGCTTTTGGTTGGGATACAAAGTCAGAACAGAACTCAGCAGGAAAACTTATATCAGAAAATTCAATTGGGCACACTGGATTTACCGGAACATCCTGCTGGGTCGATAAAGATAGAAATTTGATAATTGTTTTTCTCAGCAATAGAGTTTATCCAACACGAGAGAATACAAAAATCATAAACTTCAGGCCTTTGCTTCACGATGCAATTGTGAAAATTATTGATGAGATGTAAAATATTGTCTATCCTTTGTCACACTGAGTTTATCAAAGTGTGACGGTTGAATGTTTAAAGTGATTAGAAAAATTTTTTTGTCATGCTTCGACAAGCTCAGCATGACAATTGGATTAATTATCACACTGAGTTCAATCGAGGTGTGAGTTCAAGCTTTTTGGATATTTTGGAATTCTTTTTTTTGTCATGCTTCGACAAGCTCAGCATGACAATTGGATTAATTATCACACTGAGTTCAATCGAGGTGTGAGTTCAAGCTTTTTGGATATTTTGGAATTCTTTTTTTGTCATGCTTCGACAAGCTCAGCATGACATTTGGATTAATTGTCACATTGAGTAGTTTGATCGAAATGTGGAAATGTATTGTTGGAAAACTATGGAATGTTTTCATGAAACTTCAATAGGAGCATGATAAACTGACCACAATATTAAATTAAGTTTTAATTTCTTTTTAGTCTTCTAAAAGCACGCCGAAAAAATAATCGAAATTGATAAAAGTTCTTCCTTGCCCTTTTAGATCTTAAAATTTTTACACAAACAACCTCATCAAATCCTTTAACTCATCTACCACTTCAACTCCACATTTTTCAAGTTCTTTTCTTGATTGATGACCCGAAGCAAGTAGAATGCATTTACAACCAAGTTCCTGTGAGACTTCAAAATCGTGGACAGTATCGCCAATCAGTAAAATTTCATTTTTGTTTGTGTCAATTTTTTGAATTAGTCTTTTACCCAGATTGATTTTACTTTCAGCGTAAATATTGTCAAGTCCAACGATGTTGGTAAAGAAATTTTTCAAACCAAATCGATCAATAATTTCAATTAAAGTATCTTCTGAATAAGCTGAAAGAATTGACTGCTTGATTCCTTTATCAAAAAAAATTTTTACAATTTCTTCAGCACCATCAGCAAGTTTTGCCTGATATTTCTTTTGTTCGTATCGGTCCATCCACTCTTTGCCAATTTTTGTGAAGTCTAATTGCTCTAAATTAAAACCAGCCCTTCGATAATATTCAATCACTGGAAAAGTAAAAATTTCTTTGTATCGTTCTTTGGTAATTGGTAAGTAATTATATTTTTTAAGTAGCCAGTTTATATTTTCCACGCAAAGGTCAACATCATCAAAGAGAGTTCCATTCCAATCCCAGATGATGTGTCTAATGTTTTTTATCATAAGAATTAAATGTGATTAAACTCCACGCTTTATGATTGTAGCAATTTCTCTTGCAACATTAGAATTGTATTCAAAGGCAAGTTTTTTGTGATTAATTAAATCAATTATAGTTCCAATAAAGCAAAGTCCTGCCGTTAAAAGATAAAGAATTCCCATTCCAATTTGATTGAGTAAAAATCTGTGAATTCCAGAAATTCCTAAAAATCCAACCAGTGCAGTAAGCAAAATAAGAGTTGGGTCTTTTCGTCTGTTTCGATACATCACAGCAAATTGAGTTAATTGCTGTTCATCGAAATCGGCTGTAAGTTTTTGAACATAAATCATTTCTTCCCCTTCGAGTTCAGGAAGATAAGAGTAAATATTAGGCATAGTGTTCTCTCCTTAGTTTTGTTTTTAGTAATTGAGTTATTCGGTAAAGGATGATAATCAGTGCAAGTAATCCCAGTGGATGTACTTGAAAAGATTCAAAAATCTTTAACTGAAAAATCAAAGAAATTGATTGACCTAAACCGCAACCTGGGCAAAATTGTAAACCAGCATTTTTCAATGGACAAAATGTAAAATGATTTTGTTCTGGAATTATTAAGGCTAAATAAATTAACCCGCTAATCCAGAAAATCAATTCAAGATTGTGAAAAAGGAATGAAGAGAATTTTTTAATGTAATTTATAACCAGATTTTTCATAATTGTCCAGTTTGACGGATAAAACGAACAAAGGTTATATTCACAATGCAAAATACAAAGTAATGAGGAAAAAATGGCTGCTGAAACTCTTTCCAATTTTTTCTATCCCGAAAATTTTTTACTCATCGGTGCTTCTTCAAAACCAAAATCAATCGGATACGAGATTTTAAAATCAATAATCAATTTTGGATTCAAGGGAAAAGTCTTTGTCGTCAATCCAAAAAGTGATGAAATACTTGGAGTTAAATGTTATAAGACAATTGAAGAAATTGATGAAAAAATTTCTCTTGCAATAATTCTGGTTCCAAAGAATCTGGTTTTCGATGCTATAAAATCCTGTGCGTCAAAACAAATAAAAAATGTTGTAGTAATCACTGCAGGCTTTCGTGAAGTTGGTGATGAAGGTGCTGAACTCGAAAAACAGATTACAGAATTCGCAAAAGCAAATGGTATTAGGTTGATTGGTCCGAATTGTATGGGATTAATCAATACAGATGAAAATGTTCGTCTCAATGCAACATTTGCTGCAGAAGTCCCGCACTATTCACCAGTGTCTTTTCTCTCCCAAAGTGGAGCTCTGGCAGCAGCCGTTTTGAATACAATAACTTTGACTGGTTATTCATTCGGACAATTTGCAAGCATTGGAAACAAAGCCGATGTAAATGAAAATGATTTGCTCGAATTCTGGTGGAAAGATGAAAAAACAAAAGTCATCACAATGTATCTTGAATCTTTCGAAGACGGAAGAAAATTTTTTGACCTTGCAAATCAAGTAGCAAAAGAAAAACCTGTAATTGTATTAAAATCTGCAAGAACAAAATCAGGTTCATCAGCTGCATCTTCACACACAGGTGCTCTAGCAGCTCAAGATGATATTGTAGAAGCAGCTTTAGCTCAAAGCGGTTGTATTAGAGTAAAAACTATTGAAGAAATGTTTGAAACAGCCAACTCAATACTGAGACTTAAAAAAATTTCAGGTAAAAGAATTGCTGTTCTAACGAATGCAGGTGGACCAGCCATTTTGTGTGTTGACGAGATTGAAAATCAAGGACTACTAATTGCTGAATTAAGTGAAAACACAAAAACTAAGTTGAGAGAGATTCTTCATCCCGAGGCAAGTATCAAAAATCCAGTTGATATGCTGCCAGGTGCAGATGCGAATACTTATAGAACTGCAGTAAAAATTTTAAGTGAAGATGAAAATGTTGATGCAATTATTGCAATTTTCGTTGAACCTGTGATGATTGATTCATTTGATGTGATCTTTCAATTAGCCGAAGAACAAAGAATAAATCCCAAACCAATCTTAATCGTTACTTTTCCACTTCCACACTTCTGGCAAAATTGGAAACAAAACGGAATCAAAGACGCCGTAACTCTTAAATCAGTTGAACTTGCACCAGTCATCATTAAAAATCTTTATTACTATCATTCACACAAAAACATAAAGAAAGAATTTACTGATTACCTGAGTGTTAAATCCAGAAAAATTATTTCAAAGGTAATTCAAGAAGCAAAAAATAATAGCGCCGAACAAGCTTTTCTCACTTCTAAGGAATGTCATAAGATTTTCAGTTCATTGAAGTTACCAATAGCGAAAAGTAAATTTTTCAAAACAAGAAAAGAGCTGATCAAAATTGCCAGTGGTTTTAAATATCCTTGTGTCTTAAAAATTTCCAGCAGAACATTTACTCACAAATCAGATGTTGGGGGAGTCATCTTAAATATTCTGGATAAAAAAACTCTCCTTAAATCATTCGATGAATTACAATCCAGGCTTCAAAAAAGAAAATTGCTAAATTCGATTGATGAATTTGAACTTCAGGAATTTTTTGCTGGAGATTTTGAAGTAATAATTGGTGCTTATCGGGATAGAACTTTTGGACCAACGGTTCTCTTTGGTTCCGGCGGTAAGCTTGTTGAGATAATCAATGATAAGAATTTGCGACTTGCACCTATTTCAATTAATGATGCACTGGAAATGATTGAAAGTTCAAAAATTTATCCATTGTTGAGAGGTTATCGAGATTTTGAAAAGACGGACATAAAGCTTTTAGCCGAATTACTTGTAAAAATCTCTCAACTAATCTATGAATTTGATGAAATTGCGGAAATTGATCTTAATCCAGTAATAATAAAAGGTAATAAGATAAAGATAGTCGATTATCGTGTCAGAATTTTATCCGGATCTTGAATAAATGAAAAAGTTTTAAACTTTTCTTAATCAAATTCTGTCAATAATGTAATGAAAAATCAGATAGATGATAATGTTTTAATAGATCGATTTTTGGATGGCGATGTTAAAGCATTTAATATTCTTGTTGAGAAATATAAAAGAAAAATTTATCTGACAGCTTACAGATTGCTTGGTAATCACGAAGATGCAAGCGATATAACTCAGGAAGTCATAATCAAAATGTATAATGAACTAAAAAACTTCAGACGAGAGTCATCAATATACACCTGGCTTTATCGAATTACTGCAAATTTGTCATTGAATGAATTAAAAAAGCGAAAAATTCGCAACTTTTTTGATTTTGATGAGGTTGAGGAATGGTTATTCAAGGATGAAAAACAATCACCTGAATTAAGCTATAGAGAAAATGAGTTGTCTAACAAGATACAGGAAGCATTAAACAAGCTTCCAGAAAAACAAAAATTGGTGTTTACTTTGAGATATTATGATGGACTTTCTTATGAAGAAATTTCTGAAATACTCGGAACATCTGTCGGTGCGTTGAAAGCAAATTATTTTCATGCAGTCAATAAATTGCAAAAGGAGTTGAAAAATGTATTGTGATGATTTCAAAAAACTAATGATTGAATATTTTGATTCTGGACTAAATAATGAGAAGAATTCTTTACTCACTAAACATCTTGAGGTTTGTGATTCCTGCAAAACAGAGTTTGAAGAATTAAAGAATCTTTTTGTTGCACTTGAAAAAGAAAATCAGTCTTTATTGATTGAAAGTGAAAATTACATTAAGAAAATTGATGTAGATGAGATTATTTCGAAAAAGAAGAAAAAATGGTATAAGTTTCAGTTTAGACCTTCACTTGCATTTGCCGTGATTGTTTTGATTTCACTGGCAACTTACTTTAGCCTTACTAATGTGAACTTCTTAAGTGATAAAAATATTGTTAAAGAAGAAACTTCGAACGAACAAAGCACGATTGACTTTTTAAGTAGTTATCTTAATCAAGATTATATTTATGAAAATATTGATGAAACGACTTTGCCTAAGTCAGATTATTTTAAAGATGTAATAAATTTTATCGATCAATTACCATATTCGACTTTGTTCAACCAGGATTTGTTTAATGGTCTTAATTCCAGCATAATTAATCTTGATGAAAAAGAAGTGGATGAACTAATTGCACAACTTGAAAACAAAAAATTTTTAGGAGAATAAATGATGAAAGCTTTGTTAAGTCTTCTTTTATTATTGTTTGCATTTAATGAAATTAATGCTCAGCCCTGGGGAATGAGAGAAAATCAAAGAAAAAAACTTGAAGAATTTAAAAAATTAAAATTAATTGAAACTCTTGATTTATCTGAAGACGAATCAACAAGATTTTTTGCACTTTACAATGAGCATCGTAAAAAAGTTCAAAATATTCAAAGGGAAAGGGACAAAGTAATCGATCAACTTGAAAAAATGACAAAAGACGAATCAAAATTTCAACAGAAAAAATTTGAAGAACTTGAAGCGAGACTAAACTCACTCGAACAAGAGCTTTTTAGAAATAGATCAGAGTTTCATTCTAACATTAAAAATGTTCTTTCACCTTATAAGCTTGCAAAGTTTTATGTTTTTGAAAGAGAATTTATGAGAGAAGTGAATAGACTTTTGATGATGAGGAGAGGAAGATTAGCTCCCGATGAATAAGGGATTTATTGTTTGAAATAATTTCGTAGATAATTGGTATATACATTAAAGATATTTTTAACTTTCACAACTTATTTTACAGATTATTTTAAACTATAAAGTTTTATCCATCCAGGTCTAAAAATCTTTAGGTTTCTTAATCTTACCAAATATCAAAGGAGAATTTTGGTTACTTTCCCTATTTACTTTTATTTTTTTTTTATTTTAAGTGTAGATAAAGCAATGAGGAAATTATGAAACCAATTACAAAATATTTATCAATGGCTATTCTATTACCGCTTTTATTTAGCGCGTGCAAAGAAAATCCATCCAGAGAAAATGAAGTAATGGATTATAATTGATATTTTTTAGGTTTTCCAAATACAAGGATATGGGCGCTGGAACTTTCAGATAATAAACTTTATGCTGGAGTTCCTAATAGAGGTCTATGGCGATTAAATCTTAACTCTCCAGAGATAAAATGGGATTCCTTAGGTTTAACAGATGGAACAATAGATGATATTTTAATTGATAAAGGATTAAATACAATTTTTGTTGGCGTAGCAGGTGGTAATGGTCAATATGGGATATGGAAAACAACCAATGAAGGACAAAGCTGGATACCATCATCTGACGGTATTCCAGCTCCTTCAACAGCAATTCATACCTTTAGACTTGCTCAAAATCCATCAAATCCAGATATAATGTTTGCAAATTGCGACTGGCGTGGTTTATATAAAAGCACAAACAGAGGTAATAGTTGGATTTACATTGGGAATTTTGCTAATTCAATTGATGATATAGAATTTTTAAATAGCAAAGGTGATACTGTCTGGGTAGGCGGTATAGCTCCAGTTGGAGAATCAATTATTATTATTTATGTACCTGAAGATGATGGAAAAACATGGAATTTGAAACATTATCGAGTTTTGAATAATACTTTTGGAATTTATGATATAGAAGCCGATCCAAGAAGTTCGTCGATTGTATATATATCGGCTCATCCGTATTTATTTAAAACTACAAATTATGGTAAAAGCGTTGATACGCTGTTAACTCCAGTTTACGTACAAGGGTATCATTCGTCAGCTGAAATTTCTATAAATCCGAATAATCCTCAGGAAATTATATGTTCAGGTGCTTACATTTATTACTCAAAAAATGGTGGAAAAAATTTTGAGAAAATAGAATTACCAATGCAGAATGCAGTATCTCATAGTCTTGCAGTAGATTGGCAGAGAAGGACATTATATGTAGCAATTCCGGACCACGGCATTTATAAGAGAAAATTTTAGTGAATTTTTTATAATCATCTTAGTTTAATGTTTAGTAAGCTATTTTGGAAATCATTTAAATCTTAAATAAAAATTGTTTGCAACTCGGATAGATAAAAATAAAAAGACTTTATATATTCTTGCCCAGATAAAAACCTATCTTGTAATTTTTTAATCAAAGTAATATTTTTGCACCAGTTCTTTGCGGAAGTGGTGGAACTGGTAGACACACCATCTTGAGGGGGTGGCGCCGAGAGGCGTGCGGGTTCAAGTCCCGCCTTCCGCACTAAAATTTTTATGTAGAGTTATTTAATCCCTAATTAAAATCAATCGGAGCTCAATTATGAAGTCACTGAAGTTAATCTTTATTAATATTCTTTTTGCATTTTCAATTTATGCTCAGGATATGAATCCCGATGCAGCCAAGTTATATAACGAAGGCAATCAAAAAATGAAAGAGGGGAATTTCTCGGTTGCACTTCAACTCTATGAACAGGCATTGGCGATTCAAAAAGATTACAGAATTCTTTATCAAAAAGGAATTGCTCACCGTAGAATGAATCAACTTGATCAGGCTTACAATGAATTAACAGAAGCCTTAAAACTCAACCCAGACTTTGATTTAGCTTACAACGCCCTTGGAACTCTCGAATACACTCGCGGAAATTATGAGCAATCGGTAAATAATTTTCTAAAAACCCTTGAGCTTACAAAAAATGCTCAATTAAAAAGTCAAGTTCAGAAAAACATTTCGCTTGCATATTCAAAATTAGGAGATCAGAACCTAAAGAACTTCGAGTATGAAAAAGCAATAGAAAATTTCAAAAAGGCTATTCAATACGATCAAAAAAATGATGCAGCTTATTTAGCACTTGCCAGAGCTTATGTTGAAACAGGTAAATATGCCGAAGCACTTGAAGCAGCAGATAATGCATTGAAATATAGAAATAAGATTTCTAAGGGTGGGGTTTACTATTATAAAGGATTGGCTCTCAAAAATCTTGGAAAATTAAACGAAGCAAAAGCGGCCTTTGAAGAAGGGAAGAAAGATCCAACCTATCGACAGGTTTGCGATTACGAAATTAAAAACCTCCCTAAACAATAAATAAACTAACAGGAAGCCGCCTCTCGAAGGCGGTTTTCTGTTTTAAATATTTCCATTGCGTTTATTTTAAATTGAATTTAATTTTAATTCAAAAAATTTATGAATGAGTTAACATCACTTGCAATCTTAGCGTCAATTACAATCTTTTTTCTTGTAACTTTTGAACTTCTGGCAAGAAAGAATATTATCAGCAAGTCCCTTTCCAGAAAATTATTGCATATTACAACCGGCTTTGTTGTAGTTTACTCGCCTTTTGTTCTACAAAGTTTTTGGATTGTAACTTTTATTGGGATTGCTTTTAGCGTTACTAATTATATTTTGATTAAGAGAAAAGTACTCAAACAAATCAACGACACTCAAACTGTAAATCTTGGAATCTTTTACTATCCACTTTCTTTTTTAATCTGCATTTTAATTTTCTGGAATGTGAACAAGTTCATTATTAGTTTAAGTTTCTTAATTTTCTCAATTGGTGATGCACTTGCAGCTCTCGTCGGGAATTCTTCAACTACAAAATATTTTACTCGAATTACAAAAGAACCAAAAACTTTCAATGGTGCAATTACTTTTATCCTGAGTTCTTTTTTTCTTTTGTGGATTGTCAGGCTTACTTTGTGGAAAAACTTCAACTTCATTGATTACGATTGGTTGAGTTTTTCATTCTTAGCTTTAATTTTTTCTCTGCTTGGTGGAATTACAGAAGCAATTAGTACTAAAGGAACGGATAACCTAAGTCTTCCTATAGTTCTTTCTTCAGCGACAATGATGTTTTTTGTTAATGGAATTGAAATTAAATCTTTCATTCTTGCCTTTATTTTAGCTTTGATGATTTCGATTATTTCTTTCAAGATGAAATTTCTTGATTTTGGTGGCTCAGCTGTTACTTTCCTTCTTGCATTGTTCATTTTTGGAATTGGTGGGTGGAAGTGGACTATTCCAATTTTAACTTTCTTTATTCTTTCTTCTTTCCTTTCAAAAGTTGCTGAAAGATTCAGTAAAAAAGATGTTGCTTCCATTTTTGAAAAAGGAAGTCAAAGAGATTATAAACAGGTTCTTGCAAATGGTGGAGTCCCGCTTTTGATAATAGTTTTAAGTAATCTACTTCCCCTTGAAATCGATTGGTATTTGGTTTATTTACTTTCAATTGCGATTTCGACAGCAGATACCTGGTCCACAGAATTCGGAACACTTTTCGCTAGGAATGTTTATTTGATTACAAATTTTAAAAAAGTTAGTCCTGGAATTTCTGGTGGAATTTCATTGATTGGAACACTTGGTGGAGTTTTAGGATCGATATTGATTGTTTTAAGCTCTGGATTTTTCATTGAGTTAAATATGAAAGTTATTGTTTCATTACCTTTTTTTGCTTTGTTGGGTAACTTTTTTGATAGTTTAATGGGGGCAACAATTCAAGTTATATATAAATGCTCAGTATGTGAGAAATTGACGGAGAAAAAGATTCATTGTCAAAAAGATACATATTATTATAAAGGCATAAAACTTATTGATAATGATGCGGTTAATTTCGTTTCTGTTCTTTTCATAAGTTTACTTTATTTCCTATTTTTGATTGTATGAAAAGGCTAATTTTTACAGTAATTATAGTATCTTTTCAAATCTTATCTGCTCAGTCGTCAGTTGATAAATTTGAAACAGCTATCAGACTTTATCAGGATGGTTTCTATTCTGAGGCTTATCAAATTTTCAATGAAATTAAAGAAAGTAAAGAATTAAGCTACGAGTCACTGGCTCAAGTTTATTTCCTTCTTGGTGATATAAAATATAGATTGAATCAATTTGTCGAAACTACACTCGATTTAGAAAATTATGTAATTAAATTTCCTTACGATAAAAATTACGATCTGGCATTGTTGAGACTGGGTCAAATTTATTATACTCTTCAGGTTTATGATAATGCAGAGAAGTTTTTGCTGAAGTTGATTGAATATATTCCTGATAGCCGATACATTGGTTTGGCTTACTATTGGCTGGGAGAAGTTTATTCAGCTCAAGATAGATTTCAAGAAGCTGAGAAGAATTTTTTAGAAGCTTTGAGACATAAGTCATCAAATACAAAACTTGACCACACTTATTTCTCCCTTGGTTATCTTTACGAAAAATTAAAATTATTTGATAAAGCTGAATATTATTATGAAAGTTTAATCCTAGAATTTCCAAGTTCATTACTTACACCACTTGGTCTCGTTAGAGTTGCACTTGCTCATTATATCAATGGAAATTTCAACAAAGCAATTTCTCGATTAAATGATCCGAAAGTTCGAGCCCTTTCTCAACAAAATCTTGCAGAAGCTTATTATATCCTTGCAAATAGTTATTACAAGATTGGAAAATTTTATGAAGCTCAGGTTGAGTTTCAAAATGTTGTGAGTCGTTTTCCAGATTCAAAAATGGTGAGACCAGCAAAATACGGGCTTGCATGGTCTTTCTATCAACAAAATAAATTTGAACAGGCATATCGTACATTCAAAGAGTTAGCCGCGGGAAATGATTCATTAGCAGAAAGGTCTCTTTACTGGTTAGGATTTATCAGCAGAAATCTCGAAAATAATCAACGAGCAATCCAGGAATTTTCTGAATACATTTCAAAATATCCTAATAGTGAATTTACATCAAAGGCAAAATATCAGATAGGATTGATTAACTATGAATTGAGAAAGTATCAGGATGCCGAAAAATATTTAATTGAAGTAATTGAAGATACTCTTGATGAAAAGAACAGAGCAAATGCTGCACTTTTGCTTGGAACAATTGCTCTTGATAGAAAAAACTTTCGTGTTGCAAAAAGTAACTTTGAACTTGCTGTAAGTTTAATCAATGAGAGTGATGAAGATTATTCTGATGCATTGCTGGCGCTGGCAATTTCTAATTTTTACCTTAACAATTTTGATGCAACTATATTTATAGCGAATAAAATTTTAAGTCGAAAAAATTTCAGGGACGAAGATAAGGTCAGATTTTATCTTGCCGAATCGTATTTCACTCTTAATCAGTTTAGTAATGCAATTAAAGAATACGAACGAGTTGTAAAAATAACTAATGATGATTTGCTTAAAGAGCTATCAACTTATGGATTAATTTATTGTAACTTTAACACAAAAAATTATTCTAGAGTAATTCAATTAGCTCAAAAGTTTCTTGAGAATTTCACATATTCAAAGTATTATAACGAGGTTAAACTTCGACTTGCTGATTCCTATTATGCACAGAAAAATTTTGCAAGAGCAAGTCAACTCTATCGTGATTATTTCTCTGATCCAGATGCTCGTGGTAGTGATTATGTTTCTTATCAACTTGCACAGGCTCTTTTCCGCGCTGGAAATCTTGAAGGTGCAATTGATGAATTGAAAAGATTTTTAAGCCAATATCCTGCATCTCGATATGCCGATGAAGTTCAGTATTTAATTGGCTGGATAAGATTTAAGCAAGGAAGATACGAGGCAAGCATTGATGAGTATAGAAAAGTTATTCAATCTTTTCCAAATTCACCTATAGTTCCACTTGCATATTATTCAATTGGTGATGCTTATTTTAATCTTGGAATGTATGAGAGGGCAATTGCAAGTTATGATCAGGTTTTGAAGAATTATCCAAATTCACAATTCATAATCGATGCGATGAATGGAATTCAATATGCTTATGTTGCTCAAGGTAAAATTGATTTAGCAGCTCAGGTTATTACAGATTTTATATTTGCAAATCCAGGTAATCCTCATCTTGACAAATTGTTGATTAAGAAAGGTGATTTGTATTTTTCTCAGAGAAGATATCAAGAAGCTATCTCATCATATCGTGAATTTGTCTCAGCTTTTCCGAATAGTCCTCTTGCCACAAGTGCATATTATTCAATTGCTAAAGCATTTATTCAACTGAAATCTTATGATGACGCAATTTTTAACCTTTCAATGATTGTAAGAAATTATCCGGGTGATGAACTTGCAGATGATGCAATTCTTGAACTTGGAAATATCTATCGAACATTGAACCGTTTCGACGATGCGATAGAGCAATTTGAAAGATTAATTCAGAATTATCCCGGTTCAAATTTAATAGCTGAAGCACATTACTGGCTCGGTAAAGCTTACTACGAAAAAGGTGATATTGCACGAGCAAAGGCTCAATTTCTGGATGTTGCATCAAGATTTAAGGAATCAGGGTTTTACTCAAGATCATTGTTCGATCTTGGAAAAATTGAATTAGATGTTAGACCAGATACAGCGTTAAGTTATTTCAGAAAAGTTGTTGAATTACGAAATGACGAATTTGGAGCTGAGAGTCAATATCTTATTGGTGATATTCTTTTTAAGAAGAAAAATTATCAGGATGCAATTGCTGAATTCTTAAAATTAAGATATGCTTTTGCAGGTTATACTGATTGGCTGGTGAAAGGATTATTCAAAGTTGCTCAGATATACGAGATTCAAAAAGACAGAAAAAAGGCACGTGAGTTTTATAATGAAGTTGCAAAGCTCGATCCAAAAGGTGAACTGGGAAAGGAAGCGAAAAATAAACTGAGAAGATTGCGATGAAAAAGGTCTTATTCTTTTTATTTATCCAGATTACAGTTCTCTTTGCTCAAAGAGATACTGTTATACAGAAAATTCCAGAAATAGAATTGCCAGATTTTGTTATAACAGGCCAGGCAACAGTTGAATTACCTCGTCAAAGCAAAGCAACTCCAGAATTAATTGCTCCGCTTTCGAAAGAATTTATCTTACCGCGAATTAGAATTCAAGAGTTAAAACTTGAAGGATTATCTGATCCATCAAGACAACAACCTTCGATTATTGATACATCGGTTAAATATTCAGGTAGAATAAAAACTGTGGCTGGAATTTATTCTTTGCCAGAAGCGGAAATTTTTTACGCAGGTAAATTGAAAAACATTTTACTTTCAACTGGCGGTAATTTTGAAAACAGCCGGGATTACGAAAAGAACTCAAGATATTTGAAATCAAATTTCTTCTTGAATAATTCGCTAATCATTAAAAAAGAAGATCAACCACCTGCAAGACTTAATGTTGGGGGAAGGTTCGATTATTTTAAATATTCTAATTTCAAATCTTTTTCAGCAGATACATTTAATCAAATTACCAGTTTCAATATTAATGGATCATTTGAAAATTTATTTTATCGAGAGTTTAATCTTTCCTTCGGTGGGAATTTTGATTTGCAAAAGTTAAGTCGATGGGATTTTTCATTTGCAGAAATTAGTGCCTCTGGAACATTAAGATCCACATTTGAACATTTTGAACTCACCGCTGGTGCTCAACCTTATCTCTACAAAGTTTCAAAAAATCTAACTGAGAATACTTTAATTCTTTCCGCTTATGGTGAATTATATTTTAGAAGATTATTCAATGTGATGAACATTATCACCCGTGTTGATTATCAAAGTGAAAAAGAAAACGGAAGTCAATTTTTAGCTCCGAGTGTCCGATTTGGTTTCGGTTTAAGCGATTACTGGACACTCACATTGTATTATGAAAATAAATTACTGAATAAAACTCCTATTCATCTCTGGAGTGAAAATCCATATCTTGACTCATCAGCATTTAATTACTCAATAGAAAGGATAAAAAATAAATTTGGATTTGGAACAATCATTTACTTTGATAGAACAAGTAATTTGAAATTTGAACTCTCCAGATATAATGTCGCTGGTAAGAATGTGTTTGAGTATGATACTGTTAATGTCGGTCATTTTAATTTGAAAAAACTTGAAACAGAAGCTATTGAATTGAATACATTCCTATTTTTGGATTTAAGAAATTATGGCGATTTATTACTCAACTTAAGATATATCAATTCAAGATTAAAGCTAACAACCCGTCAAGAACCCCATACACCTGCTTTTCAATCCAAACTTAGTTATGGATATAAGTTCAATTTTCCTCTTTACTTAAGTTTAAGTTTTTTGTATAATTCAATTAGTTACGGTGATATTAATCACAAATTAAAGATCGACCCATATCTCAATTTTGAGTTTTTGGTTGATTATCAGTTTCTAAAATTCTTAAATGCAGGACTTGAATTGAAAAATATTCTGAACAAAAAGAATTATCGATGGTTTAATTACAATCAGAAACCAATTGATGTTCAACTTTATTTGAAAGCGAAATTCTAAATGAACAAAAGTGAATTAATTGCACAGATAGCTAAAGAGACCAATCTCACTCAAAAGAGAGTAGGCGAAATTGTAGATGCATTACTAGAAACTATAATTGAAGTTGTGAAAGAAGAAGGCTCACTAACATTTACGAATTTTGGAAAATTTGAGAAGAGATTGAGAAAGGAAAGGAAAGGAGTTAATCCTAAAACTGGTGACCTGATTTTAATTCCACCAAAAGAAGTTTTTATTTTCAAACCATCAAAGAATATTTTTAAGGCTGAATAATGGATCGAAAAGAATTTTTAGAAAAAGTATCATCAAAAATTGGTGCTGATATAAAGGAAGTTGAACAGGTTTTTCAGAAGTTTACGGATGCAGTCACAACAGCACTAAGAGATGGTGAAAAGGTCAGTCTTTCAAATTTTGGAACATTCTCACCTAAGATTACTAAAGCCACAAAAAAATTCAGTGCACTTCTTAATCGTGAGATAGAAATTCCAGAAAAATTCACCATCTCATTTTCACCAGCTTCAAAAGTAGCTGAGGAGATTAACATTAAATACAGGGATGAAAAACCTTCAGTCATTAAAGAAGCAACAGAAAGAGAGATTGAAAAAAAGGTAACCATTATGCCACCAGAAAAAGAAGAAGAAATTTCAAAAGCTGATAAGTTTATGGAAGAACTCTCTAAACTTGAAAAAGAAGGCTCTGAGGAAAAAGTTGAAGAAGATGTAAGCTTATCTGCAGAGTTGTTTGAAGTTTTAAAAGAGGTAGAAGAACAACTTAAGGAGAAAGAACCCGTTGAACCACAAGCTTCTACCACTGAAATTAAAGAAACAAAAGAAGAAAAAGAGGAGGTTTCACAAATGCCAGATATGAACCTCAATCAAGATAAACCTAAATTTACATTTGGGGAAGATTTAACAAGTCAACCTGTTGGTTCAGGAAGTTATCAACCATCTTTTTCTACAAGTGGAGGAAATTTACCACCCTCAAATTCATCTAAAGAAAGTTCAGGCGCTCTGTGGTTAACTTTGATAATATTATTGATTGGAATTATTGGTGTTGGAATTTATTGGGCTTTGAGTACAGATGTGACTGAAACAAAAAAAGAGCCTGTTGTTGAAATGAAAAAAGAAACCACCACGCCAGTTATTGTTGAAAAGCAACCAGTGACTACTGGAAAGAAACAAATCATAATTGCACCAGAAGAATATTCTACAATTCCGCCTGATACTACAATCAAACAAAAAACTTCGTTGCTTGTTGAAGAAACAGATATGGAAAAGAAAGAAACGGTTAAAGAAACTCCAAAAGTTACTGAGAAATCTTTAGTTGTTAAGCCGGAGACTAAAGTGACTGTTACAGAGCGAGTAAAACCAATTCAGAGAAAAAAAGTTACCACTGAGAAAGTTGTAAAAAAATCTGTTGTTTCACCTCAAGGAGATTATTTCATTCAGGTTAATTCTTATAGTGAAAAAAGATTTGCTGATGCATTTGCAAGAGATTTAAGGAACAAAGGATATCGTGCGTTTGTAGAAGCCAGCGATGTTCCAGGATTTGGAAGAATGTATAGAGTAAAAGTTGGATTTTATATTGATGAAGATGCTGCGTCTAAAGATTATCACAACTTAAGATTATTACTGAAAAAAGAAGATATTTTTGTAGATAGGAGATAAAAATCATATGGATTTACTTACTGGATTTTTAAAGGGTGGGCTACTTATGTGGCCCATTCTTTTATGTTCAATTATAACAATTGGAATTGTAATTGAGAGATATTTTGTATTAAGGCAAGCTTCTGTGAATGTCCCAAGATTTATGATTCAAATTCGTGAATTAATGAAAAAAGGAGACATTGTTGAAGCAATAAATTTCTGTTCAGAAATCAATTCACCCATTGCAAACATTGTTAGAAAAGGTTTATCCAAATATCATTTTGGGATGGAGAGAATAAAAGAATCAATTGAGAGTGCCGGTAAACAAGAAATTTATAAGCTCGAAAAAGGTTTATCAGTTCTTGCGACTATTTCAGGTGTTGCACCATTGCTTGGATTTTTAGGAACTGTTACAGGAATGATATCAGCCTTTATGAGAATTGAATCACTTGGCGGTAATGCATCACCCTCGGATCTTGCTGGTGGTATCTGGGAAGCTTTACTGACAACTGCTTTCGGACTTTCAGTAGGAATTATCGCTTATCTCTTTTACAATTATTTTGTTACAAGAATAAATAAACTTATATCAGAAATGGAAATTACATCGACTGACTTTATCGATGTTTTGTATGAAAAAGAGCATGGCAGGATGAAATGAAATTCGAGTCAGAAACAAAATTGTTGACGGCTTTTAATTATTCATCTTTGACTGATATTGTAATGCTTCTTTTAATTTTCTTTTTACTTACATCTCAGTTTGTAATTACGACTGGGGTGCAGGTTAAATTGCCAAAATCTGAAACATCGGAACCAGTCAACGAAAATCAATTTATTGTTACGATTACAAAGACAAACGACATTTACTTTGGAAGTGAAAGAATTAGCCTTGGTGAACTCGCTGATAAGATAATTAAATCACCTGAACAACAAAGAGAACGTAATCTTGTTATCAAAGCAGATAAAGAAGTTGCGATAGAAATTTTAATCAAAGTGATTGATATTGCAAAAAGCTCAGGTATAAATAAGTTCACGATTGCGACAGAAAAAGAAAGTTTATGAAAAGATTTTTATCTAATCGAAGGAATGCTTTCATTGTTTCGTTCCTTATCCATTTAATTTTATTGTTTGTATTTTCGTTTGTCACTCTGGGGACTACTTTTGAAGAGCTTGAGTATGTGACAGTTGACTTTGGTAGCCCAGGTTCCGGAAAAATGGGCGAATCACCGGTGAGTGAAAAAGCTAATACAGCTATTGAAGAGCAAAAAGAGACTTCAGAAGAAGCAAAGCAGAAGGTAGAAACTCCAAAAGTTAAACAGGAATTTGATGAAGTAGTTCAAAAGAATACTAAACCAGAGGAAGACAAACGAAAAATTGATAGGGCTAAGCAATCAGAAAATTTATCCAGAAATGTATCTAAGAATGAAACTGGCGATCAACCTTTTGGTTCGAGTGGATATAGTTTTGATTGGGGCGGAAGAGGAACGAGAAAAATTTTAAGATGGGAAAAACCAAAATTTCCACCCGGAGTTCAAAAAGAAATTGATATCAAAATAAAGTTTACAATTTTGCCTGATGGTTCAGTGGTTTCTCCAATTCCATTGATAAAAGCGGATACCCAGCTTGAGGATGCAGCAATTCAAGCTCTGAAAACCTGGAAATTTGAACCTCTCAGACCAAATCAAATTCAATTTGAGCAAACGGTTATAATTACAATTCCTTACAGACTTGAATGATTTAAACGAGTGATTCTTTTTCCTTTTTCCCTCGACCACGAAAATAATTTGTGTAGAAAAAGTACTCAAAAATAGTTACTAAGGTTAGGGAAATTGTATCTCGATTATAAAATTTTCCTAAACCTTCTGGTGGAAAAATAAGAGATGCGATTAAATACGAGATTGTCCATCCTACAGAGAAAATAATTCCAACAAAAATTAAAATTAAAATAGCAGCACCTAAACCTTCATCCTGCCATCTTTTTGTGAAAACATATAAAGCAAAAATTAAATGTATATAAAAAAGAAAAATTGCTATCATACTCTTTTTGATTTTGCTCGAAATTAAGAAAATGGCTCTTTTATTCGCTTTTTAATGTTTGAAATTCCTAATAATGCTCCAATTGTTGCAAAAATTGAATTAACTACTGATGCATTGAAGAATAATGTGAATGTCAACAGTGCTGAAAATCTTTTCTCATCAATTTCTCTAGAAATTTCATTGATAATCTCAGGGATATTAATATTGGGCAAATACTGCTGCATCAAAATAATAGAATCATGAACAGGATTATCTTTCGATACAAAAATTAACAGCGTCTGAAAGATTGATTCGAAAAATCCAGAAATTACACCAATCAATAATCCAATTTGAAAACCGTCAGACTTTTCAAGCCTAAATTCTGGATCCTTTTTCATTTGAAAATAATAAAGATTAACTCCAAAAATTCCAGCAAGTGGAGCCAATAAGCAACAGGTTGCAAGTTGAATAATCGGAACAACGCTCAATACGGCTAAACTAAAGCCTGCAACAAGTGCGGGTAAGAATTTTTCTTTTCTCATCGCTGGTTTTTAGAATTAATTATAAGTGAATTCAAAAAATAAACTGGAACGAAACTGAAAATAATTCCAGTCAAAAACCTCACGAAATTAGTAGTTTCAATTTTGAAAATAAAATTGAGTACCCAATCAATGAATAACGGAAGCAAGAAGAGAGAAATTTTCTTATAATTAATTTGATCAAACTTTAGTCTGAGCTCTTTAAATATTGATAGTGTGAAAAAAAGGATTAGCATACCACCAAAAATTCCAGTGCATCTTGCACAGATTAAAAGTGGTTTATCATTAAATGAAAAACACCGACTTCCAATCTGATGGCAGATTTTCCCGTAAAAGTTCCTAATCAAAAGCAATCCAGCAGAATTTTGAAGGAAATGAAGTGAAAAAATGAAAATTATAAAAATGATTAAAATAAAAGTGATAAAGAAATAAACAACATTTTGATTGATTTTCATTTCTATAAAACTTTTAGAATAAATTAACTAAAAATTTTCTAATCGTAATTTGGATAAAAAAATCGCAGTTAATAAATTTGTGTCTCAAATTGAAAGGATAAAACAATGGCTAGAGTATGCGAAATATGTGGAAAAAAGCCCATTTATGGTAACAATGTGTCGCACGCACACAACAGAACAAAAAGAAGATGGTTACCAAATTTACAAAAAGTTCGGGCTAAGGTCGGTAAGTCCGTTAAGACAATAAAAGTCTGCACAAACTGTATTAAGTCAGGAAAAGTATTAAAAGCCGCTTAATTGTTGCGGCTTTTAATTTACTTTCTCACAAAGTAAAATCCCTTTCTCGGTTAATAAATAAAGTTTTCCAAGTCTAATTTCTAATTTTCTAAACTTTGAGTTTTCTATAATCTCGTTATCAATAAAATATTTTTTAAGTTCATCTCGAAATTCATACAAACTATCTTCCGTCAAAAAGCAAATTGAATTTTGAAAAATTTGAAAGTCAATTACTTTGTCTTTTAAATCTTCAGGGATTTGAATTGATTTTATAAAACTGCCGAATTCATCATAGGCCAAGATCTGTTCTCTATCAAGTATATAAATCAATTGCGATTGATCCAGTTTTACAACTTTTGGTTCTCTTAAAACAATATTTCCACTCTCGTAATTTCCAAATGTTCTCTCAAGTTTACTGAAGCCATTTATTTTCAAAATTTTTTTGTTTTTGGAATCCAGAATATATAAATCACCTTTAGTTGAAAGGGCAATTGAGACCGGATATTCAAAATTAATAGTTTCCGATTTCTCCAGTGATGAAATAAAATTTAAATTTTGATCAAATCTTTGAATTCGATGGTTATTAAAATCAGCCACATAAATATCGATTGCAGTAGAGACAATGCTCGCAGGCGAATCAAATTGTCCCTCACTCCATCCAAAACCACCAATCTTTTTAAGTCTTTTACCATCAGAATTTATTTTGATGATTTCGTTAGTTTCTTTTGATATTAGAAAAATATGGTTTCGATTTTCATTAATTGAGAAATCATTCGCATTAAAATTTAATGGGATGAATTTTTCAATTACTAATGTTTGAGCCAGAAGTGATTGAAGGATAAATAAAAAGTTAAATGTTATGGAAATAATTCTCATACATTAAAATCAATTTTTTTCAACTGAATCTAATAAAAAATCTGAGTTGATTTTTAAGTTTAGCGATAAAATTTTTTATTAAAGAGTTAGCTCAGTAATTTCTTTGAGAATTTTTTGGATAGTGATAAATTTGCTTAGCCTTAATGAAGCTTTGAAATAATGCCCCGTGGTGTAATTGGCAACACGTCTGACTCTGGATCAGAAGACTCCAGGTTCGACCCCTGGCGGGGCAGCTGATAAAATTTTCCCACGAGAATTTCCCTGAAGTTCAATTTTCATTTAAAGTGATTTACCTTTTTTAAGAAATAAAAAAGCCCAAATCCATCTCTGGATTTGAGCTGTTTAAATACTTTTTGATTGATGAAATTAAAATTTTGAAGGCTCGATTCGGTATGAATGAGTGATTTCAACCGATGGTTTTAACATTGCTTGAACGGAACAATACTTTGTACTCGATAATTCAATTGCTCTTTCAACATCTTCTTTTTTAACATCATTACCATAAAAAACATATTCAATGTGAATTTTAGTAAAGACTTGAGGATGTTCCTCTCTGGTTTCAGCGGTTATGTTGATTTCAAAATCTTCGAGTTTAGTTCTTTTCTTTTGAAGAATTGAAACAACATCACTTCCCGTACAACCTGCCAGTGATAATAACAAAAGTTCCTTGGGTCTTACACCTGCATTGCTTCCACCAAATTCTTCTGGACCATCCATCGTTATCCAGATGTTTGAATCAGTCTTTCCAACTAAAGTTATTCCTTTAAGTTGTTTAACATATGCTTTTTTTGTTGCCATAATTTTTTCCTTCCATTTTTGTTATAAGATGATAAATAATTTTTTTTGTTTCAAATTTAACTTGAATTTATCAAGAAATTTTTGACAGGTATAAAGATTTATTATAAATTTATCTTAAATAATGAGGTAATTGTAAATGAAAAGTTTTCGTGAAAGAATTGAGAACGAAATAATAGTTTTTGATGGAGGCACAGGAACATATCTTTATGAAAAAGGGATCTTCATCAACAGGTGCTTTGAAGAATTAAATTTAACAAATCCTGAACTCGTTAAACAGGTTCATCGTGATTATTTACTTGCTGGTGCTGATGTAATTGAAACAAATACTTTCGGTGCAAATAGATTTAAGCTTGCACCTCATGGTCTTAACGAGAAAATTTATGATATTAATTATTCGGGTGCAAGACTGGCAAGAGAAGTTGCGGGGGATAAAATTTTAGTCGCTGGTTCTGTTGGACCACTTGGAGTTCAAATTGAACCACTAGGTAAAATTGGATATGATGAAGCTAAAGACTATTTCAAAGAACAAATACAGCCATTGATTGATGGTGGTGTTGATTTAATTATTCTTGAAACTTTTACTCTTGCCGAAGAATTAGTTCAGGCAATTCGTGCTGCAAGAGAAATCAATCCTGAAATTCCAATTGTAGCTCAGGTAACGGTTAATGAAGAAGGAAATTTAGTTAGTGGAGATCCGTTAGAAAAATTTGTTGAACTTGTTACACAATATAAGCCTGATGTGATTGGTTTTAATTGCAGCGTTGGACCAAAGCCAATGCTTGATGCTCTTGAAAAATTAAGAAGCCTGACTGATTTACCAATTTCTGTTCAACCAAATGCTGGCTATCCAGTCAATATTGGTGGAAGAAACATTTATATGACTTCACCTGAATATATCGCTGAATATTCAAAAAGATTTATTCAAACAGGAGCGAATATTGTTGGAGGTTGTTGCGGAACAAATCCATCACATATAAAAGCGATACGAAGAGCAGTTCAAGCTTTACAACCGAGTAAAAGATTAGACATTAAAGTTGAAGAATTAAAAATCGAACAACCTTCAAGTGTTCGTGTTTACGAAAAGTATGAAAAATCAAGGTTGTCGAATAAATTATTGAGAGAAGAATTTGTTACACTTGTTGAGATAGTTTCGCCTCGTGGTGTATCGGCACAAAAAGAAATTGAAAAGGCAAGAAAGTTATATCACTTTGGAATTGATGCGATAAATATTCCTGATGGTCCAAGAGCAATGGCTCGAATGTCCGCTTTAGCATTGGCTGTTTTAATTCAACGAGAAGTTGGGATTGAGACGGTTTTACATTTTGCCTGTCGGGATAGAAATGTAATTGGAATGCAATCTGATTTGCTCGGTGCCTGGGCTTTAGGCATAAGAAACATTCTAGCAATAACAGGTGATCCGCCAAAACTCGGAAATTACCCAGATGCAACGGCAGTTTTTGATGTAGATTCAATCGGTCTTGTAAATCTTTTAAATCGATTAAATCACGGACTTGATCTTGCAGGAAATCCAATTGGTGAAGCAACTGGTTTTTCAATTGGAGTAGGAGTAAATCCAGGAGCAATCAATCTCGACGAAGAATTAAGAAGACTTGATTGGAAAGTTCAAGCTGGTGCAGAATATATGATTACGCAACCCGTTTTTGATATAAGTTTGCTTGAAAATTTTATGAAACGAGTGGAACATTACAAAATACCTTTGATTGTAGGTATCTGGCCACTAATTTCTTACAGAAATGCAGAGTTTATGAATAATGAAGTGCCTGGTGCAAAAGTTCCTGACAATATAATGGAAAGAATGAGACGAGCCCAGGAAGTTTCGAAAGAAGCAGCATTTGAAGAGGGAATTAAAATTGCAAAAGAAACATATGATTACATTCGTTCAGAAGTGAACGGCGTACAGATTGCTGCACCACTAGGAAGAATCGAAGCAGTTTTCAAAATGTTAAGCGATGAAGAATTTTACACGATGTAAATAAAAGTTAGTCTGAATTTTTTGCAATTGATTACTTTGGTTTTGTTATTTGAATGAACTCTTACTTTTATTTTTTTTAATTGCATCTATTTGGCAATTGATTTTAAGATGATCTCTATTCTTTTTCAATAATCAAAAACAGAAATTGAATTTAGGAGAAAGTATTATTATTAATCTCTCCTGGGATTTCCAAACCTGATCTTATGGATGAATAATTTTATTCATCATTTTAAGAAGAAAATTTATCAACTGTATCATTTAATCAATCGTTGAATTCTAAATTCTAAAATTTTAATTGGGCACTTCTACAATTTTAATCTTTGTATTTTTGTAAAAAATTATAGGAGATAAAATGGCTATTATACTTGATGGTAAAAGTCTCACCATTGAAAAATTGGTTCAAATTGCTCGTTTTGGAGAGAAAGTTGAACTAGCCCCCGAATCTCTCGAGAAAATAAAAGCCTGTCGTGCAATGCTGGAAGAAAAAATTAAAGCACGTGAAATAATGTATGGTATCAATACAGGTATTGGTGAATTTTCTGAGGTTGTTTTAACAGATGAACAGGTTCAACAATTTCAGAGATATTTGATTTATAATCACGCAGCAGGGATTGGTGAACCAATGCCAATTGAATATGTAAGAGGCGCAATTGCAAGTCGTATTAATGTTCATGCTAAAGGATACTCTGGTTGTAGACCTGAAATTACTTTGACTTTAATTGAAATGTTGAATAAAGGAGTAACTCCTGTTGTATGTCAAAAAGGATCAGTAGGTGCTTGTGGTGATCTGGCTCCAATGTCGCAGATTGCTTTATTACTGATGGGAGAAGGTGAAGCATTTTATAATGGTGAAAAATTACCTGGTAAGATTGCATTTGAAAAAGCCGGAATTAAAATTCCAGGACTTCATGCAAGAGATGGTCTGGCATCAATAAATGGTTCAAATTTCATTACAGCAATTAGTGCACTTCAACTTTATGATATTAATCGATGGTTAAAACAGGCAGAAATTGCTGCTGCTATGTCCCTTGAAGCACTGATGGCAAATCTCAAACCTTATGATGTGCGTCTTCATCAGTTGCGAGGATTTCCTGGTGCAATTAGAAGTGCAAAAGCAATTATGAAATGTATTGAGGGGAGTGATCTTCAAACTGGAAAATTAAAACAAAAAGTTCAGGATGCTTATTCAATGCGTTCTACTCCGCAGGTCATAGGTGCAGCTCATGATGCTGTAAGGTGGGCAAAAGAACAAATTGAAATCGAACTTAACGGAGTGGCTGATAATCCAATTTTCCTAACCGAAGATAAACTGACATTGACAGGTGCAAACTTTCAAGGAACTCCCGTTTCACTTCCAATGGATAATGTTGGTGCTGCGGTTACTATGGTGAGTGTTCTTTCGGAGAGAAGACTCAATCGTTTACTTAATCCAGCTTTGAGTGTTGGTTTACCTCCTTTTCTGACAAAAGGTGCTGGAATGTTTTCTGGATATATGCTCAGTCAATACACAGCGGATACTTTAATTGTTGAGCAAAGAATTCTTTCAAATCCTGCATCTATTCAATCAATTCCTGCAGCAGCTGATCAGGAAGATTTTGTTTCAATGGGAATGAATACTGCATGGAAAAATGCTCAGATACTCGAGAATGCTTACGGTGTTCTTGGAATTGAATTTATGGCAGCGGCTCAGGCACTTGATTTTAGAGATTTTAAACATGGTAAGGGTGTTGAGACGGCAAGAAAAGTAATCAGGAAATACATTCCTCATCTTGATGAAGATAGACCACTTTATCCTGATCATAATAAAATGAAAGAGCTTGTGAAGTCATGTGAAATTTTAGAAGAAGTTGAAAGGGAAGTTGGATCTCTCGATTGAGTCTGTAGACTTTTAATATTTAAGATTATTATGACAAAAGTATTTTGGATTTATTTGTTACACTTCTACAAACTACACTTTTACTGAAGGATTTTGTCTTGTTTTCGAGAAACGAAGAGAAAGACAATTTCGGGCTGAATTCATTCGAAGCCTGACATTCAATTATATTTTGACCAGAGCCGGCTTGCTCTGAGTTTATCGAGAGACTATTTTGAGCTTATTGAAGTGGAAAAGTCGTACGAAAAAACATTTTCAAAATTTATGAGTTCTTTTTGTCACACTTCGATAAACTCAGTGTGACCAGAAGTTTATAATTCTTAGTGTCGTGATAAGTCCAATCCAGGCCTGATGAAAAAATTTTATAAGACCTTCCCGGTTTTTAATTATCATATTTTGATTTGCTTCATTTACTAAATCTAAACTTAATATTGAAACTCACATTTACGATTCCTTAAATTGCTATAGAAAACTTGGAGGTTTTATGAAAATAAAAGTTTCCCTACCCCTCAAAAAAATCATTTGCATTATTGCAATTCTTTTCGTCAAGACAAACATACTTTTATCTCAGAATTCACTATTTCTGAAGTACCCTGGTTTGAAAATAACCCCTGAAGATTTTATTCCATCATCAGCTCACGCAGCTGGTTATATGCAATATTCTTATGAAGACCCAATTAGAGATTTATTTATAACGCCTGGAAAAAATTTGCCAGAGTTTAAAGCAACAGGTTTCCTTTCTTATCAATTTTATGCTGATGATAAAGAATATAATGTGACTTCCTATGAACCTTACTTTGAAAATTATAAAAGTATATTTCATAAAAATCATTTTCCTATTGGTGGAGTATTAAATCTTTATGGAATTACATTTGGTTTTCTTTATGGTTATGGTTCTATTCCTATTGAACATGAGAGTAAATACAACAAAGGCTATGGCGTTAGTGGTGATACATTGAAATCAAAAGGAATTAATAAGTATTACAACTTGAGCTTTTCAGCAAATCCTATTTCTTCACTGACACTCGGTATATCTTACGCAAGTCATGATTTTAATCGAGATTATACTTATGGGGGACAAGATTACAACATAAAATATTTTATTCCAGATGAGTTAGTTGTTGGTGTAGGATATACTTTCAAGGATAAATTCAAAATTTATCTTGCTTATGGAAATTATAAAATTAAAAATGAAGAAAGAAGAAAAAATAGTTTAACGCCTGACCTCATCACAACGATTATCACCGACTATAATGGTAACTTGTTTAATTTAGATTTGAAATACTCGTATCAGGATAATTTGAGTTTCTACCTGAGGACATCTTACGATACAAGAAATATTGACTGGAAAGAAGAAAAAATTGAACCACAAAAAACTTATAGTAGATTTCAAGATGGGAATGCTAAATATTATAAGATTGGATTTGGAACTAATTATAAGTTAGACAAGATAAACTTTCTCAGTGAATTCAATTATGAGCCAGGTTATTACAATTTACAATATGCAACTACTACAGTGACCTGGGATCCACCAGTTTCAGGAAATGAAATTTACCATTATGATTGGAATTTTGGATTAGGCGTTGAAGTACAACTATTTGATTTTATGAAATTACAATTAGGCAATAGGTATTACAAATCACAGAGAAAACTTACACAGGAAGTTGACTTAACAAAATACTCAACCTTTGATCCATATTTTCCAACAAGTACAAATGTAATTACAGCAGGAACTGAAATCAGACTTTTCAATTTTGTTTTCAATTATATATTTAATCATTCATCATATCAAAATTACTTTATTCCAAATCTCTCACCTTTCCCACCAATACAATTTAGAGAATTCAATCCTGTTCAACATAAATTTTTAGTTCGATATGAATTCTGATGTGAAAAGTCAGGCAAAATTTTTCTTGCCTGACTTTTTTTGTTTTAAAATTTTAGATTTAAACTTTTAGACTGAAGTCTTTTTCTTTCACAAATGCCAGAGTTGATAGATTTATTTTCTTTGCACCAGCATTTAATAAACTCCGAGCAATTTCATTAACTGTAGAACCAGTTGTGCAAACATCATCAACAACTAATATCACTTTGTTTTTTATTTTCTCTTTATTGATCACCTTGAAAGCATCTTTTACATTTTCAATTCTTTCCTGAAGATGTAAATGTGTTTGTGTGGGAGTATTTCTAATTCTTTTAAGTGATTTGTAATCAATTTCTTTTTGAGTTATTTGTGAAATGCCCTTTGCTATATAGTCCGACTGATTGTATCCGCGACTTAATTTTTTAATTCGATGAATTGGAACTGGTATAATTAAATCAACCTCATTGAACCAATTTTGTTTTATTAATTCTTTACCTAGTTCTATTCCGAGCTGAATTCCAATTAGTGATTTACGATTGTATTTCAGATTGTGAACAGCAGTTTGAAATTTTCCATCTCGAATGAATTCATATTTAGCATAATAGTTTGTGATTAAGCCAGCATTAGCGAGATTATTTCGAAAAAATTCCTTTAAATCATTCTCGTTCGATATTTCAATCTCATTAGTACAATTATCGCAAATTGAATAAAATGTTCTATGGATTTTTTGATTGCAAAGGACACAAAAATTTGGGAAGAAAAAATCTAAAGTATCGAGCAGAAAATTTTTAAGATTTACAATAAGCCCCATCGTTTTCTCAGAAACCATTCAAGGGATAGAAAGAGAATGAGAATTAATAATACATAGATAGAATTCCAGGCGTAAAAGATGCATCTGACTTCTCGTGGTTTTTCTCTTTTGATAAGGTAGTTATTCAAATTCTGTATAAATTCATCTGAAATTGAAATATGAATGTAAGTTCCATTTGTAATTGCTGCCATTCTTTTGAGCAAGTCTTCTCTCATTGTAAGGTCACGAAACTCAAGTTCTGTTTCGGAAATGGAAAAGCGTCCGTTATCAAAATATCTTTTTCCGGCAAATTCTGTATTTGCCTGGAACTCGTAATCACCCTGATTAAGATTTTCAAATTCAGCTGAATAAATTCCATTACCAAGTGGTTTGAAGAAAGTAGTAGAGACCTTTGACCCTTTTTCAAAAATATCAAGAGTAATTTGTGCATCATCGACTGGTTGATTTGCCTCGTCATAGAATTGAGCAATGAAGTTTATCTTTTCGTTAATGTCAAAAATTTTCTTGCTGAGCCTGACTTTTAGATTTTTATCAATTTCTTTAGATGTCAACCATTTGATTGAGTTGTTGATAAACCTATCGAAGTAAATCGATTCTTCATCTTTCATTGCATTAAGTAATTTCAACCGCCAGATGTTAAAGCCTAGAAAACCGATACTTCGATGTTTATTCAGATTTCGCGTAACTATCAAAGGTTGATTAATTCTTGTATTCTGTAATCTGAAAAATGCTAAAACATCAGATTCGGGTTTGGATATAAATTCTCTATCAACTCTAAAAATTGGTGGAAAAGAATTCCAGACATCTGCGGAGTTTGTGGAAGCAATGTTTAAAATTTCATTTTTGCTTTTATCTTCAGGAACATCAATAAAAATCTGAGATGCGGTTCCGTAAGCTGAACGCCAATCAAACGGAATAAAATTTCTAAACAAAGCTAATCTATTAAAATCTATATCTGGATTTACTAAGACAAAAAGCGGGACATTATCTTTTTCAATTCTGGATAGAACTCTTCTAATGAATCTTTCTGAGTTACTTACTGCTGGAAAACCAACAAAGAAAATTACATTTGCTGAATCAAGAAATCTTTCATTTTTGAAAGTTGGATAAAACTCACCATCGGGTTTCTCTATTAAAGTTTCGAGTTGAAAATCTTTGTTTGATTTTATTGATTGATTGATAAAGCTTAAATCATAAGATGGTTTACCAGCAATAGTTAAAACTTTTATTTTATTGCTGAGAACTCTGACATATTTTGAAGCGAAATTATTCTTCTCGGTATATTCGCCTTTAAGTTGTGAAATTGAAAAATTTAATTTCTTTTCCCCCTCATTCTCTGGAGTATATGTGAATTCAATTTCCTGGTAATTACCTGAAATGATGAAAGTTCTTTTTTCGATTAGTTTTTTGTCTTCGAAGAATGAAATTGTTGCCTGTTGATTTTCGAATCCGTTTGATTTGATGTTGACTCTCACGGGAGTTTGATTTTGAACATATACAATATCATTTGTAATGACATCATCAATTGAAATATCATTCTTAGGCTTTGGGTCTCCTACACCAAAAACTATTAAAGGCATTTCAAGTTTTTCTGTTTGATAAATTGGATTTTCACCTGAATTGTAAATGCCATCAGTGATTAAAATTAGATTCTGATAATTTTTCTCTGATTTGTTTTTTATTATTTCGCTTAAAGCTTTTGAGATGTTGGTTGAGTGTCCATCGAAATTCAATTTGTCTAAAGAATCGATTGGGATTGGATTAATTCCATCGTCGAAAAAGAATAACTCAATATTCTGATTTGAGTTTTTAAGTTTTTGAATGACAACAGGAAGTTTCTCTAAAATTTTGTTTTTATCGTTTTGAATACTTTTTGAATTGTCAATAAGAATGGCAGTGATAGGTTTTTCAATTCTATTTGTAATAGACTCAATTGCAATTTCTCCTGTTGAAAGAACTATTAAAACTAAAGCTAAAATTCTAAAAAAGTATAACAGAGCTTTATCTCTTACATTCAATTCAGGAGTAGTTCTGCGGTAATAAAAATATGTCCATCCTAAAATTAAAAGGATTAGTAGGATTAAAAAGATTGTGGAGTAACTATAAATAATGTTAAAACTGATTAAGATTGAGCTCATATTTAAGCTGGTTTATTTGAATTCCCATTGTTTTAGTTTTTCGAGAAAGTCATAGGCAGTTAAATCGAATTGAATTGGAGTAACTGAAACATAATTTTCCTGAATTGCCCGAATATCAGAATCTTCATCATCTTCAAAGTTATCCATTGTTCCAGTCAGCCAGTAATATTCTCTATGTTGTGGATCAACTCTCTTTTCGAAATAATCATTCCATCTTGATTTTCCCTGCTTTGTAACTTTAATTCCTTTAATTTTCTCTTCGGGAACGGGGGGAATGTTTACATTTAATAAAACTCCAGGTGGAAGTCCATTTTTCAAAACAGCTTTTGCGATAATTTGAGCTACTTTTTTAGAATAAGTAAAATCAAAATCAACATAAGTCGTTAAACTAAACGCAATGGATGGAATGCCAAGGATAGTTCCCTCTGTTGCTGCAGAGACAGTCCCGCTATAAATCACATTTATCGCAGCATTAGAACCATGATTAATTCCCGAAACAATCAAGTCTGGCTTTTCTTTCATATGAGTTGTGACAGCAAGTTTGACGCAGTCAGCCGGAGTACCTGTAACAGCAAAACCAAAAAATTCACCGTTCGTATAATAAGGATTTACACGAAGAGGAAGATGAGTAGTAATTGCATGACCTACTGCGCTTTGTTGTTTGTGTGGTGCATACACATACACTTCACCAATTTCCATCATTGCTTCTCGAAGGGCGATTATGCCTTCGGAATAAATCCCATCATCATTGGATACTAAGATTTTAAATTTCTTTTCCATAAACACAATTTAACTTTTAATTTCTAAAATTTCATTTGCTGATACTTAATACTAAATAAAAACAAAACCTCTAAAAGGTCTTTAAAGTTAAATTTTTACTCAATAAACACTCGCAAATAACTCATTGAATAAAATAACTTACAGGATTTTGTAAGTATTGTAAGTGGCTCTAAAGCTATAAAACGACGAAAATTAAATTCTACTATTTTGGGTGATATTGATGTCTATCGTGATTACTATTTTTTACATACTTTTTAATAGAATTGTTGGTTAAATTTGAAAAAGTTGAAGGTAAAGGTTAAAAATGAATCGTCAGAAAATTGAAGAAAAAATTATAGAACAGTTTGGTTCAAATTTTCAATATGTCCTGGATTTATATGATGAATTCTTGAAAAATCCTTCAAGCATTGATGAAAGTTGGGCTAATTATTTTTCAAAATTTCTTGAAAGCGATATGGATTTAAAGTCTAATGAAAGATTGTCTGGAATTGAAAAAGAAAAATTAACAAAAACTTCATATGAATTTAACCTCGATAAGAAAAAAAATATTGATTTGGAACAAGCCAGCCAATTAGGTGAAGTGATCCCTATTGTTGGAACTTCTGCAAAGCTAATCGAAAATATGGAGAATAGTTTAAGCATACCAACTGCAACTACAACTCGGGCGATCTCAGCTAAATTACTTGAAGAACACCGTAGAATAATAAATTCAAAGCTGAGTTTAATAGATGGTGGGAAAATATCTTTTACTCATATAATAGCTTATGCAATTGTAAAAGCTCTAAAGAAATTCCCTTCACTTAACAATTCTTTTGCATATATCGAAAACAAACCATATTTGATAAAGAAACAAGAAGTAAATTTTGGGTTAGCAATAGACATAATAAAGAAAGATGGGACGCGAATACTTTTAGTACCAAATATTAAAAAGGCAAACGAGCTTGATTTCAAAGAATTTGTGAAACGATATGATGATTTGGTCGAAAGAGCTCGGACAGGAAAAATAACCCCAGAAGATTTCCTTAATACAACAATTTCAATAACAAATCCTGGAATGTTAGGAACTTTAACTTCTTACCCACGACTTATGATTAATCAAGGTTGCATTATTGCTATCGGAGCAATTGATTACCCCGCTGAATTCAAAGCTATGAGTGAACGAAGTTTGGCAATGTTAGGAGTGGGCAAAGTTTTCTATCTAACTAACACTTATGACCATCGAATAATTCAAGGCGCAGAAAGCGGAGAATTTTTAAGAGAGATTGAAAATTATTTACTTGGAAAAAATAACTTTTACGAAGAATTATTTGCTGACCTTGGAATTCCACAAAAACCATTAAGCTGGCAGGTTGATGCAGAAGAAATTTTCACATCTACAACAGCATCACCTTCATTAATGATTAAACAAGCAAGATTGATGCAATTAATAAATATGTACAGAGTACGGGGACATTTAATTGCCAATACAAATCCTTTATTTTATCATAACCAATACTTCCAGGATCTGGATCCTGAGTATTATGGATTGACTATATGGGATTATGATAGAACTTTTTATTCCGTAAATCTGGGTGGAATTGAAAAAGCCACTCTTCGCGAAATACTCGATATCCTAATGCAGACTTACTGTGATAAAATAGGCGTCGAGTATATGCACATTCAAAATCCAGCAGAAAGAAGTTGGCTTCAGCAAAAAATGGAACCAACTAAAAATAAATTTAACTTTTCTATTGAGGAGAAAATTAGAATTTTTTGGAAGCTAGCATCAGCCGAAATTTTTGAAAAGTACTTACACACTAATTTTGTAGGTCATAAAAGATTCTCACTCGAAGGATGTGAAACAGTAATTGTGGCTTTAGATTATCTTATAAATCTTGCTGGTGATAAAGATGTTGAAGAAGTTTGTATTGGAATGGCACATCGTGGTAGACTAAATGTTTTAGCAAACATAATTGGAAAGCCCTATAGTGATATTTTTGCAGAATTTGAAGAGAACTTTGACCCTTATTCGTTTGAAGGGAGTGGAGATGTAAAGTATCACCTTGGGGCCTCCGGATACTTTGATACAATAAAAGGAAAGAAAGTTAAAGTTTCAGTCGCTTATAATCCCAGTCACCTTGAATTTGTTGATCCTGTTCTTTTAGGAATAGTGAGAGCAAAACAAAAAATTTATGGTGATAAAAATCGCAGTAAAATTATTCCAATTTTAATTCACGGCGATGCAGCTTTTGCGGGGCAAGGTATTGTAATGGAAACCTTAAATCTTTCTCAGCTTGACGGCTACTCTGTCGGGGGAACTATACATATTATCATTAACAATCAAATCGGATTTACGACAAACCCACAAGATGCACGAAGTTCACACTATGCAACCGATGCTGCGAAAGCTATTCAAGTACCTATTTTTCATGTAAATGGTGAGGACCCTGAAGCTGTATTAACTGCGGTTAGACTCGCATTTGAGTATAGAAATAAATTCAATAAAGATGTAGTTATTGATATAATCGGTTATAGAAAACATGGACATAATGAAGGTGATGAACCTTCAATAACTCAACCCATTATGTACAAAATCATTAAATCTAAAAAATCAGTAACAGAGACCTACGCAAATAAATTAATTTCTGAAAAAGTTATTACATTGGAAGAAAAAACTAAAATAGAAAATCATATTATTGAATGTAACGACCTATCATATAAAAAGCTGAAAGAAACAAATTCTACATTTACTCAGGACAAGGTTTATCCATACTCAGAAGAAGAAATCATAAAAGCAAAAAGTTTTTCAATCAAGACAGAACTCACTGAGCTTTACGATATATTAGAGAAAATAACTCATATACCAGAAAAATTTGTAGTTCATCCGAAGTTAAAAAAGTTTATTGAAAAAAGACGTTCACTAATTGGAAATCCTGATTTGAAAGAAGTCGATTGGTCTACCGCAGAAGCATTAGCTTTTGGTTGGCTTTTGACAAAAGGAATTTCAATTCGGCTAAGTGGTCAGGATAGCTCAAGAGGTACATTCAATCAAAGGCATTCAATCTGGTTCGATTATGAAACTCAAAAAGAATATGAAGTATTCTCTCAATTCCAAAAAGATAAAGTAAAAGCAGAAATAATTGATTCTTTACTTTCTGAAGCAGCAGTTCTGGGATACGAATTTGGTTATAGCCTTGCTGATCCACTTACTTTGACAATCTGGGAAGCCCAGTTTGGCGATTTTGCTAATGTCGCTCAGGTTTTGATTGATAACTTTATTTCAAGTTCATTTGCAAAATGGAATATAGCGTCTGGATTAACTATGTTTCTGCCCCACGGTTACGAGGGACAAGGACCGGAACATAGCAGTGCAAGAATAGAAAGATTTTTAACTTTATGTGCTGAGAATAATATGAGAATTTGTTATCTCACTGAACCGGTTCAATTCTTTTCTTTATTAAAGCTTCAAGCAGTTCAAATTAATCCAAAACCACTTGTTGTTTTTACACCAAAAAGTTTATTAAGACATCCAATGGCTAAATCTTCCCTTCGTGATTTAGTTTCTCGTCAGTTCACCGAGATTTTAGATGACCAATCAATAACCGACAAAACCAAAATTAAAACTTTGCTGATTACTTCAGGCAAAATTTATTATGAATTACTTGAAGAAAGAAATAAGCTCAATATAAACGATGTCGCCATAATTCGATTAGAGCAATATTATCCATTCAATTTTGATTTAATGAATGAAATTCTAAAATCTTATAAAAATTTAAGAAGAATTAAATGGGTTCAGGAGGAACCTAAGAATATGGGTGCCTGGACTTATTTAATTTCTCGGGTATGGTCTAATCTTGATACGAAACTAACATTAGAATATGTGGGAAGGCAAGAAAGTTCTTCACCAGCTCCTGGTAAAACTAAAATACACGAAATAACTCAAAGAGAAATTATAGAAAAATCGTTCGAAGTTTAAGGTTAAGTTCAACTTATGTTCTGTGATTGCTTTTATGAAAAAATTAACTTGGTTAATGTGAAAATGTACTTTCAAGATTCTAAAAATAAAATCTTTTTAGTTAAAGAACTTTAATCACCAATAATGAATTAACCCACGTTCCTAGGTAATAATTCAAAGTTGTTAATCATTTAATTTTCCTTTCTAATCTTACTAATTTAGGGTTTCAGGCAAATTTGTAGATTATTAGCTCAAATTCAGACTTTTTTACCTTTAATCAAAATTGAAAAATACCCCTTACAAATTTTTCATTTTTGACAAAGAAAAGAAAATAAAATTGAAAAAATCAACATTTTTTTTGCGTTTATAATAATTAATGAATGGAATGATTTTTGGATTGGTAATAAAAAAATAAGGAGAGAACTTTATGAAAAAATTGTTTACAATTTTGTTCCTTCTTTCTTTTGTTGTTGCAGGCTTTGCTCAAAGAGCAAATATCAAAATTGAACCTGTTACACCAGAAAGATTAAAAAATCTTGGTTTCCCAACTCAATCCGTCTCAAGCGGATTACATGTAGTTGGAGCGGAGACTTATGTTTATCTTTCGGCTCAAAATATTGGCAATAATGAGCCAATAACAAATGCAGTTTGGGAGTTTACTTCAAGGCCGAGCGGTTCTACAGCTGCATTCACTTATCCATATCCTGATAATAGCTGGGCATATTTCCTTGCTGATAAAAGAGGAGCCTACCAAGTTAAGTTAACAATAACCACCGCTTCCGGAACTGACGATACTACAATAACTATTTATTCAGCAAATTATGTCGGCGTAGGTGGTTTTGAAGGAATTGCAGCAACTTACCCCAATTGTATGTCCTGCCATGTCTCTCCTAGATTTACAGATATTTTTAACCGATGGAAAAGCAGTAGCCACGCTTTAAGGTTTAAGAAAGGCATTGATGGTAATCCATCGGTTTATAATAGTGCCTGCTTTAAATGTCATACTACGGGATATAACTACGATATAGCAGCAAACAATAATGGCTTTGATGATGTTGCTGCAAATCTTGGTTGGAGTTGGGCAAATTATGCACCAGCAAAACCTGGAAATTGGGATTCATTAAAATCCAGATTCCCATCTCTTGTTCAATTTGCAACTATTGGTTGTGAAAATTGCCATGGCGCAGGTAGTGAGCACTCCATGGGCGGAAGTAAAGATAAAATAGCTATTTCATATGCTTCAGGTTCATGTGGTCAATGTCATGACTTACCTTGGAGATATAACGAATATGCTCAATGGGAAAATTCTGGACACTCAAAACCAGTATGGTCAAGTTCATTTGCTCAGAGTTCTGGTTCAGATTATATGAGCAATAACTTGAATAACTGTATTCGTTGTCATGATGGTCTTGGATTTATAAACTTTACTAAGGGACAAACCACAGACACCAAAGGAATGATTCAAGCTCAACAAACTCATATTGGTTGTCCAACCTGCCATGATCCTCATGGAAATGATCAACCATTTAGTCTCAGAACACTTCCAGCTGGGAAAGATACTCTTGCAACAGGCGAACCCATTACACTCGGTGGAAAAGGTAAACTTTGTATGGGTTGCCATATAGGAAGAAGAAATGCTTCAGCTTATGTTCAAACGCAGGTTACATCAGCCTTCTGGGGTCCTCATTACTCAACTCAGGGTGATGTTTTCTTGGGTAAAAATGCTGCTGATTTTGGAACTGGTTTTCTTACCACAAATCACATGTTAGTAATTCAGGATGGATGTGTTGGTTGCCATATGTACGCAACCACTGATACTGGTACAGTTACAAGAGATAAAGTCGGTGGCCATTCAATGAGTTTGAGAGATCCAGCTACAGGTTATGAACATGTAAAAGCCTGTCAGGGATGCCATGGACCACAAATTCAAAGCTTTGACGATTTCATTGCAGCGGCTGATTTTGATGGTGATGGAACAATTGAAAGTATTCGAAATGAGGTTATGGGTTTAATGAGGAATTTAAGGATTGCATTGCCACCAGTTGGAGTTGACTCAATCAGCTGGACAATGATTCGTGATGCAAATGACCTGAATATGAGAAAAGCTTATTATAACTATAGAATGATTTATGGTGACCACAGCTATGGTATGCATAATACTAAATTTACAGTTGATGTCTTGAGAAAATCAATTGCTATTCTAACTGGCGTTGAAGTTACTGACAATAATATTCCTCAAACTTATGATTTAAGTCAAAATTATCCGAACCCATTCAATCCAACAACAGAAATTAAATTCTCTGTTCCGAAGACAGAAAAAGTAAGAATAGCTGTGTATAATTCAATTGGTAAACTTGTGAAAGTTTTAGTTGATGATAATCTAACTCCTGGCAATTATAAAGTTACCTGGAATGGGGAGGATAATCGTGGTCAGAAGGTTTCGAGTGGTGTTTATCTCTATAGAATGGAAACACCATCATTCCAGGCAACAAAGAAGATGGTACTGTTGAAGTAATTTTGTGGGGAGGTTATGCCAGAAAGTCCCGCCTTTGTGCGGGACTTTTTATTTTAAAAATAAATTTAAATTTTTATAATAATTTCTTGAGTTATTAAAAAATGAATAAAAATTTTGCTTATTTTTGATTAAAGAATAAAGCTAAAGGTGGTTGAGTATCTTTGAATTTTATATCCATATTTTCTGGAAACTAATAACTGAATTTGAACTTAAATCTGAGAAAAATTTCAATGTATTATTGTCAATTGATACAAATTGAAACTAATGCCAGCAAGCCATCGTCTGTTTTATCTATTGCTACAACTGACAATGTTTCTGTTGGCCAAACTTATATTTATCGCGTTCGTTCTAAGTTTGGTGACATTTATACCAACTATTCAGATGAAAGAAGTATTAACGCTAATATTACTCCTATTGAAGGCTGGGCGTGGATTGGTTCTGGTTTAGGTTGGATTCGGCTTTCTAATAGTTCTGTTAATTCTTCTTGGGGACCGGCTAATCAAGTGATTGATTCTCAACTATACAGTGTTTATGTTGATAATACTGGGAAACTCTCTGGCTATGCTTGGTCGCCTTATGCTGGCTGGCTTTCTTTTAATGAAGGTGATCTTGTTGGTTGTCCTTTAGCGCCTTGTGAAGCAAAAGTTGACAATGACGGTTTTGTTTCTGGCTGGGCAAAGTTTATAAGAAATAGTCAAGGGGTAGGGCTTGATAGATTTGTGAGTTTATCAAAAAATTCGCTTGACACTCAATGCGGCAATGATTGCGATTATGGTCTTTATTATACCACCACTACTCGCGCTACCGCGCAGGGGAATATTACTGTGGGCGAGCTTCGCGGTTTTGCTTGGGGCGGCGATGGTTTTGGTTGGATTACTTTTGGCGGTCCGATTTTGAAAAAAGTTGAAGATATTGGCGTTGACCCCAACAACCCAACTAAAAGACAAGTAAAATTGATTTGGGATAATCCGGTTGAGTATAGCGAGGTGCAAATTTGGAGAAAAAAGTTAGGTGAAATTTTTTATTCTATAGCAACTTTTAATGAAAATAATCAGCCAGAAAAAATTGGGCAAGGAAAAAATAAGGAATATATTGATACTGGCCTTGAGCCAAACACTGTTTATCAATATTATTTAAGAGGAAGGTTGCAATAAAATCTTTATTGTGGTATAATTAATATAGTAACTAACAAAAAACAATAAAGGAGGGAAGAAAAATGAAAAGGTTGCGATTGATTTTTCTTTTTGCGGTATTTTTTAGTACAAGTTTAGTTTTTGCTCAAAATACTGTTATTTCTGTAGAGCATCGTTGGCCTGATTCGCTCAAAGGTCAGCAGCATAACGTTAAATGTATTTTGGTAAAAAATGGAGTTATTTTTGTTGGTACCGACAGGAAGTATTTATGGCTGTCGTCAGATACTGGTAAAACTTGGCATCAACGTGATTGGCGGCATGGCTTGAATGCGCCTTTTGGGACGATTTTTGATTTAAAAGCCACTCCTTCAGGTAAAATTTTAGCTGGTACTCATGAAAAAATCTATTATTCTACGAATAATGGCAATAGTTGGCAGGCAATCATCAATTATAGAACCAATCCTTGTTTTCTTGTTACTTCTCAAGGTAGTATTTTAGTAGGAGGAGAGGGAATTTTTCGTTCAACTGATGATGGTATCAGTTGGGCAAAAATTGCAGACACCTCCATTGCAAGAGGTGTCTGGCGAATGGTCCAGACCCAGACTCCAGCTGGGATAATTTTAGCTGGAAGTTTTGCTTCTTTTTTGGAGGAAGCCCGGGGTATAATTCGTTCAACCGACAATGGCCAAACTTGGGCTTTTTCTAACAATGGCCTTATTGGTTGGGCAAAAAGTATTGTTGATATGGCCGCATGGCCAGATGGTAATAGTGAAGTTTTAATAGCAACCTATCTCGATGGAATTTACAGATCTCCAGATGCTGGCATCACTTGGCAAAAAATTAATGAAATTAAAGAACCATTAGGCGATGCGGTCGGAATTTTGCCTCCTTTAGGAGTATTCGCCGCTGGAGGGGGAACTGTTGATGGAGTTTGGAGGAACTCTTTTTATCAACTAAAAAGCGATGGAACTTGGGAGAGAATTTTACCACACATCTTCCAAAGGTTTATTGTTCTTTCTTTAGCAAAATTTGATAACCAGAGGCTACTCATCGGGACCAATGACGGGTTGCTTTTAATGACTTTTAACACTACATCAGTTGAAGAACCCGCCGCCCCGATTAGCTACAAGTTGAACCAAAACTACCCCAACCCCTTCAATTCAAGCACAACTATTTCATTCTCAATTCCAACTTATGAATTTGTAACCTTAAAAGTTTATGATGTACTTGGTAGAGAAGTAGCAACACTTGTAAATGAAAATTTAAGTGCGGGAAGTTATTCTTACAACTTCGATGCAAGTAATCTCACCAGCGGAGTTTATTTTTATAAACCCCAAGCTGGTAAGCATAGTGAGACAAAAAAGATGATGTTGATGAAATAATTTTTCGCCCGAAATCTCTTAAGAGCTTTCGGGCTTATTTATTATCTAAGGAATTTAAGGAAAATAATCAGCCAGAAAAATTCAACAAGGAAAAAATAAGGAATATATTGATACTGGTCTTGAGCCAAACACTGTTTATCAATATTATTTAAGAGGAAGGTTGCAATAAAATCTCTATTGTGGTATAATTAATATAGTAACTAACAAAAAACAACAAAGGAGGGAAGAACAATGAAACAGTTGCTATTGATTTTTTTTTTTTTTTGCGGTATTTTTTAGTATGAGTTTAGTTTTTGCTCAAAATACTGTTATTTCTGTAGAGCATCGCTGGCCTGATTCGCTCAAAGGCCAGCAGCATAATGTAAAATGTATTTTAGTAAAAGATAATATTATTTTTGTAGGCACAGGCAGAAATTATCTTTGGACCTCTGCTGATACTGGTAAAACTTGGAGACGTCGAGATTGGCGGCATGGCTTGAATGCGCCTTTTGGCACAATTTTCGCCTTAGCTGTTACTCCCTCAGGTAGAATTTTAGCCGGCACTGAGGAAGGAGTTTATATGTCTATTAATAATGGGAATAATTGGCAGAGGGTGGCTTTTAATGAAAGATCAAGTTTTTTCCTTATTTCACAATCTGGAGCAATTTTTAGTGGTTTTGATGGAATTTTTAAGTCTACTAATAATGGTCTTACCTGGACACAGATAGCAGATACCTCTATTGCTGGAGGTATTCGGAGGATGGTTCAGACCCCCTCCGGAATAATCGTGGCAGGTAGTATTAGTCCATTTTTGGAAACTGTTAGAGGAGTTATTCGTTCAACCGACAATGGCCAAACATGGTATTTTTCAAACAATGGTCTTGTTGGTTGGGCAAAAAGTATAATGGACATGGCCGCGTGGCCAGCCGGTTATAGCTCTGATGAGGTTCTATTGGCAACGATATATGATGGGATTTATAAATCTTCTGATGCGGGACTAAGCTGGGAAAAAATTAATCAGATTCCAGAAACAGATGGCTTCGCTGTTGGAATTTTTCCGCCATTAGGAGTTTTTGTGTCGGCAGTAGGGAAGGTGGAAGGAACTTGGCGAAAGTCTTTTTATCAACTAAAAAGCGATGGAACTTGGGAGAGAATTTTACCCCAGTTTTTTCAAAGGTTTATTGTAATAAGTTTAGCAAAGTTTGACGACCGAAGACTATTAGTGGGTACGCATGATGGGTTGTTATTAGTAACTTTTTCTCCAACTTCAGTTGAGGAAACTAATTTTTTGCCTGATTTTAAATTAAATCAAAACTACCCCAACCCCTTCAATTCAAGCACAACAATTTCATTTACAATTCCAGAAACTGGAATTGTAACCTTAAAAGTTTATGATGTACTTGGTAGAGAAGTAGCAACACTTGTAAATGAAAATTTAAGTGCGGGAAGTTATTCTTACAACTTCGATGCAAAAAATCTCACCAGCGGAGTTTATTTGTATAAACTCCAAGCTGGTAAGCATAGCGAGACAAAGAAGATGATATTGATGAAATAAAATTAACCTTATATGAATTAAAAATATTTAAGCCGTGATTATGTCATGGCTTTTTTGTTATATGAAGACAAAATCTATCTCATTGAAATCATTTTTCTAATTCTTAGTGAACTCAGTGATCATAGTGGTTTAATATTTTTCTGAAGCACTTAGAACACCAAGAACACTCAGAACAAATTAAAATAAAAGATTTGATTTAATGCTGATATAAGATTGACGAGTTTTGATTTGATGTTGTTTTTTTAGATAGTTATAAAGTTTAATTCTGTTTAATCGCACATAGATTTTCTTCTGAATTTTTCAGTCCATTCATTATACAAATTTTTCTCACTTCTGGGGTCCTTCGTTGTACCTTTGAGCTTCGACTTTGAACCTTTGAGGTGCAACTTTGAACCTTTAAGGTCCATCGTTGAACCTTTGAGGTCCGGCTTTGAACCTTTGAGGTCTGGCTTTGAACCTTTGAGGTGCAACTTTGAACCTTTAAGGTGCATCGTTGAACCTCAGAGGTCCATCGTTAAACCTTTGAGGTATACCCCCCTACCTCTGAGGTATCCCCCCTCACCTCTAACCTTCAAAAATTTCAAAAAAAATTGAGGTTTTAAAAAATAAATTGCAACCTTCAAAATTTTAGCATTTTTGAAGATTGCACATTAATTATATTTTATGACAAATTATTGCCAATTTGTCAAAATATTGTCTAAAAGAGAATTATTTATCAGCTGGTGGTTCTTCCTTTTGCTAGGTTCTCTTTACAAATCTCTTTCCAAGTTCATCTATAATGTAGCCAGTTCCTGGCACATTAGACTTTTTAGCAGATTTAGCAGAATTATAAAAGGCAAGAGCAGAAATATAAGCTTCGCTACTCGTGTTCTCGATATGCTTCGCTACTCGAACACCGAGTGTGGTTCGGTTTTCGAGTAGTCCTGAGCGAAGCGAAGGACGTATCGAGAAAACTAACAATCGGTCTTCTCGATACGCTTCGCTTCTCGAACACCGTTTCAAACGGTTTTCGAGTAAAACTTGAGCGAAGCGAAAGTTTGTATCGAGAAAACCACTACTTTTTCTTCCAAATCTTTCTAGCCAATTTAGGAAGGTCTTGAATTCGTCCTTCTATCAAAGCTTCCTTCTTTTTCCTATTCCAATCTTTAACTTGTTGTTCTCTGTAAAAAGCATAATCTATTCTGTCATATTCTTCAAAATATACTAATTCAACTGGTCTGCGTTTTTTAGTATATTCTGAACCTTCACCATTTTGATGTTGCCATAACCTTTTCTCAAGGTCATTCGTACTACCTGTGTAATACGTTCCATCACTGCATTTAAGAATATACATATAGCCTTTCATAGCTATGCAAAAATAAATTAATAATGCAATAATTCCATTATTCGTGTTCTCGATACACTTCGTTACTCGAACACCGATTTATTTAAAGCTGCGCTACTCGAACATCGAGTGTGGTTCGGTTTTCGAGTAGTCCTGAGCGAAGCGAAGGACGTATCGAGAAAACCATCAATATTGTATAATTGAAATTTTGAAACTGATTCTAGGGAATGAAATTTAGAATAGAACAAGTTTGTATTTTTTGATGAAATTAGAAATACTACCTAAACTCCATTAATTGTAAAGATTAACCTAATCATTTAAATTTGCCAAAAGTAAACGGATTTTCCCTCTAAAAAATTTCAAAGAGAGAAGGTATGAATAAGCAAAAAATATACATAGAAACTTATGGCTGTCAG
>Ga0197142_1000338_pt1 | contig 43329 bp, 35 predicted proteins | sample GBS60_MetaG_FD_148614 | JGI IMG/M metagenome (GOLD analysis project Ga0197142, IMG submission 148614) | Sediment microbial communities from Great Boiling Springs, Gerlach, Nevada, United States - GBS 60_MetaG | ecosystem: Environmental > Aquatic > Thermal springs > Hot (42-90C) > Sediment... | reverse complement strand
TCGTCTGAAGAATTCCTTGCAAGTACATCTACAAGCTTAGTTAATTTTAGATTTTAGCATTAATATCAAATTAACAAACTTCTTAATGCCATTTCTCTGTAAGATTTTTCGACAATGTGATCCAGAGTCAACCACATTGTCTATCCTAATAAATATGACACTTCCTCTCGTCTATTAGGAATCAACGAGGGAAATGCGGCATTACGCGTAGGCGAATGCCGGCTGCCTTTGGAATAAGTTGGCAGTTATTATTTTCCTCAATTTTTAATGAGATTGAGGAAACTCAGCTTGCTTTACTTCAAGGAACTCTCCATCGAAACATATCATCCCCATTTTTCTAATTCTTCTCGGATTTCTCTTATTCTGTCTCTATTTTTTATTTTTTCTTTTTTGTCAAACTTTTTCTTTCCTTTTGCTAAAGCTATTTCAACTTTTATTTTACCACCCCTTTCATAAATTTTCAAGGGGATGATTGTCATTCCTTTTTGTTGCGATTTACCTATTAAATAGTTAATTTGTTTTTTGTGAAGAAGCAACTTCCTTTCTCTATCTTTTTTGAATTCTGCTGAAGGGTTGTGGGGCTGGTAGGGAGCAATTTTTGAACCAATTAAAAAAACCTCATTATTTTTAAAATCTATGTAAGAATTGCTAAGACTTATTTTCCCCTCCTTGATTGATTTTACTTCACCACCTTGAAGGACAATTCCTGCTTCGAATTTTTCCAAAATTGTATAGTTGAATTCTGCTTTTTTGTTTTCAGAAAAGACTTTCATTTTCTCCATTATATATTCAACAGAATAAAAAGACAATTAATCTTTATTTCTTGGCGATTTTATGATAATTTAAGTGATAATGAAAAAGAAAATAAAAGAGACAATCATTATTTCGTTGGGGGGCTCTCTTTTGGTTCCAGATGATATTAACATTTCGTTTTTAAAAAAATTTACCAAGCTTCTTAAAAGCCATTTAAATACCAAAAGATTTTTCATCGTGGTGGGAGGGGGAAAAATTTGTAGATTATATCAAAAGGCACTTTTAGAATTTAAGGCAAGCGAAAGAGAAAGAGATTTAATAGGTATTGCCATTTCTCGTTTAAACGCAGAGATTGTAAAAAAGGCGTTTTCAAAGGTGGTCTATCCAAAGCTTTTGTTAAACCCTTTTAAAAAAATCAAAACCTCAAAGTCCGTTATTGTTGCCGCTGGTTTCAAACCCGGATCGTCAACTGATTATGTTGCTGTTATTCTCGCTCTCACCTATCAGATAAAAACAATAATTAATCTTACGAACATTGATTATGTTTATAACAAAGACCCAAACAAATTTACAGATGCCCAACCCTTTAAACAAATGAGCTGGAAGGATTATCGCTTAATTGCCGCGCAAAAATGGAAGCCGGGCCTTTCTCTTCCTTTTGATCCACAAGCGTCAAAATTAGCTGCTCGTAGTGGACTGAAAGTGATAATTATGAATGGCAAAAAGCCATCCAATCTCAAAAATTTTTTAAATAAAAAACCTTTTCAAGGCACTACTATCCAATGAAAGAAAAAATTAAAAGCATAGTTGAAAGAGCAACTCGTAAACTTTTTACAGAGATTCCATCTTTTACTGTTGAAATACCACCTGATAAGAAATACGGTCATTACTCTTGTAATATCGCTTTTCTTCTAGCTCACCAACTTAAAAAACAACCCATTCAAGTAGCTAATTTAATAAAAAATGTTCTAAGTTCCAGTCCCTATTTTAAAGATATTCAAGTAGCTCCTCCTGGCTTTCTTAATTTTTTCGTTAGCGATAAGGTCATTTTCGAAGAAATAAAAAGAATCAGACAGGAACTAACAAAAAACAAAAAGAAAGCAAAAATTATATTCCCAAAATATAAAGGTAAAAAAATTGCGGTAGATTATACTGATCCTAATCCCTTCAAAGAATTTCACATTGGCCATTTAATGAGTAATATAATAGGAGAGACACTTTGTCGTCTTTTTGAATCGCAGGGTGCGGAGGTAAAAAGAATTTGTTATCAGGGCGATGTGGGTTTGCACGTTGCCAAAACCATTTGGGCAATTCTTTCTTTGCTAAAGAAACAATTTCCCACAGATAATCAACCATTAGAACAAAAAATAAAATACATCAGTAAAGCCTATTGTTTGGGAACACAAGCTTGGGATCAAGGTTTAACTCAAAAAGGAGAATCGATAGAAAGGGTGCGGGCAGAGATAAGAGAGTTAAATAAAAAAATTTACGAGCAATCTGACCCAGAAGTTAATTTTGTTTACAAAAAAGGAAAAGAATGGTCATTAGAGTATTTTGATAGAATTTATAAACTTCTGGGAACCCCTTTTGATTATTTTATTTTTGAGAGTCAGATAGCCCAAGAAAGTAAAAGAATAGTTGAAAATGGTTTAAAGAAAAAAATTTTTGAAAAAGGAGAAAAAGAAGCCATTGTTTTTAAAGGCAAGAAGTATGGTCTTCATACTCGAGTTTTTGTGACATCAGAGGGAATTCCAACTTATGAAGCCAAAGATCTTGCTTTGAGTAAAATAAAATATAAACTATTTCCTTATGATAAGTCTTTTATCGTTACAGGCAATGAGGTAAATGAATATTTTAAAGTAGTATTTTTTGTAATGAGTAAAATTTTCCCTTCTTTGGCTCGTAAAACTGAACATATTGGTCATGGGATGATGCGCCTGCCTGAGGGAAAGATATCTTCTCGAAAAGGAAATGTAATAACCGCCGAATCTTTGATTAAAACGGTTCAAGAGATAATTATGGAGAAAATGAAAGATAGACCATTTTCAGAAAGAGAAAAAAAAGAGATTTCTCAAAAAATCGCCTTGGCAGCTATTCGCTATTCTATTTTAAGACAATCGATAGGTAAAGATATTGTTTTTGATTTAGAAAAATCTATTTCTCTTAATGGAGATTCGGGTCCTTATCTTCAATATTCGTTAACACGCGCAAAATCAATTTTAAAGAAAGCAAAGATAAAGAAAATAAAGCCTCTTTTTATTCATCCCCCCTTTTCCTTTACAGATTTAGAAACAACTATTATTGAGTTTCCTTTTTTTGTTCAAGAGGCGGTCAATAAAAGAGAACCTCATTTGTTAGTTTTATTTTTGACAGAACTTGCTCAGTCTTTTAATAATTATTATGCTAAATATAAAATTTTAGATAAAAGAGATAAATACTCTTCCTATCGATTAGAACTGGTGAGAATTTTTGCCTCTATCTTAGAGAAGGGATTATGGTTGTTGGGTATAGAGCCCCTTGAGAAAATGTAATTTTAGGAGTTAAAATTTATTATTTCTAATTCTTTAATTAAATTAAGAACCAAAAATATGTTGTACGATTTTCCCCAACAAGAAAATAAAATTTTAGATTTTTGGAAGAAGAAGAAAATTTTAAAGAAATTTTTTCAGAAAAATAAAAACAAAAAGCCATGGTCGTTTTTAGATGGTCCCATTACTGCTAATAATCCTATGGGAGTTCATCACGCCTGGGGCAGGACTTATAAGGATCTTTTTCAAAGATATAAAGCAATGCGGGGTTATGATGAGAGGTTTCAAAATGGGTTTGATTGTCAAGGATTATGGGTGGAAGTCGAAGTTGAAAAGGAATTAGGGTTTAAAACAAAAAGAGAGATAGAAAATTATGGTATTGCCAAATTTGTCGAAAAATGCAAGGAAAGAGTGAGAAAATATTCTCAGATTCAAACTCAACAGTCGATAAGGCTCGGTCAATGGATGGATTGGGAAAATTCTTATTATACTATGTCTGATGAGAACAACTATATGATTTGGTATTTTTTAAAGAAATGTTGGGAGAAGGGTCTTTTATATAAAGGTCGAGATGCAGTGCCGTGGTGTCCTCGTTGTGGAACAGCCATTTCTCAGCACGAGATTTTAACCGAGGAATATAAAATTGTTCAGCATAAGGCAATTTATTTTAAGCTCCCCATTTTAAATAAAGAGTGGGAAGGAACGAATTTTTTGGTTTGGACAACAACTCCCTGGACAATTCCGGGCAATGTAGCATTATTAGTTCATCCCTTTTTTGAATATGGCATTTTTCAATTAGAGAATGGAGAGAGATTAATTTTACTTAAGGATTTAGCGGAGAAGATTTTAAAATCAAACTACAATCTGATTGAAACTGTGAAAGGGGAGAGATTAAAAGGATTAAAATACGAAGGAGTTTTTGATGCCCTGGAACGAGTTGAGAAAGCAAAGAGAGAAAATCCTGATAATTTTCATATTGTGATTTTAGATAAGAATTTGGTTACAGCTGAAGAAGGAACTGGAATTGTTCATATTGCTCCGGCTGCTGGTCAGGAAGATTTTCATTTGGCAAAGATACACCATCTGCCGATAATAGAAATCATTGATGAAAGTGCCGTTTATTTGGAAGGGTTGGGAGAGTTTTCAGGTAAGAATGCAAAGGAACACCCGGAAATAATTCTTGATTATATTGAAAACACTGAGAACAAAAAATTCTTTTTTGGGATTGAAGATTATCAACATCGCTATCCCACCTGTTGGCGTTGTAAAAAAGAATTGGTTTGGCGAATGGTTGATGAATGGTATATTTCTATGGAAAAATTAAGAGAAAAGTTAATTAAAATAGCCAAAAGAATTGAGTGGATTCCTTCCTTTGGTTTGGCCCGCGAGATTGATTGGTTAAAAAATATGGATGACTGGTTGATTTCCAAAAAGAGATATTGGGGATTGGCTTTGCCTATTTTTGAATGCAAGTGCGGCAATTTTGAGGTAATTGGATCTAAAGAAGAATTGAAAGAGAGAGCTGTTGAGGGTTGGAAGGATTTTCAAGGACATTCTCCTCATCGACCTTGGGTGGATAAAGTCAAAATAAAATGTTCTCGTTGTGGAGAGCTTATAAAAAGAATACCAGACGTGGGCAACCCATGGTTAGATGCAGGTATTGTGCCCTTTTCTACTTTTATAGACCCTATTACCAAAAGAGTAAGTTATTTAACAGATAGAAAGTATTGGAAGAGATGGTTTCCGGCTGATTTGGTTTGCGAATCTTTCCCCGGACAATTTAGAAATTGGTTTTATTCAATTATTGTAATGAGCGCTGTTTTGGAAGGGAGAGAGCCGGTGAAAACAATTTTTGGATATGCCTCAGTGCGTGATGAGAAAGGAGAAGAGATGCACAAATCGAAAGGCAACGCCATTTGGTTTGATGAGGCGGTTGAGAAAGTGGGGGCAGATCCAATGAGATGGCTTTACGCCAGACAAAATCCTGCTGAAAATTTGAATTTTGGATATACAGCGATTGAGGAGATTAAAAAGAAGCTTATGACTCTTTATAATTCATACAACTTTTTCTTCACCTATGTGGAAAGAAAAGAGAGAAGACCAGCAATTCTTCAAAAATATTCTAAAGATCTTTTAGATCAGTGGATTATTTCTCGGATAAATAATTTGATAAAAGTGGTTGAATCTTGTTTGGATAAGTATCAAGTAGCGAAGGCAATAAGCGCCATCGAAGAATTTTTTATTGAAGATCTCTCTCTTTGGTATATCCGAAGATCAAGACCAAGATTTAAAGAAAAAGGACCCGGACGGACTGGGGCGATAGCTACATTGTATTATGTTCTTTTGCGCCTCCTTCAGATTATTTCTCCAATTGTTCCCTTTTTTGCCGAGGCATTGTATCAACAGTTAAAATTATCAAAAATGCCCCGATCTATTCACTTAATGAATTGGCCCAAAGTGGAAAAAAGAAAAATCAAGAAAGATCTGGAGGTGAAAATGCAACTGATAAGGCAGATTGTAAGTCTTGCCTTAGCTGAGAGAGCGACAAAAGGAATAAAAATTAGACAACCGCTGCTGGCTTTAAAAGTAAAGAACAAGAAGATAAAAAGAATGAGAGAATTATGGGATCTTATCAGGGGAGAGGTGAATGTAAAAGAAATTATATTTGATGAAACAATCGATAAAGAAGTGGAATTAGACACTACTCTTACCCCAGAATTGGAGGAAGAAGGTTTAATAAGGGAAATGGTAAGACAAATTCAAGATATGAGAAAGTCATTGGGATTGAGGCCAGTGAATAAAATTTTTATTTTTATAAACGGAGAAGAGGATCTTCTGAAAATCATAGAAAAGAAAAAGGATTTAATTTTGAAAAATGCCAAAGCTAATAAGGTGGTATTTGCGTTACCTGCAGAACACAAATTTGATTTAGAGAGAAAAATTTTGGAAAAGGAGGGGAAAGAACTATGGGTGGCAATTAAAAAAGTTGATTGAAGCTTATTTAAGATGGTAAATTATCAGAGTACTTGTTCTATTGTTTTGAAAGAAAAGGAAATTAATGAGTGGGATAAAATTTTTGTTGTATTTTCCAGAGATTTTGGAAAAATAGAAATAACCGCCAGAGCGATTAGAAAAATTACTTCTAAATTAAGATCAGGAATAGAATTATTTTCTTTATCAGAGCTTATTTTTATTCAAGCGGGAAATAAGCGAATATTGATTGATGTCGCAAAAAAAGAGAGGTTTGATAATGTCTTTAATGACGTGAGATTATTTAGATTAATGTGCTGGATTAGCCAGTTGATCGATTATTTTGTGAAGGGGCAGGAAAAAGACGAAAAAACATTTGATTTTTTATTAGATTTTTTAAAAAAGATAAATTCTACAAAGAAGGTAAGGAATTATTTTTTAATATCACAGTATTTTTTTTGGAATTTTTTGGCTTTTCTGGGATATTGTTTGGAATTAGAAAAATGTCTTATCTGTGGCAGGAAGATTAATTCAAATAGAATTTGGTTTTCATTAAGGAATGGTGGAGTATTTTGTAATGATTGTACAAAACCAGAAGGAGTAAGAGAAGTGCCAATAAGTATTGTAAAAATTTTAAAGTTGATTTTAAATAGAAGATGGGATTATTTGATTTGTCTTGAGATTAATTTTGAAGATCAAAGATTATTAAAAGAGTTTTGTCAAGAAGCTTTTTTAGTATTTGGAAAACCTTGAAATATGTTTAGAAGACTTCTTTTCATTTCAATTTTAATTTTAATAATTCTCATTGGTGGATTCTTTTTTATTTATCAAACAAAAAAATTTTCCAAAGATGTTTTGCGGGTTGAGATTTTGGCGCCTGAGAAGGTAAAAATGGGTGAAGAGATAGAATATACTTTAAGATATAAAAACAATGGGAATTTTCTTTTGGAAAATACACGTCTTGTTTTTGAGTTCCCTCCATACTCCAAAACAGAAAATAACAAAAGTAGGGTCATTCAAGACCTAGAAGATATTTATCCTGGGGAAGAAAAGGTAATAAAATTTAAGGCTCGTTTAATTGGTAAAGAGGGCGATTCAAGAACAGCCAAAGCCATCATTACTTTCACCCCCAAAAACTTAACGACAAAGTATGAGGTGGAGACGACATTTACCAGTCTTATTGAAACAGTTCCTTTTACACTGAATTTTATTCTTCCTTCGAAAGCAGAAAGGGGCAAATCTTTCCCTTACTCGCTCAGTTATTTTTCAAATGTGGATTGTGATTTGGAGAATTTAGCAATAAAAATTTTCTCTCCACCAGGTTTTGAAATTGAAAGCGCAGAACCCTTATCAGTGGATGGAATAGAATGGAGCTTAAGAAAGATTTCTAAAACAGAGGGAGGAAGAATTAATATTAGAGGGAGAATACTAACAGAATTAGAAGAAAAATTGACTTTTAGAGCTCAATTAGGAATATGGGAAAGCGGAGAATTTATATTGATAAAAGAAACAGAAAAAGATTTACAGGTAATTCAACCCCTAATTTTTATTTCTCAACAGGTTAATGGTTTAAGTTCTTATATAGCCTCGCCCGGCGAGGTTCTACATTATGAAATATTTTTTAAAAATATAGGAGAAAGTCCATTTGAGAATCTGTTTATAATAGCGAAAATCAGTGGTCCAGCGATAGATTTCTCTACTCTTCAAGTAAAGAATGGTTATATTCAAGAAAAGGAAAAATTAGTTATCTGGGACTATAAAAATATACCTGAGTTGAAGCAACTTGCTGCTCAAGCAGAGGGCAAGGTTGAATTTTTTGTAAAAGTAAGAGAGAATTTAGAAGCATTTGAGATGGGAGAAGAAGCGAATGTTATTACAACCGAGGTGAATATTTCCCAAATTGTTCAGCGTTTTACAGTGAAGGTTAATTCGGGTTTGGTTGTTTCTCAAACGGTTTATTATAAGAGCGATGAATTTGAAAATAGTGGGCCTATCCCCCCCCGAGTAGGAGAGACAACTACTTATACAGTAAGGTGGGAGATAAAAAATTATTTTAATAATGTAGAAAATGTAAAAGTAAGAGCGATTCTTCCGGCGGGGGTAAGCCTGACAGGCAATATTTTGCCAGCTGATGAATTCCGAAATTTCTCTTTTGATTCGACCAGCAGAGAGATTTTATGGATGATAGGATCGTTACCAGCTGGAACAGGAGTAAGAGGAGATCCTTATTTTCTTTCTTTTCAGATAGCACTTACCCCCTTACCGGAGCAGAAAGGCTTTTTTGCTCCTTTGATAGGAAAGGTTCGGGTTTCAGGAGAAAATCAATTTACAAATACTATTATTACTTTTGAAGATGATGAGGTTACCACCGCACTGCCAGACGATTTTTCTCATTCAGGTGGCGGAATTGTGCAGTAAAATTTAGTAAAATATATTTTATGGAAAAAGAATTAAATTTTTTAGACAAAATTGTTTCTTTTGCAAAACATCGTGGTTTTGTTTTTTTGTCTTCTGAAATATATGGGGGTTTTTCCTCTTGTTATGATTACGGTCCTTTGGGTGTTGAGTTAAAGAATAATATTAAGAAGTTATGGTGGGAAGAAATGACACGAAATCACTCAAACATCGTTGGATTAGATTCAGCTATTTTAATGAGTCCGAAGGTTTGGGAGGCTTCGGGACATTTGAGTGCAGGTTTTGCAGACACATTGGTGGAATGCAAAAGGTGTCATCACCGCTTTAGGAGCGATTTGTTAGAGGGTCGTTTTTGTCCTGATTGTAATGGAGAGTTGACTGAACCAAGGAAATTTAATTTAATGATGAGAACATTTGTGGGTCCTCTTCAAGATGAAAGTTCTCTTACCTACTTGCGAGCAGAAACATGTCAGGGTATTTATGTGAATTTTAAAAATGTAGTTCAATCCATGCGGATGAAAATTCCTTTTGGAATTGCTCAAATTGGAAAAGCCTTTAGAAACGAAATTACCCCAAAAGATTTTATTTTTAGAACGCGTGAATTTGAACAGATGGAGATGCAATGGTTCTGTAATCCTTCTCCAAAATTAAAGAAACAAAAAGAGGCAATAGAGGGTTATTCTCCGGATGATTGGTTTGAATATTGGGTAAAGGAACGTATGAATTGGTATTACAAAATTGGTTTTCAAAAGGAGCATATAAGAGCAAGAGAGGTTCCAGCAGATGAATTGGCTCATTATGCAAGGAGGGCTGTAGATATTGAATATTGTTTTCCCTTTGGTTGGAAAGAGATAGAAGGAGTGCACAATCGAGGCAATTGGGATCTTAGTAATCATTCTAAACACTCTGGTCAGGATTTGAGTTATCGAGACGAAGAAGGAAAAAAATTTATTCCCTACATTATTGAAACCTCAGCTGGGGTTGATCGAATTCTTTTCGCATTGTTATGTGAAGGATTTACTGAGGTGAAAGGAGGGAGAGATCGTAGTGTTGATTCACCCAAGGAAGTGGAAGTGGTTTTAAAGATTAATAAAAAATTAGCCCCGGTCACAGTGGCTGTTCTTCCTTTAGTAAAGAATAAAGTTCGAATAACGAAAAAGGCAAAGGAGATATTCAGTTTCCTTAAAAGATATTTTAACTGCCAATATGATGAAACAGGTTCTATTGGTAGAAGGTATAGAAGACAAGACGAGATTGGCACTCCATTTTGTATCACTGTTGATTTTGAAAGTCTGAAAAATGATGATGTGACCATTCGCGATAGAGACACTATGAGACAGAAGAGGGTAAAGAATTCACGATTATTGAGAGTACTCTTAAAAGAAATGGAAAATTAAATTAATTTTACTAATCTTGAAAGAGAAGATGTACAAAAAAGAAGTGCTTAAAAATGGATTGCGATTAATTACTATTCCTCTTAAAAATAGCCGTAGTGTTACTATTTTAATTTTGGTAGCTACAGGCTCCAAATATGAAACAAAAGAGATAAATGGGATTTCTCATTTTTTGGAACACATGTTTTTTAAAGGAACAAAAAAAAGACCGACAGTCCGAGATATTTCAGAAACTTTAGATAAAATTGGTGGTGAGTATAACGCCTTCACATCAAAGGATGTAACCGGGGTTTGGGCAAAGGTAGCGACACCCTATATGGAGACAGCTCTAGATTGGGCAGCTGATATTCTTTTAAACTCTAAATTTGAAGAGAAAGAGATTGAAAAGGAGAAGGGGGTTATTATCGAAGAATTAAATATGTATCTTGATACACCAGCCAGCTATGTGACTGATTTATTTGAAGAACTTCTCTATAAAAATCAACCAGCAGGATGGAAGATTATTGGAGAGAAAGAGAATATTCTAAATTTAAACCGAGAGAAAATTGTAAAGTACTGGAATGAACATTATACCAGCGAGAATACGGTGATTTGTATTGCAGGGTCATTCAAACCGGCACTTATTAAAAAGAAAGTAATGAAATTTTTTAAAGACTTAAAAAGAAAACCCACCCCCTCGAAAGCAGAGGTAAAGGAGGTGCAAACCAAACCAGAAATTTTAATACATTCTAAAAATACAGACCAAACACATTTATGTTTGGGAGTGAGGGCATATAATATTTTTGATAAACGCAGAGAAGCGCTTACTCTTCTGGGAGTCATTTTGGGCGGAGGCATGAGTTCCAGACTCTTCCTTTCTGTTAGAGGGGAAAATGCCTTGGCTTACTATATCTCCAGTTCTTTTGAGGCTAATCCTGATACTGGTTATTTGGTTACCCATGCCGGTGTTAAAAATGAAAGTGTTCACAAGGCAGTCGAATTAATTTTGAAAGAATATAGAGATTTAAAAGAAAAGAAAATTAGTCAAGGGGAACTAAAGAAAGCAAAAGATTATGTGAAGGGAAAGTTGGCCCTTTCTTTGGAATCGAGTGACGCTTGGGCGTCTTTTTATGCCTCTCAAGAAATATTGAGAGAAAAAATTTTAACCCCAGAAGAAAAAATAAAAAGGATTGAAAAAGTTACTATAAATGATATAAAAAAGGTAGCAGAGGATATCTTTTTACCCCAAAAATTAAACATGGCTCTTATCGGTCCTTTTAAAGAGGAGGATAAAAAGATATTCGAGGAGGTATTAATCATTTAGTATTAATCGAAAAATCTAAGCTATGACCGAGCAAACTTTAGAAATTTCATGGAAGACAATTTTTAAAGTTTTCATTGCTGGATTGCTGTTCTATATCCTTTATTCAATCAGAGAGATTATTCTTTGGGCTTTTTTTGGTCTGGTTATTTCATTATTGTTGGACCCTTTGATTAATTTTTTAAGGAAAATTGGTTTTCCTAAAATAATAGCTATCGCATCGGTTTATATTTTTGTTTTTGGCATTTTAGGCATTTTAATCTATCTTGTTGCGCCTTTTTTTATTTTTGAGATTAAACAGTTTTCTAAAGAGATTCCTGATTATTTTGAAAGGATTAATCCTTTACTTAGACAATGGGGGATAGAAGCAGCTTATAGTTTTGATGAATTTGTTAAGGAAATTATTATAAGGTTGGAAAATAGTTCAAGGGGAATTCTTTATGCTATTGCTTCTTTCTTTGGCGGGATTGCCTCTGCTCTTTTAATCCTTTCTTTGGCTTTTTTTATTTCTTTGGAAGAAAAAGGGTTGGAGAAATTATTAATTTTTCTTTTGCCTCAAAAATATGAAGAAAGAGTTATTTATGTTTTAGAAAGAACTCAGCGGAAAGTAGCAGGATGGTTTGGGGCAAGAGTCTTGGCTTGTCTTTTTGTAGGAGTTCTCTCAGGGATTGTTTTTTATATTTTTAACATAAAATATGCCTTTCTCTTGGCTTTGGTAGCTGGTTTACTAAATTTTGTTTTATATATTGGTCCCTGGATTACTGCTATTTTAATTTTTATAATAGTAACAGTTTCTCAGTCATTTTTGGTCGCTCTTTATGTTTTATTAGCTTTTGGAATAATTCAAGCCATTGAAGGAAATTTCCTCACTCCTTTATTAATGAAGAAAATCATTGGACTGCCGCCTGTTTTTGTTTTGTTGTCTTTATTGATAGGAGCTCAATTGTTTGGTTTTCTGGGCTTGGTTTTTGCGATTCCTGTTTGCGGAGTTTTCTATGAGTTCTTAAAGGATTTTTTTGCCAAGAGGAAGGAAAGAGAATTAAAAGAGTAAAAAGTAGAGACAAAAAGAGATTATTAAGAAAGGAAAAAGAAATTTATAAAAAAGAGGAACCTTTTTGTATTTGAAATAATGAACTTTTTGAGTATGGAATGTGGTATGCCATTTTAAAATAGAAAGGGGTAAAAAAGAGGATAAAATGTTTAAAGCGTCGGGAAGCAAAGAGAAGAAGATGATCAGAAAAAGAGAAAGAGTAGGAGGGGAGAAAAGAAGAGCAAGCGTACATCCCACTGACAAATCTAGACAAATTTTAAAAATATTTAGAATAACTTGACGTTGGTTTTTATTTTTAAAACGAAGGGGTTGGATTGAGTACTCCCAGTGGGGTAGGAAATCTAAAAGATAGTGACTGAAAAAAGACAATAAAATTGCTATTAAAAAGTTTTTTATTTTAAGATTAATAACTGTTGCTAAAAGCGAATGAATGGCGAGAATCATATTAATTTAATTATACGATATGAGTAAGAAAATTTATATTACCACCACGCTTCCTTATGTAAATTCTGATCCTCATATTGGTTTTGCGTTAGAGATTGTTCAAGCTGATGTATTAGCTCGATACTATCGCAAGGAGGGATATGATGTTTTTTTTAATACTGGCACTGACGAGCATGGTTTGAAAATTTTTCAGAGCGCTTTAAAACAGAAAATGGATCCGCAGGAGTACTGTAATATCTATGCCCAAAAAAACAGAGCCCTCAAAGAAGCTTTGAATTTGAGTTACAATAGTTTTGTACGGACTACTGATGATTACCATATAAAAGCTGCTCAAGAATTTTGGCGGAGGTGTTACAAAAACGGCGATATTTACAAAAAGAATTATAAAGCAAAATATTGTGTGGGGTGCGAATTGGAGAAAAGGGATTCAGAATTAGTAAATGGAAGATGTCCTCTTCATCCCCAGAGAGAATTAGAAATTATTGAGGAAGAAAATTATTTTTTTAGATATTCAAAGTATCAAAAAGCTTTATTAGAATTTTATGAAAAGCACCCTGATTTTGTTGTTCCATCTTCAAGATTTAAAGAGATAAAAGAATTTACCAAAAGAGGATTGGAAGACTTTAGCGTTTCTCGATTAAAGAAAAAAATGCCCTGGGGAATTCCGGTACCTGGCGACGAGGATCATGTGATGTATGTGTGGTTCGATGCTCTTGTTAATTATATTTCTGCTTTGGGTTGGCCATTTAATTTAAAGAAATTTAATGAATTTTGGCCGGGTCTTCAATTGGCAGGAAAGGATAATTTAAGGCAGCAATCCTCAATGTGGCAGGCAATGCTTTTGTCAGCTGGACTTTCTCCTTCAAAACAAATTTTCATTCATGGATTTATTACTGCTAACGGTCAAAAAATGTCAAAGAGTTTGGGCAATTTTATTGATCCATTCGAGTTGGTTGAAAAATATGGAACCGATGCGGTTCGTTATTATTTATTAAGAGAAATCTCTCCTACTGAAGATAGCGATTTTACTTATCAGAAGTTTGAGGCGAGATACAATTCAGATTTGGCTTGTGGTCTTGGTAATTTATTGGCACGATGTTGTGGTTTGAGAGAATCAAAAACAGAACCACGGCCAAGAAGAGAAACGATTTTGAAAATTAAAAAAATAAGAGAGGATTATAAAAAAGCAATAGAGAATTTTAAATTCAACGAGGCATTAACTCATATTTGGGGCCTTGTTGATGATTGCGACCATTGTATCTCCAAAGAAAGGCTTTGGGAGAAGAAAGATAAAGAAATTATTAATGATCTCTTTTATATTCTTAATGCCATTAGTGATTTATTAGAACCATTTTTACCCCAAACTTCCCAACAAATAAAAGATACGGTCATAAAAGGTGGAAAAACAATACTTTTCCCTCGACTTTTTTAAATTTTTTTAGTAATATCATTTTTAGTAATATCATTTTTTATAAAAAACATTTTTCGCACTTTTAAATGAAAAAGGAGAGCCGGCCGATGGAAAAAAACGAAAAGCAAGAGATGAATTTGTTGTGGAAGATAATCCATTCTCCACATTATACTTTTTCTCAAAAAAAGAACGCGATAGAGAATTTTTTGCGGACCCCTCGCCATCCTTCTGTTTTAATCTGGTGCATTCTCAATATCCCGGCTATGAAGGAAGAGGCTGGCAGAGAATTGCTTGCCATTTTAGCTGAGAAAAAATTAAGAAATAAAAGAGAAGAAAGACAAAGGATTGATGATTTGATTTTTTTACTAAGAGAAGTTTCTTTTTTGAGGCAAGAGTGTTGGGGAGTTCTTTTAGAATGTGAGCTGACAAAAGAAGAGGTTAGACAGATCATTAAAACTATTCCCGACTACTATATTCAGAAACAGGCATTAGAACTTCTTCTCAAAAGAGAAGATCTTAGTTGTGCTGATTATAGTTTTGTAATAAAATGGGTGAGATTTCCCAATAAAAGAGAGAGGAAAAACTTTGAGAAAAAATGGAGAAAGGCACGAGAAGGAAAATCCTTGACCTTTTTTGGTTTTTTTGTTAAGATGTTAAAACAGGCTCTTTTTTAAAAAGGCGTGATTTAGGGTAAGGAAGTCTTTTCAGAAAGGAGAAAGGATGTTAGTGCTAACTAGGAAGAAAAACGAAAGCATTGTCCTTGGCGATGGAGAAAACATGGTTATTATCACACTCGTCGAGATTCGAGGAGATAAGGTAAGGCTTGGAATAGAAGCGCCGAGAGATATTTTTGTTTACCGTAAGGAAGTTTACGAAGCTATTAAAAGAGAAGAGCTAAGGAAGAAAAACGATCATAATTGTTAAACATTCTTCACCTTAATCTCGCCACCTTTCAAGCAGCGTATGCTGCTTTTTTTATTTTGAATTTTTAAATTAAAAATTATAAGATAGAAGATAAAATAAAAAAAATGAAACTTGTTGACACCCATACCCATTTAAGCTTTAAAAGTTATGATAATGATAGAGAGGCGGTAATAAAAAAACTTCAAAAAGAGGGAGTTGTTTGTATTGAAGTAGGGACTTGTTATACCACCAGCCAAGAAGCAGTTAAACTTGCTCAAAGATACAAGAATATTTTTGCTTCAATAGGCCTTCATCCTTTAAATATCAAAACAGACTTGTTAAAAATGAAACGAGACGAAGAAGAGAAAATTAGATATATAGAGGAAGGATTTAATGGGGAAATATATAAAAATTTAATAAAATATTCATCAAAGGTAGTTGCAATAGGAGAAATAGGCTTGGATTATTACTATCGGCCCAAGACAAAAGTCAAATTAGAGGGATTTAAGAGAAAACAAAAAGAGGTTTTTTTAGAGCAATTAAAGGTGGCCCAGACACTTTCTTTGCCTGTGATTCTACATTGTCGATTAGCCCACAAAGAAATGATAGAAATTCTTAAAAAAGAGACTCAAATAAGAGGCGTTATTCATTGTTTTAGTGGAACCTTGCAAGAGATGAAAGATTATTTAAAATTAGGACTCTATATTGGTTTCAATGGTATAATTTTTAAATTACCATTAGATGAATCAATAAAGGAATGCCCCTTAGAGAAGCTATTGGTAGAAACCGACTGTCCTTATCTTTCTCCGCCACAAAAAGATAATCAACGGAACGAACCATCTTTTGTAAAATATGTAGTTGAAAAAATAGCCAAGCTTAAAGGCTTGGGATTTGATCAGCTGGCACAAATTACTACTCAAAATGCTATCCATCTATTTGGTTTGTCGTGAATGAAAGGAGGGAAAATTTAGTTATCCAGAGATCTCCTTGACAAGAGAATTTCTTATAAAATAAAATTTAAAAATAAAATTAACAACCAGCAAATATGGCCTTTAAAAAACTTTCTTCATTTCTAATTCTTTTTTCTTTGTTTTTATTACTCACACCATTTTTAAAAGTCGAAGCATTAACAGTCGAGGAAATTGAGAATTTAATTAGACAAATTCAGCAACAAATCCTTCAACTTCAAGAACAATTAAAAGAACTTGAGGCTAAGAAACAAGAAGCGACTTGGTGTTACAACTTTAATACAGATTTAAAAATCGGTGACTCAGGTCCAGCAGTTGAAGCATTACAAACCGCTCTTGCGAAAGAAGGTTTTAATGTTAGTGGCGATGAGAAAGGAGAATTTGGCAATTATACTGCTTCAGCAGTAGCTGGTTTTCAACAAAAGTATAAAGAAGAAATCCTGACACCATTAGGGCTTACTTATCCAACAGGTTTTGTTGGAAAATTGACCAGACAAAAATTAAATCAATTGTATGGTTGCAAAGATACTCTTCCCACCCCCACCCCCACCTCAACCCCAACCCCAACTCCAACTCCAACTCCAACTCCTTCTGCCTCTATCAAGCTCCTTTCTCCAAATGGGGGTGAGAGGATAAAGAGAGGAGAAACCTTTGAAATCAAATGGACTGCCAGCGGAGTAGACAAGATTACCATCAGCATCTACAGCCCTGATGTCAACAATAGCGCTCTGGGCACAATCGCCTCCTATCTCCCTGCTTCTCAAGACAAGTACTCTTGGAAAATTCCTCAAGGTCTGCCCCCTTCCTCCTCTTACAAGATAAGAATATCTAACACCCTTAACCCTTCTTTATTTGATGATTCTGATGGTTATTTCAGTGTTGAATCTGTTTCAACCACTCCCACCTCAACTCCTTCTATTAAAATTCTTTCTCCCAAAGCATATGATAGATGGGAAACAGGAAAAACTTATGATATTTTATGGACTGCCAGCGGAGTAGACAAGGTTACAATTGCTATTTATGATATTGTTTATCCTGACCGTGTTCAGATAATAATTTCCCACCTTCCGGCTTCTGAAGGCAAATACTCTTGGACCGTTACTAAAGATTTTTTAACTGAGTATGATTATTACAAGATAAGAATTTCAGATAGTTCTAATCCTTCTTTATTTGAGGATTCTGATAGCTTTAGGATTGTTTTTGTGGATGAATCTTTTTTTACCCTTCTTTATCCTCAAAAGGATGATGTCTATTTGGAGTCCCAGCCGGAGCTAGAAATTAGAATTAGGTGCAATACTGATCTTGCTGATATTTTTGTTGATAACAAATTCTTAAAAGAGAAGTGTAAAACAGGAGAGATATTAAAGCTTCCTTATTTAGTTGATCCCAAACCCTCTGTTTCTTCTACAATAGTTAAAACCTTTCTTATTAATACAAATAAAGGAACAACCGAGCTCACTGTTGAATTTCGTTATGTGCCAGAAAGAGAGAAATATATTGAAATTTACAGCCCTTCCCCTCTTGAGGGAGTCAAAGAAGCTTGGATAAAAGGTAGTATTACTACGATAAAATGGAAAATTATTGGTCAAAAGATAAAAAAGGTTAACATTGAGCTTCTAAATCCAGAAAATCCTTACTTACTTGCTGATGGAAAATATATTATTGCAAAAGATATCTCAGCAGGAATTTATGAAGGAAGTTATAATTGGAAAATTCCTTCAAATATACCAACCGATATAAGTTACATTATTAAAATTTATGACGCAGAAAACCCAATACCCGAACATACTGATTTTTCTCAACCTTTTGCTATTTATACACCTGATAATCCTTCATTTACTATTCTTACGCCTCAGGATGGAGCGGTGTATTTAACAGGCGATGGAGCGCTTAATATAATGGGCGTCTGTCAGGATTCAAGAGGAAGTAAAATAAAGGTTTCTGTTTCTTACAAAGGAGAAAAGAGAACAATATCTGGGGATGTACGTGATGAGTGTGTAGGAAGAGCGGGGATGTTAGTACAATTTTTGTACACTCCGCTATATCTATTTTTGGCTGGTGAACCCAAGTTTGGTTATCATTATTCCTTTGCTGAACCTGGTGATTACAGATTAAAGATAGAATTGTTGTCTTCTGCTGGGCAGAGCCTTGCTACTCCTCGATATATTAATATCAAAGTTGTTTCTCCACTAGAACTTATTTATCCGCGGCCAAATGATGTATTGATAAAGGGAAGAAGTTATGAGATAAGGTGGCGATTTAATGAACGGGGACTCAGTTCTTTTTTTAGTCCAGAAAACAACAGAAAAGTTGGGAATGTTTTAGTTAGGAAAGGAGTAGTTAAAAGCGTCTCTGTAAAGATGCTTGAGGTAGCTGCTGATATAATCTGGAGGAGTTCTGAGAGAGTAGAAGTGGCAAGAGATCTTCAGCCGGGGGTAAGTAAATATTCTTGGCTAGTACCTGTTAGAACAATTGAATTTCCAGTAAATTCGAAGTATTGTTATATGGTTTTTAACCTAGAGGTAAAAATACAAGATGTAAATTCTGGGTTAATTGAATCTTATTATATAACTGAAATACCCCAATATCATTTTGCGGTTTGTTCACCTCCTGGATGCCCACCAGATTAGCAAGTTAAAGCATTTGGAGCCAATCTCTTGTCTATTCTATTAATTGATACGTGGTATAAAAATATATCTATCTTAAAGAAACTTTTTTAATAAATTTTCTAGATATTTAAACCAAAGAAATTTGTTATAATTTCTCATTATTTTACACTTGATTAAGTTTTGTTTTTATAGGTTGAACAAAGACAGATAAGGTTATTTATTTTTTAAATTTTATAATTTACTTTTTTGGGGGTTTGTGATATTATAATTACTAAATTATTTTGCAATGATTTTTTTGTTTTTTTATGAAGAGAGTTAAAAAATATAATCCTCAAGAGATAGAAAAAAAGTGGCAAAAGAGATGGTATTCTTCTAATATTTTTAAAGCCAAGAATAAATCTAAAAAGAAAAAATTTTATGGATTGGTGGAATTTCCTTATCCCTCAGGTGAGGGCTTACATGTGGGGCATTGTCGTAGCTATACTGCAATGGATATTATTGCAAGAAAAAGGAGGATGGAGGGGTTTAATGTTCTTTTTCCTATTGGCTGGGACGCTTTTGGACTACCGACAGAGAACTTTGCTATTAAAAAGGGGGTTCATCCTACCATTGTTACCAAGAGAAATACCGATAATTTTAGAAGACAATTGAAAAGTTTGGGATTGTCATTTGATTGGTCGCGGGAAATAAATACCACCGATCCGTCTTATTATAAATGGACGCAATGGATTTTTATTCAATTGTTCAAAAGAGGATTAGCATATAAAGCCAAAATGCCTATTAATTGGTGTCCTTCCTGTAAAATTGGTTTGGCTAATGAAGAGGTGATTAATGGTCAATGCGAGCGTTGTGGGACAAAGACAGAAAAAAGAGAAAAGGAGCAATGGATGATAAGAATTACAAAATATGCGGATCGATTAATTAAAGATTTGGAAGAGGTTGATTATTTAGAAAAGATAAAGATACAACAAAAAGAATGGATAGGACGATCAGAGGGGACAATTGTAAAATTTCCCATAAAAGGCATTGGGGAGTCTATTGAAGTGTTTACAACAAGAGTAGATACTATTTTTTCGGGAACTTTTTTAATTTTATCACCCGGTCATCCCTTTATTGATAAACATAGTGGAAAAATAGAAAATATAGAAGAAATTCTTGCTTATCGTAAAAAATCCCAAAACATTTCTGAAGTTGAGAGAAATGCGCCTGAAAGAGAGATCACAGCCATTCCCTTAAAAGGAATTATAGCCATTAATCCTGTGACTGAAGAGGAAATACCGGTTTGGGTTTCAGATTTTGTCTTGGAGTATTATGGAACAGGTGCTGTTTTTGGGGATGCTCATGATAAGAGAGACTTTAAAATGGCGCAAAAATATGGCATTCCTTTGCGTACCTCCATAAAACCACCTGATGAAGCGTTGGCTCAAAGAGTGAAGAATTTACAAGAGTGTTACGAGGGCGATGGAATTTTATATAACTCAGGCGAATTCGATGGTTTAACTTCTCAAGAGGCAAGAGTAAAAATAACTCAATGGTTAGAAGCAAAAGGATTGGGTCGAGCCAGCGTGGCTTATAAATTACGAGATTGGGTTTTTTCAAGGCAACACTATTGGGGCGAGCCCATTCCAATGGTTTATTGTTTAAATTGTGGGTGGCAACCAATTCCTGAAGAGGAGTTGCCCTTAAAACTGCCTTTTGTTAAAAAATATAAGCCAACTGATACTGGCGAGTCTCCTCTTTCAGTTATTAAAGAATGGGTAGAAACAAGATGTCCTTTATGTAAAGGAAGGGCTCGACGCGAGACAGACACAATGCCTAACTGGGCGGGTTCTAATTGGTATTACTTGAGATATATTGATCCCAAGAATAATAATAAGATAGCGGATGAAAGACTGTTGAAATATTGGATGCCGGTGGATTGGTATAACGGTGGGATGGAACACACAACCCTTCATTTATTATATTCAAGGTTTATTTATAAATTTTTATGGGACATTGAGGCTGTTCCTCAGGCCTTGAGTCCTGAACCTTATAAGAAAAGGACTTCGCATGGAATTATTTTAGGCGAAGGAGGTGTAAAGATGTCTAAATCAAAGGGAAATGTCATTAATCCGGATCAAGTGATAAAGGAATACGGGGCTGACACCCTTCGTCTTTATGAAATGTTTATGGGTCCTTTTGATCAGATGATCGCCTGGGATTCAAGAGGGATTATTGGAGTGAGAAGATTTTTGGAAAAGATTTATAATCTTTCTTTGACCAAAGTCACCGTTCAAAGCAATGAAAAACTAAAAAGACTTTTGCATAAAACAATTGAAAGAGTGGGGAAAGACATTGAATTAATGAAGTTTAACACTGCCATTAGTGCGATGATGGAGTTTGTAAACGAATGGCAACTTTGCGATCAAGGAATAGCAAGAAATGATTTGGTTGACTTTTTGAAAATTCTTTCTCCTTTTGCCCCTCATTTGGCAGAAGAACTCTGGGAAATGGTTGGCTTTAGACGAATGTGTTGTCTTCAAAAGTGGCCTTCTGTCAATAAAAAATTAATTGAAGAGGATACGATATTACTTCTCATTCAGGTTAATGGGAAATTGAGAGGAAAGGTTTTAGTTAAAAAAGGTATAAGTCAAAAGAAAGCTCAAGCATTAGCCTTGAGTCAAGAAAAAGTAAGAAAATTTATTGGAAAGAATCCAATTAAGAAAGTTATTTTTGTACCAGACAAATTGATAAATATAGTAATATGAAGAGAGAGTTATTATTAGGGAACGAAGCAATTGTAAAAGCAGCCTGTGACATAGGAGTGAACTTTGTTTCCGGTTATCCCGGTTCTCCTGCTGCTGATATTGGAGATCGATTAGGAAAAATAGCAAAAAATAAAGGAATCTATGTGGAATGGTCTAGTAATGAAAAAACTGCCTTAGAAGCTGGAGTCGGGGCTAGCCTTTCGGGTTTGAGGGTATTGGTTCATATGAAAAGTTTTGGAATGAATGTCTGTTCAGATATACTTTTTCCGCTTGCTTATACAGGCACGGTGGGTGGTTTGGTAATTGTGGTGGCCGATGATCCATCTTGTCACAGTTCTGCTCAATCAGAGCAGGATTCAAGAGGTTATGCTTATCTTTCTCATCTCCCTTTTTTGGTTCCTTCTGATCCCCAAGATTGTTATGATTTTACTAAAGAGGCATTTAGAATTTCAGAGAAATTTAAAATTCCTGTAGTGTTGAGAACCACGACAAGAGTAGCTTATCAAAAAGGGATTGTTTTTTGTCGTTTGGAGTCAGCCAAAGAAGAACCGAGAAAAACTCCTCGCTTTGTTAAGAACCGTTCTCAGTTTGTGACTATGCCCCCCCGTGTGTTAGAAATGAAAGAAGAACTGATTCGGAAATTGAGAGAAATTTCTTTATGGGCTGAAAATTCAAGACTGAACACAACTGTAAAGGGAACTGAGTCAAAGATTGGGATTATTACAAGTGGCGTTCCCTTTTGGTACACTAGAGAATCTCTTGCGAAGCTAAATTGGAGTATTCCTATTTTAAAGTTGGGATTTTTCAACCCTCTTCCCCAGAGAATGATTAAGAAATTTTTGAAAGGGAAAGAAGGAATTTTGGTAGTAGAAGAAACCGATCCTTATCTTGAGAAAGAGATTAGAATAATTGCCAAAGAGGTAAATTCTACTGTTAAAATTTCCGGCAAGGACATTTTACCAATGGTGGGTGAATTAAACAGTGATTTACTCACCTCTGCCTTATTAAAATTAAAAGGGAAGAGAGTTAGGAAAGAATCAAGAGAAGATAATATCTCTTTGCCAAAAAGAACACCTCGATTGTGCTCTGACTGTCCTTATTGGCCAGTTTTGTCATTATTAAAGAAACTTATTCCGATCGAAACGGTAATAGGAGGAGATATAGGATGCAATATGATTGGAGGACTGCCTCCTTTTGAATTATATGATTATATTTTTTGTATGGGAGCTTCAATTGGAGTAGCCCATGGTGTGGGGAAAGCCACTGGTCAGAAGGCTGTAGCTGTTATAGGAGATGGAACTTTTTTTCATTCAGGGATTGAGGGATTGATTAATGCGGTTTACAATAGGTCAAATTTATTAATTGTTATTTTAGACAATAGAACCACTGCCATGACCGGGCACCAGCCCCATCCAGGAACCGGACAAAATGCATTAGGGGAGGAAACAGTTCAATTGGATATTGAAAAAATTGTGAGGGCTTGTGGCGTGGAGAAGGTGAGAACAGCAGAGACTCCGGAGGAATTAGAAGGAACCATAAAAGATTTTTTTCAAGAGCGAGGTGTTTCTGTAATTATTTTTAGAAAAATTTGCTCCATTTTAGCTAAAAAGCAAAAGGTAGAATAAATTATGAAAAAAAATTTTAATCTTATTATTAAGGGAGTAGGCGGGCAAGGAGTTGTTACTCTTCTTTCTTTAATTGGAGAGGCTGCTTTTAGAGAAGGAAACGAAGTAAAGAGTTGCGAAATACATGGGCTTTCTCAAAGAGGAGGAAGTGTAGAAGCTTATTTAAGGTGGGGTCGGCAAATTTATTCTCCGCTTGTGAGCAAGCAGGAGATAGATTTTATTTTCGCCTTGGAGATATTCGAAGCCCTTTCTTATCTTTTAAAAACAACAACTTCTGTGAAATTTTTAATTAATGATTATTATTTTCCTTTTAAGGGTTCTTTAGAGAGAGAAGAGATTATAAAATATTTTCAAAAATTTAAAAACAAAAATGAAATACATCTTATAGATGCCTCTCGTATTTGTAGGGAGAAATTAGGAAATGAGGTAGTAATGCCTGTTTATCTTTTGGGTTATGGGATTTCAAAGAAAATAATACCACTTAAAAAAGAGTCGGTTTTGAGAAGCTTGCCAAAAGTGATTGCAAGAAACTATTTAGATTTAAATATTAAGGCTTTTAATTTAGGCTTTTATGATTAAAAAGGTAGTAATAGCAGCAGCTGGGCAAGGTACCCGGATGCAAGATTTTTCAAAAAACAAGTCAAAACATCTAATTGAAGTATTAAAAAAACCATTTTTAGCTTATTTGTTAGATAATCTAATAAAAGCTGGTTATAATCAAATTATTATTGTGGCAGGATTTAAAAAAGATTTAATAGATGAATTTGTAAAAACTTATCTTAAAGGAATAAAAGATGGGCCGGAGCTTAAAATAGAGACCGTAGATCAGCACAAGATTTTAGGACCCAAAGAAAAAGAATATGGCACTGCTTGTCCCTTAAAATGTGTAAAAAATATGATAGAAGAAGAGAATTTTATTTATGTTTACGGAGATAATCTTTATTCGGTCGAAGATTTGGTATCAATGAACATCGAGGACGATTTTTGTTATGTGGCTGGCTTTAAACATCAAAATCCAAAAAAGTACGGAGTTTTAATAAAAGATAAGGAAGGTTTTTTAAAAGAAATTATAGAAAAACCCGCTACTTTTGTTTCAAATTTAATTAATACTGGTCTTTATAAATTTACCCAAGAGATTTTTAGGGTCTTGCCGCTTGTAAAAAAATCAGCTCGGGGAGAGTACGAAATTACAGATGCTATTTCTCTTTTGGCTCGAGAAAGAAAAGTAAAGGTGAAAGAAATTAAAAAATATTGGTTGGATTTTGGTGCACCAGAAGATATAAAGAGGGTTTCTGATTTTTTGCAAAATAATTTTTTACAAGATCAATAAGAAGTATTTTAGTCTTTTAAAATCATTTTCAAAATTAAGGCGACTTGATATTTTACAAAAAAGTTTTTATATTTATAAAAATGGTTTGGGTGTTCTTTGAAAAAACTTTTTAGAAAGGAGAACGGCTATGAGTTGTTCCGAGCAAGAAGTATTTTTCAAACCAACAGGGAGTGTCATTCTCCCACCTTTTGGAAGAGGTGAAATAGAGGAATTATATAAAAGGGCCGGGGTCGTTTATTACGATAATAGATTTTTAGATTTATTTTCTGGCCTTCAGGAAGAAGAAGGGCCGGAACAGGAGATTCTTATTCTTTCACTGGTAAAACCTATTCCTACTTTAGATATTTTCAGTCAATTGGGCGGAGAAGAGGCGGCCTTGATAAAATTAGGACATTTTTTGATGCTATTGCAAGGAGAATTGAGGCGAAATCTTCAGCCACATCCTCCTATTTCAAATTTGGCTTTTATAAGAGGACAAGATGATAGAGTTTATTGCGTTTCTTCTTATTGGTGTGTGCCAAATAAGGGTTGGGGAATTCAGGTAGTTTTTCTTAATGAATCTCGCTGGTATCCCCACGATCGAATTGTTGTTTATAAATTATAATATTTCTTTAAAACTAAAGCGTCCTCTTTCAAAGAGGACTTTTGCTTTAAAGGGAAGTTTTTGCTCTTTATTTTTAAACCAATTTATTTTATTATTTTAATAGTTTTTGGACGATTTAAATAAGTTGAACATTTACAAAAATAGGAGGAATTTTAATGAAGACAAGAGATTTTGTTGATCCGGATCTTATTCGTGTTTGGAATAGCGAGGGCTATTTGATAGTTATTCGTGGTTCAAAAATTCGGTCTGTTATTTTAGGAGAAATACACGGTAACCAAGAGCATCTAGCAAAACAAGCAGAGTTAATCGAAATTTTACGACCACAGATTGTTCTTCATGAAATGGGCCATGGTTTGATTTATGAGCAGAGGACAGGGGGGTATTCTTGGAATTCAAGACGAAAGATTTCAAGAGATGACAGATTTTTTTTCAATTCAATGGGTAGGGGGTTTCCTTCTCTACTTATTCAACAAGCAGATAAGCTTGGTCGCAAAATCATCGGGATTGATTTTACTATGCTTGAACTTGATCTTGCCTGGCGGAATCTTGCTATCTTATACCCGCGGAGATTTAAGTGGTTCCAATATGGCAAGCACTCCTTTGAGGGAATTCCTTTTAAAAAGAAACGATCCAAATTATATGTTTACAACCCAGGATCCCATAACTATAAAATTACGGGATAAGCATATGGTCGAAGAGATTGTTTACTACGAGAAATAATCAAAGTCGCCTCTTGTAGTTATTGTTGGCAATCATCATGCTCAAAATTTTTACCAGAGGAGGCTATTACAAGGTTTTGACTATCTTGTTGTTCACCAGGCAAAAAAGAAAGAATAAAAACAATAAAGCCGTTTTCAAAACGGCGTTTTTAAATAAATTATAGCTAATTACATTTTTTTATGTTATGATTTTAGAAATAATAAAAATGGATTTTACTTATTTAAAGAAAAAAGATTATAAAGTTTATCAGGCACTAAGAGGGGAGTTGAAGAGACAGGAGGAGGAAATAAATTTAATTGCTTCTGAAAATTTTGTTTCTCAGGCAGTTCTTCAGCCATTAGGATCTGTTTTTACCAATAAGTATGCTGAAGGATTGCCAGGCAGGCGTTATTATGGTGGCCAAAAGTACACTGACATAATAGAGAGAATAGCCATAGAGAGAGCAAAAAAACTTTTTGAAGCTGAACATGTAAATGTTCAACCACTTTCTGGAGCGCCTGCCAATATGATTGTTTATTCTGCCTTTCTTCAACCAGGGGATAAGGTATTAGGAATGGAATTATCTCACGGTGGTCATTTGACTCATGGCCATCCTCTTACTTTTGCGGCCAAAATTTATCATTTTATTAGATACAAAACCACACCGGCTGGTTTAATTGATTATGATGAATTAGAAAAGTTAGCCAAAAAAGAAAAACCCAAACTTATTTTGGCTGGTTTCTCTTCCTATACTCGTCAGATTGATTATCAGCGCTTTAAGGAAATAGGGGAACAGGTGGGTGCCATTACTATGTTTGATATTGCTCATATTGCGGGATTGATTGCAGGAAAAGCAATTCCCAATCCTATTCCTTTTTTTGATGTTGTGACCACCACGACCCATAAAACCCTAAGAGGACCTCGTGGGGGGATGATTATGTGTAAAAAGAAATATGCGGAGATTATTGATAAAGCGGTTTTCCCTGGTTTTCAAGGAGGCCCTCATATGAATAATATCGCGGCTTTGGCAGTGGCTCTTGGAGAAGCTTTAAAACCGTCTTTTAGAATTTATGCCCGGCAAGTAGTAAAGAATGCTAAGACTTTAGCTCAGGAACTGCGAGGATATAATTTTAAATTAGTTTTTGGAGGAACAGATAACCATATGATTTTAATTGATACCATTTCAAGCAGAGGAATATCGGGCAAGGAGGCAGAAGATTTATTAGAGAAGGTTGGTATTACGGTGAATAAAAACCTTATTCCCGATGATTCTCGTAAACCCTTTGATCCAAGTGGCATTCGAATAGGCACGCAGGCTGTGACTACCCGAGGAATGCGAGAGAACGAAATGAAGATTATTGCTAATTGGATAAATGAAGCTTTAACCAGACCCTCTCCTCAGAGGCTAAAATTTCTCAAAAAAGAAGTAGTCAAATTATGCAAGAGATTTCCCTTACCCGTTTAAGAAAAATTAAGAAGACAGATCTTTATTTGTTTCAATTAATCTCTCAACAGAGAGGAAGATTTTTATGGCTTGATCGATTAGGGATATTTTGTGCAAAATATTTAATTTATGTTTTAGTTTGTAGTTGGGCTGTTTTTAGCTTTTTGAGCAAGAGAATTGATTTGTTTTTGATTCCTTTTTTGAGTGGATTTTTTTCTCGGTTTGTCCTCACTGAGATTATTTATCTTTTTAATAGAAAGGAACGGCCCCCTTTTATTTTAGGATTTGTTCCTTTAATTAAAGCGCCTCGGCGGCCTTCTTTTCCTTCTGGTCATGCCTCTTTTTTTCTTTCATTTTCCCTTGTTATTTGTTATTATAGATTAGAACTCGGTCTTCTTTTTCTTGTTTTTGGTATATTGATTTTTTTGGCGAGGGTTTTTGCGGGAGTTCATTGGCCCTTGGATATCATCGGATCTTTTATTGTGTCTATTTTTTCTTTAGGATTAATCCTTTTATTTTCCTCTCATTTATGTCAGTTTTTGAAGCATTTATATTAGGAACTATTCAAGGGTTGACAGAGTTTTTACCTGTTTCAAGTTCAGGCCATCTTGTAATTTTCCAAAAAATTTTTAACATACAAGAACCACCGATATTTTTTGACACGTTGATACATTTTGCCACGCTTTTGGCAGTCGTTTTTTATTTGAGAAAAGAAATTTTTTTAATCATAAAAAACTTAAAAGAAAGAGAGGGTCAAAAAATAATTGCTTTTCTTGTGATAGCCACGCTTCCGGCTGTAGTATGTGGGTTTCTGTTAAAAGACAAAATAGATGAGATTTTTAATTCTTTAGATCTTCTTATTATAACTTTTTTAATAACAGCTATTATTTTGGCTTTGACTAAGTTTTTTGAAAGGGGCCAAAAATCTATGGAAAAAATCGGATGGCTTAATTCTCTATTTATTGGTTTATTTCAGACGTTGGCAATTTTGCCGGGTATTTCAAGGTCTGGAAGCACGATCTCAGCGGGGCTTTTTATTGGTTTAAAGAGGGAAGATGCTTTCAAATTTTCATTTCTACTTTCTATTCCAGTAATTTTAGGAGCAATGACTTTACAGATATTTGATTTTAAGCAGGTTGGTCCAAGTGGCAATTTTTTACCCAATGTTATTGGTTTTATCACTGCCGCGTTTTTTGGGTTTTTATCTCTTAAACTTTTAAAAAGGGTTACTGTAGAGGGTAAGTTGTATTACTTTGCGATTTACTGTTTGTTTTTGGTAGTAATAATTTTGTTTTTAGGAGATAGTTTTAGGGGTTGGTAAGTTAATTTGGCGAAAATATAATTCTCGATGTGCCACGGGTGGGATTTGAACCCACATGTTCTTGCGAACAATGGATTTTGAGTCCATCGCGTCTGCCAGTTCCGCCACCGTGGCATTTTTTAAGATTTTTTAAATTTATCACTTTTTTATTTTATTTTCAACATTTTTTAATTTTCTTTCCAAGAAGCTTCTAAAACTTTTTCGGGGTGTTTTTGAATCAATTTTTGAAAGTTTTCGCAAGATTTGAGATGGAGAACAATTATCCTCTGGTGGGTAAGATAAGCCCCCACCTCATCTCCTGGTCGGGGTTGGCAACATTTGGCTATTTGTGTTAAGACCCCCTTTTGTCCTCCAATATAAATTTGTCCCAAACCCTCTTTTTTAAGAACCTCTTTTTCTTTCTTTTTCTTTTTTATAAACTCTGAAATTTTTGTAATTTTTCGAGTAATATATTCTGAAAGAGGGATTTTAAGTGTTTTTGGTTTTTCTTGGGTAAATTTTTTAATCTGCGATCTGGCAAGGGGGGTTTTAACAAATGTTAGCCAATCCTTTGAGGGAAATTTATTTCTTTTTGTAATGATTTCAACGATATCTCCGTTTGAGAGAGGAGAATCTAAGGATGCTATTTTTCCATTTATTTTTGCTGATTCGCATTTATTTCCAATTTCTGTATGAAGGGCGTAGGCAAAATCGACAGGAGTAGAACCTTTAGGGAGAACGATGATATCACCCTTGGGTGTAAAGGTGAACACTTGATGTGGATAAAAATCAATTTGGAAATTTTTCCAAAAATAAGGAGTTTGATTGAGCCATCGAAAATCTTTATCTTTGTTATCTATTTTTATTTTTTCTTTGTAGGCCCAATGGGCGCAGATTCCGTACTCTGCCTCTTTGTGCATTTCTTCTGTTCTTATTTGAACTTCTATGATTTTATTTTCTGGTGTCACAATGATGGTATGAAGAGATCGATAGCCATTGGGTTTTGGTTTGGCAATATAATCGTTTATTTCTTCGGTAAGCGGTTTAAAGTATTTATGGAGTACACCCAAGGTTTTATAACAAGAGGGAATATCAGAGGTGATAATCCGGAGGGCCAATAAATCATGGACTTTTTTAAAATCCATTTCGTATCTCATTACTTTTTTATAAGTGCTCCAGTAGGATTTTGCCCTAAAGTTTATCTCTGTGAATTTTATTTTTTCTTTTCGGAGGATTTTCTGAAGAAAGGGAATAAATCGTCTAAGATAATTTTCTCGTTGACTATATTCTTCTTTTATGTTTTCTTTTAACCATTCAAATTTTTGAGGAAAAAGTTGAGAAAAAACGGTATCCTCCAATCGTCTTCTTAATTCATTAAGACCCAGTCTTCCAGCAAGGGGCACAAATATTTGAAGGGTTTCCAAGCAATGAATCTTCTGTTTTTCTTCAGGAAGATAGGTCACGAAATTTAAACCATCCAAACGCGAGATAAGTTCAACCAATATCACCCTTACATCTCCAGCCAAGGCCAGAAACATTCTTTTTATTTTTTCTAGTTTTTCTCTTGAGAAAGCTTTTCTTTTTTCTTTAATGGTGATTTCCAAAGGATAACGAATTTTTCTTAATTCTGAAATTTTAAACACCAAAGAGGCGAGCTCTTCTCCAAATTTCTCTTTTAAGAAAGAGAATTCAATCTGTTTTTGAAGGGGCGTTTTATCATCCATCACATCGTGGAGAAGTCCAAAGGCAAGTGTAAGAGAATCTACATTCATCCTGTTTAATTCCTCTGTCACTCGTAGAGCGTGATAAATATAGTTTTCGCCCGAGGGCATTCTTTTTTCTTTATATGCCTCTTGGGCATAGGAGAATGCATTTTTTATTATTTCAGGATTAGAACTTTTTTTCAGAATTTTCTCAAGAGAAGGAAGCATTTAATTAGTTAAAAAGATTTTAATTGTTTGACTTTGATTTATAGTTGCACCTTTCGTTTGAGCAGATAATTTTTCTATTCTTTTCTATTAATATAGCTCCACACTTGGGGCAAAGGCTGGGAAAAGCGGTATCTTTTTCAGGTATGGGTTTGCCCCAGAGAGCTAAATTACACTCGGGAAAATTTGAACAGGCATAGAATATTTTACCTTTTTTGCTTCTTTTTGCGACAATCCTTCCCTTTTGGCATTTTGGGCATATTATCTCTTCCTGATTATTGTGCATTAGGGTTTCTGTGTACCTACACTCGGGAAAATTTGAACAGGCATAGAATTTTCCAAATTTACTGAATCTTTCCACAAGATAGCTTTTGCAGTAGGGGCATTTTTTATTGGTATTTTGAAGAAAGTCTGATTTTTTAATTTGGCGGTATTTTTCTTCTAAGTTTTGGGAAAAGGGAACCCAAAACTCATAACATACCTCTTGCCAGCCAATTTCTCCTTGAGCAATTTTATCGAGTTTTTTTTCCATTTGTGCGGTAAAGCCAATATCTACAATTTGGGGAAAGTGGGCAACAAGCAGATCATTTACAATTTTTCCCATTTCAGTTGGTATAAATTTTTTTTCTTTGTTTTTTACTACATAATTTCTCTCTTGAATAGTACTAATGATAGAAGCATAGGTGGAAGGCCTTCCAATTCCATATTTTTCAAGTACTTTAACAAGGCTTGCCTCTGTGTAGCGGGGAGGGGGTTGAGTGAAGTGTTGATGAGGAGTTAATTTGAGAAGGATTAGTTCTTCGTTTTCTTGCAGAGTGGGGAGAATTTTTTCTTCTAATTTTAATGGATATATTTTTAAAAATCCATCAAATTTTAATGATTGACCCTCGGCTTTGAAGGTATATTTTTTAGCCATAATTTCCACACTTGTGGAGTCAAATAAAGCAGGAGTCATTTGAGAAGCAAGAAATCTTTGCCAAATAAGGGTGTAAAGTTTTAATAGATTTTGATTGTTTAATCGCAAGGAATCGGGTGTTTTCTGGACAAAGGTTGGTCTAATAGCTTCATGGGCTTCTTGGCTGGTTGATGATTTTGTTTTGTATTTTACAAATTTTCCCGGCCAGTACTCTTCTCCTATTTTTTCTAAAATAAAATTTTTTGCCGCTGAAAGAGAGAGAGGCGAAAGATTAAGCGAATCGGTGCGATGATATGTGATATACCCCTTTTCATAGAGGGTTTGGGCAAGATTCATCGTTAGCTTGGCTGGAAATTTAAATTTTTGCCAAGCGGTTTGCTGAAGGGTGCTGGTAGTAAAAGGCGGGAAGGGACGTTTTTCAATTTTTGTTTTTTCAATTTTTTTAATTATATATTGAGCTCCTTCAAGGTCTTTGAGAATTTCATCCACTTCTTTTTTGGTTTCTATTTTTGTTGAAGAAACATCCTTTCCATTTTTTTTAATCAAAAGAGCAGAGAAGTGTTCTCCTTTTTGGGTAGAGAGAAGAGCGGTTAAAGACCAGTACTCTTTAGGTTTAAATTTTTCAATTTCTCTTTCTCTTTCAACAATTAGTCTTACTGCCACTGATTGAACTCTTCCAGCAGAAAGACCCTTGGCAATTTTTTCCCAGAGAAAAGGAGAAAGTTTGTAGCCAACAAGTCTATCTAAAACCCGTCTTGCTTGTTGGGCATTTACAAGATTCATATCAATTGGGCGAGGGGATTGAAGGGCTTGTTCGATTGCAGGTTTTGTAATTTCGTGGAAAACAATTCGAAGGGGATTTTCAAAAGAAAGAACCTCTTGAAGATGCCAGGCAATTGATTCCCCTTCGCGGTCTTCATCAGTGGCTAAAATTATTTTTTGAGCTTCTTGACTTGCTTTCTTAAGAATAGGGATGGTTTTCTTTGCCTTGGGCAGAATAACATATTTTACGCGAAAATTATTTTCAATTTCCACACCAAATTCTTTTTCTGGTAAATCTCTAATGTGGCCAAAGGATGGAAGAATTTTATATTCTTTTCCTAAAAATTTAGAGATCGTTCTGGCTTTGGTAGGACTTTCAACGATGATTAAGTTCATTATTTTTAAAATTTAATTTTTAATGCCATAGATGTTTTCCCCCAAAGATTGGATTTTTCCTGAAATTTCAAGGAGGGTAAGTGTTGAAAGAACAGTTGGCGCGCTAAGTCTTGTTCTTTCGATTATTTTTTCTACCTCTAATGGTCCTTCATTTAATAGTTTTAAAATGAGCATTTCTTCTTTTGTCATATCGTCCTCTTTGAGATGTTGCGCAAGCGGAGTGATGTCCATAATTTTGAAAATGTCATTACTATTTTCCACCAAATAGGCTCCTTCTTTTATTAATTGGTGGACACCTTGGGAACAGGAAGAGAAAATGGGACCTGGAATAGCAAATAGTTTTTTATTTTGTTTTTTGGCAAAATAAGCGGTAATGAGCGATCCTGAATTTTTTCTTGCCTCAACAATAAGGACGCCCCTACTGAGTCCAGCAATAATTCTGTTACGTTGGGGAAAAGAAAATTTGGAACCAGGGGTACCAGGAGGAAGTTCAGAGATGAGGCAACCGTTATTTTCTAAAATTTTTTGAGCCAGGTCAAGATTACTTCGAGGATAAATTGATTTTTCGTCCAAACCGGTTCCCAAAACAGCGATTGTTCTTTTTCCCTTTTCTATTGTTGTTTGATGTGCTATTGTATCAATTCCCGGAGCAAATCCTGATACAATGGTCAATCCTGCCTGACAGAGATCACTGACAATGAAAGAGGCAACCTGCCGTCCATAAGCTGAACATCTTCTTGTGCCCACAACCGCAAAACAAAATTCTTGTTCTGTGGGGAGTTTTCCCCGATAATATAAAACAGATGGAGGATTTTTAATTTTTTTTAGCGAGGGCGGGTATAAGGGATGATCTATGCTAACGCTTTTAATTTCCGTCATTTTTTAAATATACTTTTAAATTCTGAAAAAGTAAATCAGAATGCATTTTTATTTTTTATCCTTTAGTTTTTCAAGCGTCTCTGAAAGGATTTGAGCGTAAAGGTTAAGACCTACTTTATTAATAGCGCCCCATTGTTCTTTCCCCAGAATATTTCCCGCTCCCCTGAGTTCAAGATCTTTAAGGGCGATTTGAAAGCCCATGCCGAGTTCTTGGCTTTCTTTTAGAATTTTTAATCTCTCTTTGCCTTTAGAGGTAAGAGAAGAAGGATGGTAGAAGAAATAAGCGAACCCTTCTTGGCCTGCTCGTCCAACCCTTCCTCTTATTTGGTGGGCTTGTGCCAGGCCAAGCCGGTTTGCGTCTTCAACAATGATTGTATTTACCTTGGGTAAGTCGAGGCCACTTTCAATAATTGTTGTTGCTATTAGAATATTAATTTTTTCATTTTGAAATTTTTCCATGGTTTTTATTAGTTCTTTTTCAGACATTTTGCCATGAACAATTCCAATGCGAGCGTGGGGGCAAATTTTTTTTATAAAACAAGCAGTTTTCTTTATTGTTTGAATTCGGTTGTGGAGAAAATAAACTTGGCCTCCTTTTTTTAATTCTTTTTTGATTATCTTTTCAATGATTTTGGGGTGATAGGGAAGAATGTGGGTTTTAATACTTTGTTTTCCCAGCGGCGGGGTTTGAATTTGGCTTATTTTCTTAAATGAAGAAAGAGCAAGATAAAGGGTGCGCGGGATAGGAGTGGCAGAGAGACTGAGGACATCCAAACTCGGTTGTAGTTTTCTAAGTTTTTCTTTTTGCTTTACCCCAAATTTATGTTCATCGTCAATAATAAGCAGTTGGAGATTTTTGAATTTAACATCTTTTGCCAACAGCCGATGAGTACCGATAATGATATCTATTTTCCCCTCGTTTAGATTTTTAAGTATCTCTCTTTGTTGAGAGGGCGTTTGAAGGCGGGTGAGGAGACTCACATTAATGGGCAGCTTTTCAAATCTTTTTTTAAAAGAGAAAAAATGTTGATGAGCAAGAAGGGTGGTGGGGCAGATAAAAGCTGTTTGACGGTTGTTAATAGCTGCCAAAAAAGAGGCTCGGATAGCAATTTCTGTTTTTCCAAAACCAACATCTCCGCAAATAAGTCTATCGATGGGTTTGGATTGAGAAAAATCTCTTTTGATATCCTCAATGGCTTGAAGTTGATCGGGTGTTTCTTCAAAAGGGAAGCTTGATTTAATGCATAACTCTAATTCTTTGTCTTCAATATATGGAGTTCGAGAGGTAATCTCTTTTTGAGCATACAGCTGAAGAAGTTCTTTGGCAAATTTTTCAGCCTCTTCTTTTATTTTCTTTTTTGTTTTCTGCCAGAGAGAAGAACCGAGTCTTGTTAATTGGGGCTCGTGAAAGCCAATATACCGCGAGAGTTTCCTTTCTAAATTTATTGGAACATAGAGTTTATCATTCTTGGCATATTCTAATACATAATATTCTTGAGGAGCAGATCCCTTAATAGCCAGCGTTGTTTTTTTGATAAATTTCCCAATGCCGTGGTCAAGATGAACCAAATAGTCACCGGGTTTTATTCCTTTCAGATCAGAAAAAACTTTTTGGGATTTTAATTTCTTTTTGAGAATTTCTTTTGCCTTTTGTTCGTTTTGAATTTCAATATCCAATTTTTGTATTGACTGAAGTTTGTTTCCTATAAAATCCAAACGAACGGCAAAAGATGAGTTAACAGGAAAGATATCAATTACCCCCCCTCTTTGAGAGAGTTCGCCCGGCTCTGAAACCCTAAAAACCCTTTCATATCCCATTTCATCCAGTTTTCTTAATATCTCCGAGAAAGAATAACAAGAATTTTCTTCAAGATAAAGAATGTTATCTTGAAAAAAAGAGTTAAGTTGACGGGCAAGAAGGATTTTTTCAAGATTTTTTGTAAACCAAATGTTTGGTTTTTCTAAAAAATAAGGAGTGATAGAAACAATAAGAAGAGATTTTAACGAGCAATTAATTCCCTCTATTATATTCATTCATCGTTTTTTCTAAATCGTTTTTAACAAAGAAATGAAGAGCTTTAACAGTTTTTTCTAAGGCTTTTTTAAATAATTTTTTTTCATCCGGATTAAATTTTTGAAGAACAATTTCTTTTGCCTTATAAGAAGGGGAGCTTTTAATTCCTATTCTAAATCTTATAAGATCATCAGTTACATTATTGATGATAGATTCTACGCCTTTATGCCCAGCTGCTCCTCTTTTATAGGCAATTTTTATTCTTCCCAACAGAATATCAATGTCGTCATGAACAATTACGAGAGATTGAGGCGGCAAGGATGATTTGAAGGTTTGAAGAAATTTTTTCAGGGCTATTCCAGAATTATTCATAAAAGAATAGGGTTTGATGAGAATTATATCATCTTTTTTTGTTATTAAGCACTGAGATTTTTTTTCTAATTTAAAGGGAGGAAAATTGAACAAGCGAGCAAATTTTTCGATTACCATAAATCCCACATTATGTTTTGTGTTTTTAAATTCCTTACCCGGATTTCCCAGCCCTACAATTATTTTCATAAAGCAAAATTTTAAATGGGGGAGCGGGTGAGCGGAATCGAACCGCCGTCTCTTCCTTGGCAAGGAAGTGTAATATCCACTATACGACACCCGCCGGTGGTGCCGCGAGCCAGACTTGCACTGGCCACCCCAGCTTTTTCAGAGCTGTGCTCTAACTACCTGAGCTATCGCGGCTTGATTATTAAAAAACATCATATCTTTACCGATGGGCCTGGCAGGGATCGAACCTGCGACCCCAAACTTATAAGGTTTGTGCTCTACCACTGAGCTACAGGCCCTTTTTATAATTTGCAATTAATTCTTCAAATTCCTCTTTTTCTAATGTTTCTTTTTCTATTAAGGTGCGTGCCAATTTATCGAGCAGAGTCTTATGGGTGGTTAAAATTTTTTCTGCCTTTCTATAGGAATTTTTTATAATTTTTTCTACTTCTTTGTCAATGCGTTCAGCTACCTTTTCAGAATAATTTCTTTGTTCTGATATTTCTTTACCCAAAAAAACCAATTCTTCTTTTTCTCCAAAAGAGATAGGACCTAGAGAGGACATTCCGAATTGTTTTACCAATTTCCTTGCCAGATTAGAAGCTCTTTCCAAATCATTAGAGGCGCCAGTGGTAATGTCTCCAAATTTTATTTTTTCAGCGCAATAGCCGCCCAAGAGCGCGGCAATTTCTGACAGAAATGCAGTTTTTGTTTTCATTTTTTTCTCCTCTGATGGCATCTGGAGAGTATAACCAGCTGCCATTCCCCTAGCAATGATCGAAATTTTACGAACAGGTTCTGTTTGAGGTAGGAAAGTAGAAACCAATGCATGACCTGCCTCGTGGTAGGCAGCAATTTCTTTTTCTTTTTTTGAAAGGACATGAGATTTTCGCTCGGGTCCCAGTAGCACCTTTTCAATGGCATTTAAGAAATCAATTTGATTAATTTCTTTTTTATTTTGCCTTGCAGCCAAGAGAGCAGCTTCGTTTGCCACATTTGCCAGGTCTGCGCCTGAAAATCCGGGAGTTCTGGTGGCAATTTCTTTTAAATTAACATCCTTGCCTAAGGGTTTATCTTTGCAATGAATCAACAAAATTTCTTCCCTGTCGTAGACATCGGGTGGGTCAAGTACAATTTTTCTGTCAAAGCGACCCGGCCTGAGCAATGCTGGATCTAAAATATCGGGTCTATTGGTAGCGGCTAAAACTATGACACCTGTTTCTTTTTCAAAACCATCCATTTCTACTAGAATTTGATTTAGGGTTTGTTCTCTTTCATCATGACCTCCGCCAATTCCAGCTCCTCTATGTCTGCCAATGGCGTCTAATTCATCAATAAAAACTATTGAAGGAGCGCATTTTTTTGCTAACGAGAAAAGATCTCTCACTCGGGCAGAGCCAACTCCTACGAACATTTCAACAAATTCTGAACCAGAGATAGACAAAAAAGGAACATTTGCTTCTCCTGCGACTGCTTTTGCTAGAAGCGTTTTTCCTACACCAGCCCCTCCTACTAGTAAGACACCTCGGGGAATCTTAGCACCCATTTGAAGATATTTTTTAGGATACTTTAGAAAATCAACAATTTCTCCCAATTCCTCTTTTGCTTCTTTTAGTCCAGCAACATCTTTAAATGTAATTTTTTCCTTTGTGTGACCCTCAGCACCAAAAATTCTAGCCTTGGCTTTGGTAAAATCAAATGCCTGCATTGCGCCTATCTTTGCTTGTTTTAATAAAAGCCACATGAAAAGCCCAATTAGAACCAGTGGAAGTATTCCATAAATTAAGAGAGGTAATAACCATGACCAGAGACTGTCTTTTACAGGCTTAATTTCTATTTGAACATTCTGAAGTTTTTCTTTATTAACTCCAAGATTTGTAAGAAGATCCAAGAGGCTTACATTGGTTTCCTTGGTGGTTGTCGCAATTTCGTTGTTAATATAGAGAATAGTCAGATTGTCTCCCATGAGAGTGATTTTTTGGACCTTATTCTCATTAATATCCTGGACCAATTGGGTAAGAGTAATCTCTTTTGCGATTTGGGAGGGATAATAAAAGAAGCTGAAGATAATCACCAAGCTTAGAAGAATAAGTATTCCCCCGATAAAATTTTTAAAAACAGAATCTGTATTTTTCATTTTATTTTTCATTTTTCATTATTAAGGGTATCATATTTTATAAAAGTTTTCAACATTATCGAACTTTTAAAAACGAAAAAACCCTTGAATTCTGAGAATTCAAGGGTAAGAAGAGATAGAGGCTTAACATCTCTTTAGAGATTAGATAAGCCTTTCTAAATAAGCGGCCTCTCTCTTAATTCGAAGGTTGAGGAGGACATTTATCATCTTCAAAGCCGAGGAAAGATGGGGCGGTTTGCCTTTTGTGTCAATTGAGACTGACACAAATCCCTTTTCGTCTCGGGAGATGATAAGAGGGAGCGGAGTTTCCATTATACTCCGAAGAGGGAGAGGGAAATCCCATTCAATGTCAATTAGATAAAATTGACCTCCCTTCTTTTCAATTACACAACCCAGAAACCCCTTTTTCTTTTCCTCGCCCATTTTTTGCCATTCAAAGTGAGGGTGCCAAACCATCACTCGGCCTTCAGAATGATCTCCTCTTAGCAGCTTTGTGAGGCTGGTATACTTGAGAGGAATGGGAAGAAGGGATGGGTGCCTCTTTTTTAAATTAGCCACCCGTTTTTTCCTTTCCCTTCTTTCCCGAGAGGAATGGAAACAGAGGGCTTTATGGACTTTCTTCCACAGTTCGCTTCTCTCAGTGGGACAATTATTCAGAGAGTCCCAGCCAGATTGTCTGGGGAATTGATCGATTTCAATTCCCACAGCATCCAGGATTGAGAGATGGGGTTGCCCTGCTTCCTCTTTGCATTCAAGCAGAACTGCTTGGGTTTGAGAGAGCTGGAGAAACCACCTTCCCTTTTTCCCATTTGAAATTTCGATGGGTAGAGGGAGGTTTTCTTCAGTTTGACTTTTTAATCTCTCAAACCTAGCCTCGTTCTCCCTCACTTGTTTTTCCGCTTCTTTTACAAGGATCCATCCTACTCTTGAAAGAACCGAAGAATGGATGGGGAGGAAGAGAGTTTGTTGAATAAGGATCCCATTTCGATAGGTTATCGAAGGGGTGGGAAATTCAATCTTTCTTACCAATCCTTTTGCCTCGATTCCCCTGAGGAATTTTTCCAGACCTCGCCATGTTTTGATTTTTTGGAGAGGTGTATGGAAATCATCAACCAACCTCAGGAGAATATTTTGCAGGAGAGGATTTTCTTTTAGGAGTTGGACAATTTTTTGGAGCTCTGGGGTCAATCCCGTGATTGTTTCTAATTTTTGTGGCCACGGTAATTGATCCCATTTTTGGGGGTTCTGGATTTGACCTAGTTTATTAAAGAGTGAAACCGCCTCCACGATATTCAAGACAGATTTAGCATCAGAGAGGATCGCATTGGCTAACTTCTCTCTTTCCTGGAGAGAGGTTAGACGCTGCGAATACCTCAGCCAATCCTCAAAGGAGAGGATTTCAGAAGGAGGAGTTTTTTTCCCCTCCTCTTCTCCTCCATTTTGAGGATCATTTTGTTGAGAATTGCTCCTTGACGCTTTCCTTTCGGCTCTTGCTCGGGCCTTTTCCAATTCTCTTTCAAACCATTTTTTTCTCATCTCTTTTTCTCCTTTCTGTGAGAAGGTAAAAAGTTAAAACCAGATAGATTTACATTCATAAAGCGACGATTGAGTGATAGATAAGAGAACTATGATTAATTGTGATCCTCCAAGCTGTAGCGGGATAGAAGGAGACAACCTCGCTTAAAATCAAACATTCCATCATTTCCCGAACAGTTTGAGGCGGAAGGTTTAGTTTAGTTGCTACTCTGGGAATTATTTCGTCTAAGGTTTCTCCCACCTCCTCTATTTCGCTTTTTAGTAATTGGGAAAGGAGATATATCTTTTCTTCTTCTTCCTTGGTTAATTCTTCGGCACAAATAAATTTTGAAAGAACATCTAAAAAAATATTTGGTTTGGGTGCGAGAGGGGAATAAGAAGAGATAGAAATAGCTGAGAATTTTTCTTGCCGGATGAGATTACTAACCGCCGAACATTCTACAAACCAAAATTCAACATTTTTCCCTTTTCTTTTTGCTTCTTGGGCAGGAAGTAGATAATGACTGTCACCTGTCACGAACACCACTGTCGTGGGTTCTGAGCGAGGATTTAGATGGTTTATCACCCACTTGTGGACTTTCATATCCACAGTGTCTTTCCATCCATTGCTCCCGCTTCTTAACACAGGGCAGACTATCACTTCTAACCCAAAACTTAAAGCCAAACTGTTGACAATCTGCCACGGCAGCGAGGTTTGAAAACAAGGCACAAAGAGGATTGCTTCGTAGAGATCCTCTCTTTCTTTTGCCTTTTTTAACACCTCACCTATTATAATAGAAGGAGGAGTTTCTTCCGTGGCTTTTTGAATGTTCATCCAGTCAAACAGGAGGGTTATCATAGAACAGCCCTTTCAAAGAAGACGGTAACTCTCACCCCTTGTTATTAGGATATAAGAATAAGTTATATATGTCAAGATTAAAACTCATACTTGACAAAGTTGTTATTGTGTTTTATATATCTAATTTGATACTGATGAGGTGGTCTCGTCAGGTAAACTGTTCCTTTTAAGTAGTAGGAGGTTTTGTTATGCGTACCGTGAGAGTGAAGTTGCGGAATCGAAAGGGTTCTACTCTCCTTTTTTCTCCGATGTCTCGCGAGAAAAGGGAACCTCATCTGCCCTATATTTTTGCTCATAAAAAAGGCAAGGATGCTCGTTTCTGCCAAGAGCAACGTCAAATGATAAATTGTCCTCATCGGGTTGACCAAACGACCGGCAAAACTAGCCAAGAAAACGCTGTGCCTTGTCCGTATTTATTACAAAAATTTCAGGCAAAGCAGGAAGGATGCAATGTGCTTTGCACAATGTCTTTTTATCTTTTCACCCAGCTTTTCAGCCGGGAATTTGAAACACCGGTTTGCTTGGTAATTGATGAGGCTCATCGAATAGCTGATATGATTAGGCGTTCGCTTTTCTATGAAATTTCTGATTGGCACTTGAGCCAGTCTATAAAACTTCTTGAGCGAATTGGGGCTGAAGAAGCAAAATTGCCTAGAAGGTTTTTACAGGCAATCAAGAGGATTGCCAAGGCAAGAAAGAGATTGGCTGGCCGAGAAGCTGCTTAATGAAGACGAAATTGAGCGGCTGATTAAAATTCTGGAAGCGATTGACTCTGACAACTTAATCAAAAAAATTGAAAAGGCTGTTAGAGAGGGAAAGGTTGATCCAAGAGAAGAGATGGCCACCTTAAAGAGGTTGGAAATATTAACACGAGATCTCCGTCGTTACATCTGTTCTTTTGAGTATTCTCTGGAAACCGAGGAACGGAAACCGCTTAATTATACCACTTGCTTTTACTGCGAAAAAAAAGAAAGAAGAAAACACCAGACGGGTGCAGTACAAACTAATAATCAGGTGCTATTATGTAGCACCCCTGATTAAAAAGATTTTATCACCCTTCACCGTTGCTTTTTCTGCAACCATTGGCAACAAAGAAATTTTTGGATTTGAAACCGGAATTTGGGAGCGAAGGAAACGGCCGGCTTTTCTTTCGTTGCCTTCTCTATTTCCGGTAGACAATACCCGCGTCTATTTGCCAACTGACACTCCTAATTTGGCAGAAGAAGCGAGAAGGAGCGGTGATTTACCTAAGGTTTTGCGGCAAATTGCCAAGGCATGCAAACGTTTAGCTCAAAAAGGTTATCGAAGTTTAGTGGTAACCATTTCGAATGCTGAACGGGAGAAATTCCTGACAATTGCCGCAGAAGAAAATCTGGATGTCATTAGTTACGGCAATGGCATTACTCCAAAGCAGGCAGCTCTTGTTTTCAGAGATGAAAACAAGGGCGATGTTTTGGTTGGTACAGCAGCAAATTATGCTGAAGGTCTTGATTTACCCAAACAGACAGCCCCAGTCATTTTCTTTCTCAGGCCCGGTTATCCTAATCCGGATGAGCCGGGAACCATTTTTGAAGAAAGAAGATGGGGTAGTCAACGGTGGGCTTTATGGAACTGGCGGGTAATGCAGCAGGTGCTTCAGGTACGGGGACGCAATGTCCGGAGCCGAAGCGATGTTGGAGTCTGCTTCTTCATTTCTCAACAATTCAGAAGAATACTTTTTGCTGCCCTGCCTGACTGGCTGAAAAAGGCATATCGGAGGGATATGACTTTGAAAGAGTGTCTGGAAGACGCAGAGACACCCTTAAACTGTTATTATGAAAAGTAGGTCAGTAGGGTTGAGTATTGTGGACTGTACTAACGTAGAGTTTAGTAGCGTAGAGTTGGGTGTGGTGCAGTGCAGAGCAGGGGGCAGTTTGCCCCCTGCGATTTTTGGAATAACGAATCTTTATTTCTCTTTGCACTACTGTGTAGTAACGTATAGTGTCGTGGACTGCTGTGGAGTGAACTCCGCTGCTCTTCACTCCAGAGCGGAAGTCCCGCTTCCAGCGGGACTTCCGCTGGTTATCATCAAAATAATTGAGCTTATAAGATATCCGAGATCAGTTTTAGTCAAGTCCACTCCGGTTAAGTAAACTGGCGTTCTGTCGAGTTCAGTAAAATTCAGTTCAGTAAAGTTTAGTAAAGTGGGGTTTAGGTGGGGTTTAGAAGAGCGAGAGTTCTGCTGAAAGCAGAACTCTCCACTAATTTGAAGTCATAATATACCATTGAATCAAATTCTGTGGTGTAGAGTTTAGTGGTGTGAAGTCCAGTTCATTGTAGTAAAGTAGCGTATAGTATAGTATAGAGCGGGAATCTTCAGATTCCCGCTTTTTATGAAATTCTTTTATATTTTTTACTTTTTTAGTGTTATGGTTCACTACTTCTAAAGGTAAGTAAATTTTAAATTTGGATAATAAACGAATAATAAACGAATTTGCAACCGTGTGTATTGACTTTTTTAAAAAATTATGCTAATTTTATAAAATGGCAGTTTTAAAATTTAATGAATAGGTTGTTTTTTTAGCTTTTTGGTTTCTTTTTAAGAAAGGAGGAGGTTATGGTGATGGGGATTGGAGACTATGCCTGTGTGGCGGCAACTCAGGGAGGAGGAAGATGTAGGAGAAGAGCTGAAAGGAATGGACTCTGCGTTCACCATCAGGCAAGGGTAGAAGAGGGCAAGAGAGTGAGAATTGCTCCTGTCCCAACAACAATTATATTTTCGTTTCGTTTGAATGCGAGACGAGCAGAGGAACTGGAGAGAGCGGGTATAGAGAGGAGAAAGATTACAAGAGAACAAGAAGAGGAAAGAGAGGCCAGGCATATTGCCCAAGCCAAGCAACATGGTAGGAGAC
>Ga0197142_1000337_pt1 | contig 43338 bp, 43 predicted proteins | sample GBS60_MetaG_FD_148614 | JGI IMG/M metagenome (GOLD analysis project Ga0197142, IMG submission 148614) | Sediment microbial communities from Great Boiling Springs, Gerlach, Nevada, United States - GBS 60_MetaG | ecosystem: Environmental > Aquatic > Thermal springs > Hot (42-90C) > Sediment... | reverse complement strand
CTGCTCCATCCATTCAATCAGGAGCGGAATGTCATCTACACATTCGGTTGTGACAATTATTTCTTCAGCCATGCCAATAGATTACTCCATTTTTGAAATCCTGTCAAAATATGAGCGAACCGACAGTTATGGAACAGAAAAATGTAGAATTTGACCACTACCGGCGTCGGTTACCCAAATTCCACCCAAGGGATCGATTGCCAGCGAGGCGGGTAAGGAAAAACTACCCGGTCCTTGTCCGGCCTCTCCCCAATACTGTACGAAATCACCATTGACGTTGAACTGAAGAATGCGAAATCCTTCAGGGTCGGTGCAATAGACAAAGTTTTTGCTATCGACGGCCAGATATGGCTTATTGTCAAGGGATTGGCCATACCAGCCAAAGATTTCCCAACTATTTTGAAAGATGAAGCTTAATTGTTCGTCAATGGAAAAGACTTGGATGCGTTGATTCCATGTATCGGCAACATAGAGCCGACCGTCCGGACCAAAAGCCAAACCGACCGGTTCATCAAACTCGCCCGGAAGAAGGCCAGCCTGACCGTATGAGGTGAGATAGTTGCCTTCACTGTCGAAAACGACAATCCGCTTATTGCCGGTGTCAGAAATAAACAATCGGTTTTGAGGATCGATGGCAATATCTCGTGGACCCCAAAAGGCGGTTGGGGATTCAGCTTGTCCGAAATAACCCCATTGGGTGACAAACTGTCCCTCTGCAGTAAATTTTTGAATGCGGTGGTTCCAGGTATCGGCTACATAGACGAAACCAGCTTGATCGATGGCAATGCCCCAAGGTTGATTAAAGGTACCACCCGGGGCTTCACCACTGGTCGCGTCGCCATAAGATCCCCACACATGGAGGACGTTCCCATTCGGATCGAGATGTTGAATGCGTTGGTTTTCCGAGTCAACAACGTAGAGACTTCCATCTGGCGCAATTGCAAGATCGCGCGGACGTTGGAAGCGACCTGGTTCTGTACCACTGCCTCCGATGATTTTATCGGCTTGTACTTTAGCCTGTTTGCCTTCATAAGGGTCGACCGGGATGTTTACTTCTGCAGGCATACTCCCGTAGTTCCACAAAGAGGCAACAATGTCTTTGCGGATGTAGAGTCTCATCCGACTGGAAGGATACCAGTTTGTCAGGCTCATGTCTTTGCCGGTCAGTTGACCGTAACGGGTGTAATCTCTGTTTAGCCAGATTTCAAAGATAGCCTGACGCATTTCAGGGCTGCTGAGGGCGTCGCGAATCCTTCGCCAGTTCAGGTCAAAGTAATCCTGATTCGGCCACCACAAGCGGATGAAGTCGTAACGATAATAAGCCTGTCCGACAACCGCTTCGATCTTCCCGTAGTTCTTTTCGCCAACCAGAATAATTGGAACATTACGCAACTCGCGGGTGGGTGTATCTCCGTAATACTGCTGGTTGGGATAGTTGCGGAAATACCACCAATACGGGTAGGTCGTTTCATCATCATAGGCGACCTGAATGGCAAGTCCACCTGTTGTGCGACGGGAGATCTCTTCAATTTGTTCGAGGATATCCTTGGGACCTCGGGCAGAATGAGCATAGACCAGATATTCGGTAGCGTTGTCATAATTGACAAACGAAGCTAGAACACTCGTGTGTATTGTAAGGATGGCGAGGAAGATAAAAATTGTGAGAAGGCAAATCTTGAGCGCTTCAAGCGGTTTCCAGGTGCGGAAGGCGTAATACAGATAACCACCGGAAAGGAGGGTGAATATTAAGGCGCTCAAGAAGGAGGTTGTCGCTTGCAATTGGTGGAGTTCTTTCCCCTGAAATGGAGGGGTAGCGCCAAGCGCTAAATAAAAAGTCATGGAAAGTGAGATCAAGAACACACCAAAGATTAGGGCGAGTAACCACCCTTTATGACGGATGATCGATTTCCAGCGAATGGATTCCAGTACCTTGCCAATCGCCCAGGAAGATAAGAGTATCATTGGTAGAGTAATATGAAAAGTGAGCCAGGGCATTTTTTCCCCTGCTATAGAGAAAGCGATGAGGCTCGTGATTGACCAGTAGAAAAAGAAAATGAACGTTAGTCTATCTTGGGAGGAGAATCCTTTTCTTGGATTTTGGATGAAGCTCACCGTTTGCTCCGATTCATGGGCGGTAGTTGATTTGCGGCGTTGTTTCCAGAGCACATACAGAATTGCGAAAAATACTCCCAAGAGAGGTAGATATTCGTAAATGGGAATTTGGATCAGGGCGTAGTAGTACCAGGGTTGGTTTCCACGGTTAACGCCGTGCTGCTCGAGCCAATATCCCAGTGAACCAACCAAACCGGTAAAGATGCCAAAACCATTGGTGAAAATCGTTGAATAGAATAGCACGAAGATGGAATAGAAAATGGTCGTGTTGATTATCCAGATTTTCGGACGCCAAGCCAAACCAATCCCTATAGCAAGCAGACTCAACAAAACGACAAAACTGGCTACGAAAAAGATGTTTTGAGTTGAAGAGTAATCAATCGGATTTCGTCCAAGGAACTCTACCGGGAAGGGGGCAAGCATAGGCAATACCTGCGTACCTAGCAGGATTGCTAAATCAAAAGAAGGTTCATTTAGAAGAGCAGACCAGGTGTATCCGCGGATAACAATGTAGATACAAGCCAGGATTCCCAGGATGGCACACACAATCAGAGCGATAGAAGCGGTTGGGAGAGTGGGAGGCGGTGCTTGTTGATCAAGGGGAAGATTGGGCTGTTGAAGGCTTGGTTGGGGATTTCTTTCTATCAGGGTGATCCCGATAGCTAAAGCGAGAAAGATCAAGGAAGCGATCAGGATACTTAAAAACAGTGTTCGGTAGGATTCGATGTGCCAGGGTTTTTTTGATATGGTGGATAAAATGTAGAAAGCTAAAAAGATCAACGCCTGGGCAGTATAGATAAAAGCAGTTTCTTTAGAAATGAAATGCAAAACCGAAGCTATCGTTACCCAGATCAGATAACGAGGTTGGCGGGTGGTCAGATAATTTAGCATTCCCCACCAGAGAAGAACCGCAAAAAAGCCAATCAGGGCTTCGTTGCGGGCGTAACGTCCATAGTAAAGGATGTAGGGAGAGATCAACAATAAGAACATGCCGACAAGGTAGCCAAACCTTCCGAGAATTTGGCGATAATACCAGAGGAATGCGACCGTAAGAACGCTCAAGGTTGCGGCTGGCACTCGCGCCGTAAAGTCATTATCTCCGAACAAGAAATAACACAAGGCGATGAGGTGAAACTGAAGCGGCCCATGGGTGATGGGGTCATGGCGATAGCCTTTCCCCTGCGAAAGAAGCCAGGAAAAATACACATGGGAGGTTTCATCGTGGCTCATTACCCGTAAACCCAGGATGTAAAAGCGGGTGAAGACGGTCAGGGCTAAAAGAACAGCAACAAGGATAATTTCCCAACGGGCAATCGGAGATGAGGGTGTAACCGGTGGGTGTGTTATTTCCGTTTCCTGAGGTTGATTGACGTAGTGCATGTTCAAGGACATGGTCATTCCTTTGGGGTATGGTTTTTGGTATGATTTTCCAGGTACAATGATTTTATCCTGAGGTGAGTTTGGTAGTGAAGGTTTTTGGATTGGGATTTTTGAGCTTTTTCACTTCAGCGGGGGTCAAATACCGCCATTCGCCGGGTTTTAGATTGCCCAAAGTGATTTCGCCAATACGGGTGCGAATTATCCTTAATACCGGTAAACCGGTGAGACTGCCCATCTCGCGAATTTGACGCTTTCGACCTTCGCGAAGGATTACCCGGAGCCAGGCTCCTTTTGGGGTGGTCATTTCAAGGTGCACCTTCACAGGCTTAGTGCGATAACCATCTGAAAGGACTATTCCACGCCGCCAGGCTTTTAGTTGATCTTCTTCAGGTCGTTTGGCAACCAAGACACGGTATTCCTTCTCATGCCCATAACGGGGATGGGTGAGGAAATTGGCCAATTCGCCATCATTGGTTAAGAGAATCAATCCTTCACTATCAACATCCAACCGTCCGACCGGAAATAGCCGGGTGTCAAGATTGACCAGGTCACAGACGGTTTTCTTCCCTTCGGGCGAATAAGCTGCTGAAATAACCCCGCGCGGTTTGTTTAGAGCGATATAGATATTTGGAATATGAATCTTCAATGGTTGATTGTCCAGGGTTATCTTGTCTTTTTGGGGGTCAGCTTTGGCGCCTAATTGAATGGTAACTCCGTTCACCTTGACCCTGCCTTGTTGGATCAGGGCTTCGCATTGTCGCCTGGAACCGTAACCGGCGCGAGCCAGGATTTTTTGAACTCGCTCTTCCATTATCCTTATCCTCAATCCTCAGAATGGTTGCCTTCTTCAACGGTTTCTAATGAGTTTGTTACTGTTTCTTCCTGCCAGGGAGGTAATTGTTCGAGGGATGAAAGGCCGAAATGCTGTAAAAATTCGGTCGTTATGGCGTAAAGAATTGGACGCCCAGGCGCTTCGGCTCTCCCAACTTCCTGAATCAAGCCTTTGCTAAGCAGGGTTCTTAAAACGCTATCGCTATTTACGCCGCGGATAGCCTCAATTTGCGGCCGCGTAATCGGTTGACGATAGGCGATGACCGCCAGGGTTTCTAAGGCAGCCTGGGTGAGGCGGCTGGATGTCTCCAGACCTAAAAATTTTTCGATGAAAGGGGCAATCTCAGGCGCGGTGGTTAGTTGAAACCGTCCCTGGTGTTTTTGCAAGCGAATGTATGAGGGTAAGCCTTCAGAGAGCAGTCTGCGATCCAACTCTTGGATGGCTTCTTCAACCTGTGAAGGGGAAATCTCAAGAGTGGCAGCCAGTTGATTGAGACTAACCGGGATGGATGAAACAAAAAGTAAGGCCTCAATTAGAGCCGGGAGATCGAAACTTGATGAGGTTTGGTTATTCATGCTGTGATACAATTTGCCCGATTGAAGCTCAGGTGTTGATGATGATCAAAAAAACCAGTTTTCATTTGCTTTTTCTCGTTCTTGTCCTTGGTGTCCTGGCGTGTCGGATGAGTTCAAATCTGGTTCAGGATTTTGAGCCCATCACCGTCCGCACCGAAGATGCCATTGCTTTAGGTGAGAAGCTAGAACAAGCTGTGCAAGATGCCGAGCAAAAAGGATCCTTTACGATTGAAATCTCCGAACAACAATTGACATCCTATTTAGCCTTGAATCTGGCAAAAACCAGCCAGGTGCCGATTACCGACCTGCAAATCCACTTGCAAGATGGGCAAGTCTGGATTCGCGGCGTTGTCCATCAGGATAATCTCCAACTTCCGCTAACCGTGGCGGTTAGTTTAAGTGTGGATTCTGAAAATAAAATCGTGGTTGATCTTAAACAAGCCCGAATAGGTCCTTTTCCCTTGCCGCAGAGGCTATTGGATTCGATAACCCAGGAAGTGCAAAAGGCTTTTTGGGACCAGCTTGCCAGTGTTGGGGAAGGATATACCATCGAAGAAATCTCAATTGGTGAAGGATCGATTCTGATTCGTGGCACCAAGAAATAACGCTTACCCATTCTGGAATTCTCGTATGAGGATTATACCACTCAGGGTTTCGCTGGTGAGGTATGTATTGGGGATGGTCAGTTGTGCCCTTTTAGGGGGCTGTATGATCACCGCAGAAGGTAGACCGAACGAGATTCCGGTTGAGATTGTGGCGGATGGAAAAGTTGCCCGACTTGAAGTTCTTCCCAATAGTACGGTTGGACAGGCGCTTCAACAAGCCAAGCTATCGGTTGGTCAACTTGACCGAGTTGAACCTTCTATCACGACTTCTATTACCGAACCCATCTCGATCAAGATTACCCGAGTTAAGGAAGAATTTGAGGTTGAGCGGATCATTCTTCCTTTTGAACAAAAAGTGGTCCAGACAGAATCGCTTCCTGAGCAGGTGAATCTGTTGGCTCAAAAAGGCCAGAATGGCGAAGCCGAAATTACCTATCGGATTTTATTTGAAGATGGCGTAGAGGTTTCGCGCACGATTGTTAATGAACCGACCATCCTTAAAGAACCCGTCACCGAGATTATTATGGTTGGGGTGCAAAAACCTTTCATTACTTATGAAATTCCGGGGAGACTGGCATATTTATTGGGAGGAAATGCGTGGCTGATTGAGGGCAATACAGCAAATCGAAAGCTGGTGGTGAGTTCGGGTGATCTGGATGGAAGAGTCTTTCGACTATCTAGAGATGGGCAATGGCTCTTGTTTACCCGCCGTGAGAACGCAGAAGGACTAATTAATTCGCTGTGGGCTGCCCATTTAATCGATCTCGACCAACCGGTCAAGCTGATTAACTTAAAGGCGAACAACATAGTCCACTTTGCGGACTGGGCGCCGATTCCAGGAGCCTTAAGGGTGTACTTTTCTACCGTTGAACCCAGAGCAACCGCTCCAGGTTGGCAAGCCAATAATAACCTGATCAGTTTCGATTTTAGCCCGAATGGGTGGGTTTCTAAATGGAAAACGATTGTTGAAACCAATTCAGGGGGTGTTTATGGTTGGTGGGGAACGAATTTTGCCCTGTCACCCCGTGGTGAGCAGATAGCTTTTGCCAGACCAGATGGGGTAGGATTGGTCAGTGAAGAAGTCGGTTTTGATGTTCTTCTCAAGGTCATCCCCTATCAGACTGGCGCCGATTGGGCATGGGTGCCAGGACTTTCCTGGAGCCCGGATGGAAAATTTCTTTATAGTGTTGACCATGTTGCTCAGGAGGGTCTCACGAACCAGGAAGAGTCAGAGTCATTTGCGGTGACAGCCCTTCTTTTAGAAACTCGGACGCCTATTCATCTTGTTCAACGAGCCGGGATGTTTGCCGCAGCGGTAGCCTCTCCGATAATGGGCGCAGACTCGCAAGAGCGTTACCGGATTGCGTACTTACAAGCTAATCAACCCGAGCAGAGTGCGGTCAGCCGTTATCGGCTTATGGTAATGGATCAAGATGGTTCGGATACCCAGTTGCTGTTTCCAATGGAAGGCGAAGCCGGCTTGGAACCACAGGTAGTCTGCTGGTCTCCATCCCCAATGAGCGATACGGGGTTATATGCTATTGCGGTTGTTTACCAGGGGAATCTATACCTGATCGATGTGCCGGAGAAAGCGGGTGAGGAAGGGCAGATTCGACAAATTACCGGCGATGGTCTGGTTAGCCGGGTTGTGTGGAGCAATACGAAGTGAGGTGATTTATGAGGATATTGATCACAGGTGCAGCCGGATTTTTGGGATCTCATTTGTGCGATCGCCTGCTTGCCGAAGGGCATGAAGTGATTGGGATGGATAATTTCATCACCGGAAGTGCGGAAAACCTCGCCCATTTAGCCGGCAACGAGCGCTTTTCTTTTATTCGGCACGATGTTTCAAATTTCATTTTTGTTCCCGGGGAGGTGGATGCGGTATTGCATTTTGCCTCACCTGCCAGCCCCAATCCTACTTCTCGATATGGATACGTCAATCTTCCGATTCAAACCATGAAGGCGGGAGCTTTGGGCACACATAACACGCTTGGGGTGGCTCGAAAATTCGGCGCAAAATATCTCTTAGCCTCGACCAGCGAAATCTATGGTGATCCATTAGAGCATCCTCAAAAAGAAAGTTATTGGGGACACGTTGACCCGATCGGCGTGCGTTCGGTCTATGATGAAGCCAAACGGTTTGCCGAAGCCTTGACCATGGCCTATCACCGCTTTCATGGGATCGATACCCGCATTGTGCGCATTTTCAATACCTACGGGCCACGCATGCATTTGGAGGATGGGCGAGTCGTGCCCAACTTTATTCAGCAAGCCTTGCGAGGTGAACCCCTCACGGTTTATGGGGATGGCAGTCAAACGCGCAGCTTTTGTTATGTTGACGATTTGATTGAAGGGATTGTCCGACTGTTGTACTCAAATGAGCATCTGCCGGTAAATCTCGGTAATCCAGAGGAGACAAGCATTTTGGAGTTTGCTGAAGTCATCAACAGGATTGTCGGAAATAAGGCTGGCATTGTCTTTCGCCCTCAGGCAAGATTGGAAGGCGATCCACAACGTCGCCAACCCGATATTCAACGGGCAAAAGAAATCTTGGGGTGGCAGCCGCGCGTCTCCATGGAGGATGGACTGCGAGAAACTATTGCATACTTTCGGTATAAAATGGGATTAGAATAGTGTCGATCCTGCGAAATCACAAAGAGAGAGAACGCTTTGTCCGATTTGCCATTGTGGGCACAATAGGATCGGTCATGGATTTTGGTTTCTTTAACTTATTTGCTCATCTTTTGCACCTGAATCCCGTTTTATCGAGCATAGGCTCATTTTCTCTGGCGGTGATCAACAACTTTACCTGGAATCGAGTCTGGACTTACCCCGACTCGAGAACGAAACCCCTTGGTTATCAATTGACACTTTTTGCCATGATTAATTTTGTGGGATTGGCCATCCGAATACCTTTGTTTGTCTTTCTTGAGGGAAGATTGGTGCAATTTTTTAATCAACTTGAACTGTTGCGCGCTTTTCAAATCAGGCCGATTTGGGTGGCTCACAATCTCTCACTAGGCACTGCCATTCTGGTGGTGATGTTTTGGAATTTTTACATCAATCGCTATCTTACGTATAATGATGTTCCGTTTTGAAATGAATTTTGGAGGATGCTGGCGCGATGGAGAATCAGGTGCGCAAGAAAATTGTGGTGATTTATACAACCAGCGGAGATGCAGCGGCGTTTTTAGTATACCCCTATATTTTTAATCGCCAAGGCGAGTGGATTGGATGGGTTACACCCACGCGTCAGGTATATTCTGTGCACGGCCATTATGTGGGATGGTTGAGTGACGAACCGCGCATTTTGCGGAAACACTCTTCAGGTTATCTAAAGCCGCGTCTCACGCCTCCACCGCCTCCCAAACCGATCAAACCTCCGGCCACAACGCCCTTAGCGCCGATGATGCCAGATATCCCCATCGGAGCCTTTGATGTTTTGGAGGATAATCCAAGCCTATTGCCGCCGGTCGACTTTGGCGACTTAAGAGAAGATATGGACTAGATGGAAGACAAAGTTTTGCCCCAAGCCACCGAAACCGAGACGCCATCCGAAGTGGAGGTCGAAACATCTTCGGCGGTTTCAACCGGCGTGCGATCGTTGAGAGATCTCATCGACCGTGTTGTGGGCAAAAGCTTAAATCCTCCGGAGGTTCAGGAAGATTCGGGAATTGCCGAAGTCATTCCCTTCCCTTTTTTAGCTATCGTCAATCAATATGAGATGAAAATGGCGCTGCTCCTGGCTCTGATCAATCCTGCCATAGGGGGGGTGTTGTTGATCGGTCCACGTGGAACAGGGAAAACGACCGCGGTAAGAGGATTGCTAGACCTGCTTCCTTTAGTGCCTAAGAGCTTGTGCTATTACGGTTGCTTGCCCGAAGATATCGAAACCATGGGCATAGACGCAGTTTGCCCGGATTGCGCCCGCAAATACGCCGAGGGCAAACCCCTGGCGGTGATGGAGCGAGCCAGACTGGTTGAATTACCCCTAAATGCTCGCCTGGAAGATGTGATTGGGGGAATTGATGAACGGGCAGCCCTTCATCAGAGGCTTCGCTTACAGCGAGGTATTCTTGCCCAGGCTGACCGCAATGTTTTATATGTTGACGAAGTAAATTTACTCAATGATGACATTGTGGACGCTTTGTTGGATGCAGCCGCCCAGGGGAGTTACACGGTGCGACGTGGGCCGATTTCAGCAACGTATCGCTCAAGATTTATTCTCATTGGATCAATGAATCCTGAAGAAGGTTATTTGCGGCCGCAGATCCAGGATCGTTTTGGTTTACGCGTTATTGTCAAGGGTTTGGCCGACGACAGTGAACGGCTCGAAGCCTATCGGCGAGTTAAAGCCTACCTGGCAAACCCACGCCTGACCGCAATGCAGTTCCGGCTGCAAACAGAGATTGCTCGAGAGGAGATTCAACTGGCACGCGAGTTGCTCCCAAAAGTTGAATTACCAGACGCAGTTGCAAAAGTGGGGTTAAGATGGATTAAGGAATTAGGGATCGATTCGTTACGGGCGGAGATTACCCTTTTTGAAGCGGCGCGGGCGTTTGCGGCGGCCGATTCCCGGCAGGTGGTGGAGGTTGATGACCTAAAGCAAGTTGCCCCGATGGCGCTGCGTTTACGAAAATCCTCTTTTATGAATGATTATTTAAGTCAGCAAGAAAAAGAACAAGCTGAACTGAAAGCTATAATGGAGCAAACCTGAGAAGTTCACGGGTTGTAAGGTTGGCAAGATGGAAAAAGAGGCAAGCTCAAAGGCAAGAATCCTTTTCAAAAGTGCTTGGGAAGCTCATGCTCGCGGCGATGATGAGGAAGCCGAAAAGCTTTTTCAGCAAGCCTTAGCCATTGAACCCGATTCGATCGAGATCATTTATGGCTTGGGAATCGTGTTGAAAGCTATTGGACGGACCCAAGAAGCGATTGCGCAATTTGAAAAGATAGTTCACATCATCGAGAATCGGGAATGGAATGATCTCAACCGGGCAAGAATGTTGCGGAGGTTGGCGCTTGGACAAATCAATTACCTGAAAAATCAAGATTGGAATTTGGAAAGAGAGGTATGGCAACGATGAACCTTTCTCACCGACAACGAATTGAAGCCTGTTTAACCGCCAGTCCACTTGATCGAGTGCCGGTAATGTTGTGGAGACACTTTCCGGTGGACGATCAGGATCCCCTGCGACTTGCGCAGGCAACGGTTCAATTTCAAAAACAGTTTGATTTTGATGCCGTCAAGGTTACCCCAGCATCGTCTTTTTGCGTGAAGGATTGGGGCGCCGAGGATGTATGGAAGGGTGCTTCTGAAGGTACGCGCGAGTATATCAAACACCCCATTCAGAAAGCAGAAGATTGGTTGAAACTCACCGTTCTTGATCCAACCGCGGGTTGGCTGGGCAAACAATTGGTTTGTCTCGAGGCAATAAGGTCGGAATTGGGTGAAGAAACCCCCATTATTCAGACAATTTTCAATCCCTTAACCCAAGCCAAAAATTTAGCCTCACGCGATAAAGTATTGATGTGGATGCGCAAATACCCTGAAGCCTTCAAGCAGGGTTTAAGAACGATCACCGAGACCACGATTCGGTTTATCGAAGCAGCGCGCAAAACGGGGATCGATGGCATTTTCTATGCAGTTCAGCATGCGCAGTATGGAGTCATGAGCGAAGAGGAGTATCGCGAGTTTGGTCTGAAGTACGATGTAGAGGTGTTAGCGGCAGCAAAGCCTTTCTGGTTCAATATGTTGCATCTACATGGTGAAGATGTCATGTTTGACCTGTTTGTTGACCTGCCTGTTCAAGCCATTAACTGGCATGATCAGGAGACGCCGCCAAGCCTGGAGGAAGCGAAAGGAAAATTCAAAGGAGCTGTGTGTGGTGGTCTGTTGCGTTATACCGCAATGGTATTAGGAACCCCCGAAGAAATTATCGCTCAAGCCAGAAGAGCGATTGAAGCCACGCAAGGAGAACGGTTTATCTTGGGTACCGGATGTGTGGTCCCGATCACTGCGCCTTATGGAAATATTTTAGCGGCGCGCAAAAGCGTAGAGATTGCCTGACCCATGCGAGTTATTGCCGGAAAAGCGAAAGGGCGTCAGCTTAAATCTGTCCCTGGAGATACCACCCGACCGATTACCGACCGCACCAAAGAAGCCCTCTTTAACATCATTGGCGCTGATATTGAGGGTGCCAGCTTTTTAGATTGCTTTGGTGGAACAGGAAGTGTGGGAATTGAAGCCTTAAGTCGGGGTGCGGCGTTTGTGCGCTTCTATGAGCTCAATCGCAAAGCCCTCGAGACCATTCGGGAAAATTTACGCCTGACAGGGCTTAGCGAGGCTGCGCAAGTGATCCAGGCCGATGTCCTGCGAGAATTGGAAAAACCAGCCGATAGAGCGTTCGATTACATCTATGTAGCGCCTCCTCAATATCATAACCTATGGAAGAAAACGCTCGAGAGCATCGACCGTCAGATCGGCTGGTTAACGGCAGATGGATGGTGTATCGTGCAAATCCATCCAACGGAATATGAAAACCTGGCTCAAGGTTCACTCATTCAACAACTGGTCGAATTCGATCGACGCAGATATGGTAGCACATTGCTGGTCTTTTACGCACGTTTTTGAAGAGCCTCTATCCTTTCAGAAACTCCTCTAGAGCTTCTTTGCTGATGCGATAGGCATTGCCGATCTTCTTGGCTTTTAACTCACCGGCATTAATTGCTGCAATGACATCCTCTTCTGAGACGCGGAGAAATGCTGCGGCCTCGCTGGGGGTCATGACCGGTGGAATGGAGGGCGGCGGGGTGGTTGGTGAAGGGGTGGGAGCCGCAGATTGACCGGGTTGTATGCCTTGTAGGGATTGAGAGATCACGTTGCCGATTCCGATGCCGGCGCCAATTCCAGCGGTGAGACCAGCGCCACCGCTTGGGTTTTGAGCAGCTTCCCGTAAGGCGTCTGCCGCCTGAAGCTGGGTATAGGTTGCCATGTCCAGCATTCCCATGGCGCGCAGCTCTTCAGCGGATTTGGTTGATGGCTTTAGATTTTCGATGTAGAAGGCTTTTAAGGTTAAGCCCAATGCGGCAAAATCGTCTTGGGCTTTGGCGCGCACTCCAGCACTGAGCTCTTCCGTTAAACCAATCAGTTCGGGGACGCTGTGTTTTGCTGCGGTTTCGCCCAATAAGTCGCTCAGCTTGGAAAGCAAGATTGAGCGTAAGCGGTCTTCAATGTCGCTAATGAAATATTTTCCCTGGGCGCCGACGATTTGAGTCACAAATTGTTGGGGGTCTTTGACCTGAAATCCATAGGTGCCAAAACCTTGCAACAGGGCAACCCCTAAACCCATGTTGGGGTTACGAACGATGATCGGTTGCGGCGTACCCCATTTGCGGTCGACAAAATCCCGCATCGAGACGAAATAGACTTCTGCCGGGAAGGGAGTTCTCTCATTGAAGAACGTTTTTCCAATCCGCTCAATGAGAAGAGGAATGTTTAGAGTAGTGATCGTGTGCCGACCAGGACCGAAAACATCTAGCGCGTTGCCATCTCGAAAGAAAACCGCAGTCTGCGTTTCACGGACGATAACCTGGGAACCGATGCGAAAGTCCCCTGGTCCACTTTCCGGAAAGCGGTGTACCAGTTCGTCTTTCATTTCATTTGGATATTCAATGACATCAAATACTCTAGCCATAACTACCTAACCTTTCGTTTGAAAACTGGTTTAAAGCCCCTATTTTATTGGGTTTTACTCTTGAAATATAACTTTGGCACGTTGTTCATACAAATCTACACATTGTTGTGCCATGGTGCGCAGGTGACGAATTGCTGCAGAAATTCCTTCGCTACCCAGGGAGGCTTCAACATTGCCAATGGCGCGATCGACATCATCTGCCAGAGCCAGCAAGGTCGCATCATATTGATAGAGGCGTTCGAGTTCATCACTATTGATTTTCACCGCATCAAATAAGCCTGAGTATCCCCTTGGCGCTCTGCGAACACGGTCAATGAAAGCGCGTAACTTGATCGCCGCGCCTTCCAGATCATCAACCAGGTGAAGATCCCCTTGGGCAATCCGATCGCGTTGGAGGGTGGAAATTCGTTGCCACAGTCCTTCAAATCTTTCGGCAATGGCATCGCGCAGGATCTTATCTTGATCGCGGCGCATTTGACGGTCTATATAGCCCTTAAAACCTGGCACATAACTTAGAATTTTTTTAAGGGGATCTAAGTCACCGGTTACTTTCTTCACGATTTGCTCAATTTCATCGCTCATTATTTCTCCTTGTTTATTTAAGGAACGAGTCGGTTAGTTTGATTATAGCTTACGTTCAATCGCTCTGCAACACATTTACGAATGAGAACCAAAGAAGTTGCAAGACAAATTCTTGCCTCTCGGGGTATAATTTTAATAAACCCAACAATCATATGAGGAGAAAGATATGACTGCGCCAGAATATCAAACGATTATTGATCAGCTTGAAGGAAGTGTGGCAATCGAACACGGGAAAGCCATCATTAAAGACCGGGCAACACTGCGCAAGAACGCCCATAAACTGGCTGAGATTTCTGCTCTTGAAAAAGGCGCTTTGCAAGGGTGGGCGCGCTATCTAACTCGCTTAATCGCTTTAGAAGTAGGGTTGGTGCCGGCTTCAATTCATGACCTTTATATGGCCCGAGGCAGAGGAGAAATTCCTCCCACATTTACGGTGCCGGCCATGAACTTAAGAGCCCTTTCCTTCGATGCTGCAAGAGCGGTTTTTCGTACGGCGCTTTCCATGAATGCTGGGGCGTTTATCTTTGAAATTGCCAGGTCTGAAATTGGCTATACCGATCAACGACCTTCCGAGTATGCGACAAGCGTTCTGGCAGCCGGCATCGTTGAAGGGTACGAAGGCCCGGTCTTTATTCAAGGAGACCATTTTCAAATCTCCGCCAAAAAATATGCAGCCGATCCCGATAAGGAATATAACGCAGTAGAAAGCCTGATCCAAGAAGCAATTAGCGCCGGTTTCTATAATATCGATGTAGATACTTCAACGTTAGTGGACATTAGCAAAGCTGATCTCGTGGAGCAACAACGCCTCAACACAAAACTCTCCGCCAGCTTGACGAAGTATATCCGAACGTTAGAACCGGCCGGAGTAACGATTTCTATCGGTGGTGAAATCGGCGAAGTGGGTGGAAAGAATTCGACCGAAGAGGAATTGCGTGTGTATATGGATGAATATAAAAAAGAATTACAAACCCTGGGGGATGCTGTGGGAATTAGCAAGATCAGCATCCAAACCGGCACGACCCACGGCGGTGTTGTTTTGCCCGATGGGACGATTGCCCAGGTGAGTGTGGATTTTGATACGCTAAAACGATTAAGTCAGGTTGCCCGATTAGAGTATGGATTGGCCGGTGCTGTCCAGCATGGCGCCTCTACCTTGCCGGAAGATGCGTTTGGAAAGTTTGTCGAAAACGAAGCCTGCGAGGTCCATTTGGCAACCAATTTCCAGAATATGCTCTTTGAGCGATTGCCTGAAGCATTGCGAAAGGAAATGTATGCCTACCTCGATGCAAATTATGCTTCTGAGCGTAAAGAGGGAATGACGGATGAGCAGTTTTATTACAAGACACGCAAGAATGTTATCGGGCCGTTCAAGGCGCAAATTTGGAATTTACCTGCTTCTTTCAAAGAAGAAATCGGAAATGCCTGGCAGGCTCAATTCACCAAACTCTTCCGTCTGTTAGGGGTAGCGGATACACGGAAGTATGTTGAACAAACGGTGAAAGCACCAAAAATTCAACCCAATATTAAAGATTATCTGGGTGAATTGGTGAGCGAAGAGGATGTCCGAGACTTAGCAGATTAGCGTTACGCTTTGGCGGGTTTGAAAACCATCTGCCCCCACTGCTTTGAAAGTGGGGGCAGAGATGTTTTCCTAGCGAATAGATATTCGGCTTTGCAACAAAAATTGTGTTTATGCGTAAAGAGGTTCAGAGCTCTTGGAAAAGGAGTGTGTTATGAAAAAAGATCGTAAACGAATCCCGTGGTTTCTTTTCCCGTTTTGGTTGATCTGGAGACTGGTCACCGGTATCGTCGAATTTACCGGGCGCATCATTGCCATTGGATTGGGCTTTGTGTTGATGGTGGTTGGCATATTGGTTAGCGCCACCATTGTCGGCTTGATTGTTGGGGTGCCAATGATATTCATCGGGATTTTGCTTGTTTTGCGGGGAATCTTTTAATTCTACGCTGATTCCTCGAGTTGCATCAGGAACTCGTTAATTTTTTCTACCTTCTCGAGTGAGAGCGGCTTCTGTTTGGCTTCTTTGCGTAAAAAGTCTTTGAGTTTATCTAGGGGGAGCGCAGGCGCAGGTGGGTTTTCTGAAGGATCGATGTCTATGGTGATTTTGGGGTTCATAAACACCAGCATTCCCCGGACAGGAATAGAGGTTTCCGCATCGAAGATGGGCTTAAGAAATTTTTGGATTTTTTCTATTTCGTAAGGCAGCTCGAGATCTGGCCGCCCCAGACTTTCTTTTCCGAAAAAGCGCAGAAAAGCGCTGCCAGCGTGTTGCCAGCGACCATTTTTGAAGGTAATGCGGCCGGTCAAGTGATATGGAAAGAGTATCCAAACCCCAGCCGGCCCGCTCAACAAATGATAAGTTGGGGTGTAATAGTGGCAGAGGGTGTATTTTTGATCTAACCCCTTCAACGCCTGGTTGATTTGTTCGTCAGTGCTTGGGTTTCTCCCCCAACGATTGGTAAAGAACATCCCAATCTGGGCGAAAAGAAAACCTAAAAGCAGGGCTAATAAAGAGTAGGTTACTTGATTGGGAAACCGGAGGGAGATGACTAGGCCGCCGATCAGGATGGCCATTCCTAGCAGGGTAGAGATAATGGCAATACGCCGATTTCTTTTTTTCTTTTTCTCATTGGTAATAATTTTCATGGGAATTATTCCTTTTTGGTCCGGTATTAATCTTCAACAAGGGTGGTTGGGAAAGCTGATAAACGCTCAGCGAGAGTGGCTTGAAGTTCGTTTAGTAAACCGGCTTCAACAGCCTGACGTGCAACTCGAATAGCGTTGACCAAGGCCACTTCATCAGACCGTCCATGACCGATAAAGACCAATCCATTGACCCCTAACAATGGCGCTGCGCCAACTTCGCCGGGATCCATGACTTTTTTGACCCTGGCAAAGGCAGGCTTTGCCAGTAAAGCACCGATTTTCGTTTGGGTGGACTTGAGCATTTCGGCGCGGATCAAATCGGTTAAGAATTTAGCCACCGCCTCGCTTGATTTAAGTAATATGTTTCCGGTAAAGCCATCGGTGACAACCACATCGGCTTCGCCGTTGAAAAGTTCTTTGGGTTCTACATTCCCAATAAAGTTTGGCATCAGCTCTTTCAATATGGGATAAGTCTCTTTGATAAGCTCGTTGCCTTTGCCGGCTTCTTCTCCGTTGGATAAGAGCGCGATTCGGGGAGGTACTTTTTTGAGAACTTTTTCAGCATAAACTGCCCCCATAATTGCGAATTGAACTAAATATTCCGGTTTGCAGTCTGCATTGGCGCCGATATCCAAAACGATACAATGCCCATTGCGCACAGGGAATTGAGCTGTCAGAGCCGGACGCCGCACGCCGCGGATGCGCCTGAGTTGAAAAAGCGCGGTTGCCATTGCGCCACCGGTATTGCCGGCGGTAATAAAAACGTCAGCTTCTCCTTGCCGCACCAGCTCCATCCCAACAACCATGGAGGTATCCGACTTGCGGCGGGCGTTTTCGGCTGGTTTATCGGTCATTTCCAACACCTGAGAGGCATGGACGACCCGCAGGTTAGGAGATGGGAAGAATGAGGCCAGTTTAGCTTCTAAAAGATCTTTAGGACCAACCAACAAAATTTCATCGGGATAGATCTGGCTGGCTTTTATGGCGGCACCGACTTCGGGGTCGGGATGGCGGTCGCTCCCCATTGCGTCAAGGGCAATGCGCATAGGTAACTCCTGTCGATAAGATACGAAAATGATATTGAAAGTTGAGGAATGAGGAAACGGCAACGGAGGATTTATGGATAGGAGAAGGCATTCTGAGAACGATCATCTTTTTTATTTCTTGACAGCAGGCAATAGCGGATTATAATACAAAACAACTGCGCTGGTGCTGGAATTGGCAGACAGGCATGGTTGAGGGCCATGTGCCGCAAGGCGTGTGGGTTCAACTCCCACCCAGCGCACAGGGAAAACGGGCGTTGTCAGCTCGTTTTTTATTCAGAGATGTGCATCTTGCGTTCCAGAAAGCGCACAAACCCCGATAACAGGAGAGTCATGGATAGATAGAGAAAGGCGGCGACATTGAAGGCTTCCATGACGCGGAAGGTGCTGGAACGGCGTAAGCGAGTCAGTTGCGTTAGTTCATTGACGGCTAAAACAGTAGCTAAAGAAGAATCTTTTAGTAAAGCAATAAAGTCATTACCCAGAGGAGGCAGGATGCGGCGGATGGCTTGAGGGAGAATGATTAAGCGCATTGCCAGGAAGTAATTCATCCCCAGGGAGCGGGCTGCTTCCATTTGCCCTTTGCCGATGGACTGAATGCCGGCTCGAAAGACTTCGGCTTCAAACGCTCCATAACCAATCGCCAGCGCAACGATCGCCCGCAACTCCATAGAGATATTGCGGATGCTATAGGTTGCCAGGCCATTAAAAAATTCAGATAGCCCACCTGATTGAAACACGGTGCTGCCCCACTGGCCGACTTTGTTGGTTAAGTCTATTATTATGGGGACAAGGCCAAAGGCAATGATCAAAATCAACACTACTAGAGGAATCCCTCGAACCACTTCGACATAGATGGTCGCTAGGGTATTGATGATAACGTTCTTTGAAAGGCGGGCGAGACCGACAAACAAGCCAATCACGGTGGCGATTGGAAAAGCAAGCAATGTAATTCGTAGGGTGGTAGCCACCCCAGCCAGTAGATATTGGAAAGTCTCCGAATAATTCTTGTCGGTGAAAATGAAATAGACGATGATTAGACCAAGGATAAAGAGGATAATTGCCCACCAGGGAAGAGAAGATAAAGTGAGGTTTCGTGGCTGGTATTGAACTTGCTTTTGAGATTGAACGGCTTGCATAGTCACGTCCTTTTCATGATAGGTTTAGCCGGGAGAGGGCGACTCTCCCGGCGAGGGTTCAGAAACGGCTTTTTGTAAAATTATTGAGTTAGCCCCCACTTTTTATTGAGCGCTTCTAAGGTTCCATCTTCAATCATGGACTGCAGAGCGGCATTAACGGCTTCACGCAGGTCACTGCCGGGTGGAAAGACAAAGCCAAGTTGCTCATCGGAAGTTAACTGTCCGGCAACTTTGAGTTGACCGGGATTTTCTTCGATGAAACCCAGGGCGCTGACATTGTCAATGACGACTCCGTCAACATCCTTTGAAAGCAGAGCTAAAACCGCAGCCCCAAAATCTTCAAACGATTTTACCCGCTCTGCCGGAAAGTGCTCTTTGGCGACCATTTCGTTCGTTGTGCCGAGTTGAGTGCCGATCATGCGATTGGGATCAGCTTTGATCTCGTCTATGCTAGCCGTCTCGTCGGCGCGGACAAGCAACACCTGACCGACAGTGACATAAGGAATGGAGAAATCGACGATTTCATCCCGCTCAGCCGTGATGGTGACGCCATCTGCCAGCATGTCATACTCGCCGGCTTGCATGGCAGGGAAGATGCCATCCCAGGCAGCTTGTTTGAATTCGGGAACGCAATTGATCCGCTTGCAGATTTCGCGTACCGCATCGTAATCCCACCCAACGCCTTCGCCGGTGGCTTCGTCAATCATGTTGAAAGGAGGGTATGCGTTTTCAACGGCTACGGTGATGGTGCGACCACCCAGATCGGGCAATTTAGCCCCCGATTCGACAGGCGGCGCTTCGGTTTCTGCGGGAGCAGGAGGCTCGGTTTGAACAGGGGCGGGTGTTGGGCTTGCTCCGCCACAGGCGGTTATGAGGAGACTCAAAATAATTAGAAATGGGACGATGTAGGACTTTTTCATCATTCTCTCTCCTTTAGCTTATGAAAAATCGCCGTTTCTGATGGTGAAGGATTCCCTTTGGCTGGGATGCGATAAGGATAGACGATAATGGAAATTTTTGCAAGGCTTATCGCTTATAATTAGGGTGTATTTTACCCTAATCAGAGGTGAAACGATGGCAATTTTCCCTGAAATGGAATGGTTTTTTAAGCTCAAAGATAAGCTAAACTCTGATGAGCAATATGCGCGAATCGCCCATAGCTGGGAATGGGATTTGCTGTTTGCCATTGAGGCAGATGAGAACTTGACAGAATCCCTGTATGTTTATATGGATTTGTGGCATGGAACCTGTCGGGATGTAAAAATCGTTGACGATGCAAATCAAATCAAAGCTACTTTCGTGCTTTCTGCCCCCTACAAACAGTATGTTGCCCTTTTATCCGGAAAACTTGATCCCATGCAAGCCATGTTAACCCGTAGGCTGCGGGTGCAGGGAAATATGGCGATTATGATGCGCAACGTGCCAACGGTATTGGATTTTGTGCGCTGTTGTCGCGAGGTTACCGATGGGTTTGTCGGGGTAGCAACTTGAAAATAAACACGCTTCCGTGATGGTAGATCAACTCAAATTCGGGTGATTGGGAGATTACCCAGGCTGAGATTGCGCCACCTTTCCCGCCGAGATAAAGGTTTTGTAAGTTGTTCACCCGCATCAGATTTGCAATCCAGGTTGCGTCCTTGGGCTTTTCGAGCACTTTTTGCGAGATTTGATTGATCTGGCGCACTTGATCGCTGCGGTCTGACAAGGCAAAGAGAACCGGCGGTGGAATGGTTGGGCGGTGAGCAAGAGCGGGAATCCACGATCCCCCATCCTGACCGGCATATAAGCCATAACCCCACAGGAAGGGTTGAATTAAAAATTTTTGATCAGGCTGCGTTGCAAAGCGAATAAAATTCATCGCTTGTAGATCATCGGCACGGACAAGCATGGTTATGGGGTTGAGCAAGGGGATTAAAGTGCGCCCTCCGAGAATGGCTGAAACCAGAATGGCAGAAAAAGATAACGTGAGCAACATTCTCTTTGATGGGTGGTTGATAAACCGTTTGAACCATTGAAGCATGTGGAATACTCCTGCTCCACCGAGTGCCGAGAGAGGCAAATAAAGACTGATGGTTACCGAGGTCATGTTGAGGAATCCTATTCCCCTCAAAAAAACATTGCTGAGATAAATCGTTACATAACAAAGCGCTATCCAGAGCGCCAGGATCACGCCGCTCCAGGAGCGGCGCAGAAATTCTAGGATTAATCCAAAGGCGGCTAAAGCGAGCAAGATTTTTCCCAACGCGGGAGTGAGTAAACCCAAAGGGATCGATTCGATTGTGGATGGCGGGTTCGTCCAGGAATTGAATTTGGGCAAAAGCAGGGATACCAGAGCTTCAGGCAGCCAAGGAGCTGAGAGCAGTAGTGTAAGGAAACCTATCAGACCAATGGTTATAATTAATCGCAGGAACCGGATTGTCTTCGGATCATTAGAAGGGTGAAAGGTGTTTTCCAGAGCTGAAAGTCCTAAGAATAAGGCGCAGAAATAACTGACCCGATAGTGAATAATCACCAGCCCGGAGATCAACAGAGAAACCAGGAGCAAGGTAGCCAGAAATTGACCTGATCGAAGGCTGGCTCTAAGCGGTAAGCGTCTGTTAAAGAGATAGAGGATGGTTGGCAGGATGAGCAGACCACACAATTGCGTGTAGCGACCCCAACTGGTGTAGTAAGCTGGCATGGGCGAATAAAAGGCAACCAAGGTAGCAGCAACGATCCCGGCTAACCGATTTGGATAAAATGCATAAGTAAAAGTATAAGCGCTGTACACAGCTAAAGCGTTTAGGATTTGCCCGAAGACCAGCATGGCGGCTGGCAACGGTAAAGCCGATAGCCAGGTGAAGAAAGCAAGGTTAGCGTGAAAACCCGAATGATAGGAGGTGGTGGTTAAGTCCAGGTAAGGCGCATAGGTGGACGGATAAGCGCCTACTTCAAGGATCAGGTCGGTAATCAAGGCGTGGTGCACCGAGTCGACCCAGGGAGGAGCGACAAGGTTACGCGCCATGAGCAGCCGAATGAATAAGGCGAGGCAGAAAATGAGGAATAAAAGGAAATCTTCGAGCTGAAGTTTTGTTGCCCAGGTGCGGAAATTGCGCATAGCCATTAAAATAAGAACAAGAAAACCTCCATAAAAAAGCAAACGAACAAACGCTGGATGCCAGTAGAAACGAAACAGGCTTGTCCAAGCCATACCCACTGCCAGAACGGCGATACTGGTGCTAATCATAAGGTAGAGACTCGGCGATTGGTCGTTTGGAAGGGGAAGGCGAAGGAGCTTAAGAACCACCAGACCAGGTGTTATCAGTAAGGCTAAGGAAGGAAACAAAAGCCATAGTTCTTTCCCTAATCGCAAAAGGTCGGAATAGAAACTTTGAATCGTGTAGCGGTATTCTAATGAGAAAGCCAAATCTGAATCGGACTCTTGATTATTAACGATAAAACTGCCCTGGGGATAGCTATCGAGCAAACTACCCCACAGGTGAATCGCGGTTGAGGCTTCAATCCCGAGGGCATACCTGCCTTTGGGGATATATTGGTTTTCGGCAATAAAAAAGGTACAGGTTCCCTGATGGCAAGCACTTAACGGTTGGGTAACGGAGCCAACGTATTTCGGTGTCTCATTCAAATCGATCAATGTTAGGGTGAGCCTGGCATCGGCGGGAACCGGCTCTATGGGGGTTATCCAGAGTTTAATCTTGGTGAGAGAAGCCTGGCTTAGAACAATGGTTTGGGAGGCAATCTCGTTACTTTGCAGGGTATAAATGAGGTCAGTGTGCCACTCATGTGAAGACTCCGGGTCATAGAGGCTCACACACCCGCTCAGCAATAAGCTGATTAGCAACAGCCATAGAAACTTAACCGGAGGAAGCGGTTTCGCCAATTTGACTGCGCAAGTAAGCTTCCATAAAGTCATTCAATTCCCCATCCAAGACCGCGGTGGTATTGCTGGTCTCATAACCGGTGCGGTGGTCTTTGACCATTTGGTAGGGATGAAGTACATATGAACGGATTTGACTACCCCACTCAACTTTTTGGAATTCCCCACGCAGTTGAGCGATCTGTTCTTCTTGTTCTCTTTGCTTGAGTTCGAGCAGTCGTGCCCGCAAAACGCGCAGGGCGTTTTCACGGTTTTGAACCTGAGAACGTTCATTTTGACAGGTTACAACAATCCCTGTTGGGAGATGGGTAATCCGCACGGCTGTGTCGTTCTTCTGTACGTTTTGTCCGCCCGCGCCGGCAGAGCGAAAGGTGTCGATGCGTAAGTCATTCGGGTTTATTTCGATTTCTTTATCGTCTTCCACTTGGGGAAGGACTTCGACCAATGCGAAAGAGGTGTGGCGGCGATGGGAAGCATCGAATGGAGATAAGCGCACTAAACGATGGACGCCTTTCTCGGAACGTAAATACCCATAGGCGTATTTTCCTTCGACCGAGATGGTGACACTCTTAATGCCGGCTTCCTCTCCGATACTTCGATCGAGGACTTCCGTCTGGTATCCATTTCGTTCTGCCCAGCGCAAATACATGCGTTCCAGCATCTCCGCCCAATCCTGCGAGTCTGTCCCCCCCGCCCCGGCGTGGATTGCCAACAGGGCATCGTGACGATCGTATTTGCCCGAGAACATGGCATAGAACTCACGTTTTTGGATGGCGGTTGCAATGGTCTCAATTTCACCTTCAAGTTCTTCTCGTAACGTCTCATCCCCTAGTGAAACCAGTTCCAAAGCATCGTTGACCTTCTGGCGCAATTCCAACCAGGGCTCTAACTCATCGTTCAGGAGGGAGATTTTCCTCATTATCTCCTGAGCTTGATCCGGATTTTGCCAGAAGTCTTCGGCTTCGGTTTGTTTTTGGAGTTCGCTAAGTTGTTTTTCTTTTTCCAGGATGTCAAAGACGCACCAGAAGGTGTTGGATTCGTTCGGATTGTTCTTTTAGTTTTTCAAGCAAGTCTTCCATGAGTTAAGTTCTCCAGATTTACGAAGCTGTGGGGGCAAGAACACCATCTAAAAAGGCTTGCGGATTGAAGGGCTCAAGGTCTTCAAAAGTTTCGCCTAGCCCGGCAAAGTAGATTGGGACGCCAAGTTCTTTTTGAATCGCAAAAGCCATTCCACCTCTGGCAGAAGAGTCAAGTTTGGCAAGGATGACGCCGTTGATTTGAACGGCTTGTTGAAAAGCGCGTGCTTGTTGGAGGGCATTCTGTCCGGTGGTAGCATCCAAAACCAGCCAGACATAGTGCGGCGCGCCGGGTAAGGCTTTTCCGATCACGCGGTAGACTTTCTTTAGCTCTTCCATGAGGTTAAAGCGGGTGTGCAAGCGTCCGGCTGTATCGATGATGACCACATCTGCTTTCCGAGCGATTGCAGCTTGAACGGTGTCATAGGCAACTGCGCCGGAATCGGCGCCGGGTGAGCCGGCAATAATCGGAAGGTCCAGGCGCTCTGCCCAGATTTGCAATTGATCGATGGCTGCAGCCCGATAAGTATCGGCGGCGCCAAGCATTACTTTTTTCCCCTGGTGACGAAAACGGTAGGCAAGCTTGGCAATCGTAGTTGTTTTACCGGAGCCATTTACACCGACAATCAGGATAACACTCGGTTGGCAATTCAGTTGAATGGGCGGGGGTTCCTGAATGCGTTTGCTTAATTCCTGGCGCAGAAGCGCCGCTAAATCTGTACTTTTGATGATGTTGTGATCAATTTGAGCTTGCTTGAGAGCTTGAATCACCTCTTGGGTGGTTTCAACCCCCAAGTCAGCTTGAATCAAAAGTGCCTCCAGGTCTTCATAGGTAGATGAATCAATATCACCACCGCCGAAGATGGACTTAATCTGGTTGAAGGTTGCTTTGCTGGTTTTGGTGAGTCCAGCTTTCCACTTGCTAAAGATGCTAGCCACAAATCAAAATTATATCATGATGTCACTGAGGATATGATGCTATAATTTCCGTTATGCAACCTGAATTGACCCATTTAGACCCTGAAGGCAAAGCGCACATGGTGGATGTGGGCGACAAGAGCATCACCGAGCGTTGGGCGGTAGCAAGGGGAGAAGTCTTAATGCGCCTGGAGACTTTTGAAGCTATTCGGAACGGGATAACGAAAAAAGGCGACCTCCTCAATGTTGCCCGCATTGCCGGCATTCTGGCAGCAAAGAAAACTGCGGAACTGATTCCGCTGTGTCATCCGCTATATCTCGATTTGATCGAAGTTGAGTTGTGGATGGATGAGACCTTACCTGGGGTGCAGATTCAAGCGAAGGTAAGGACACATGGTAAAACGGGGGTAGAGATGGAAGCCTTAACTGCCGTGAGTGTTGCTGCCTTAACCGTCTACGATATGGTAAAGGCGGTGGAAAAAACCATGCGCATCCAGAACATCCGCCTGGTGGAAAAACATGGCGGTCGTAGTGGAGATGTTATCAATGAGTAATTGGTAGATGGAGGAAGCGTGAATATCCGGGTTCTGTATTTTGCCACTTATAAGCAGAAAATAGGAAAATCTGAGGAGCATTTTGCTTTTGACACACCGCTAAATGTGCGTCAATTCAAGGAATTCTTGCGGGAACGCTATCCGCATCTCGCATTGGACTTTACGAGTGTTCTGGTCTCAATCAATAAAGAATTTGCCTTTGATGAAGATTGGCTACCTGACGGCGCAGAGGTGGCAATCTTCCCGCCGGTGAGTGGTGGTGAAGAGCCATTTCCGACAATTCTTGAATTAACCGAACAAGTTTTTGATGTCGATCAGGTTTTGCAAAAGCTGGTTCGACCAACCACGGGAGGAAGTTGTGTCTTCGTCGGCTTTGTGCGTCAAATTACGGATGGGCAACCAAAGCGGGAGACCAACCACCTGGAGTATGAGGCCTATGAAGAGATGGCGCTTGAAAAAATGCGTCAGGTAGCTGATGAAATGCGCCAACGCTGGCCTCTGATTGAAGGCGTGGCGATCGTGCAACGCCTGGGGCACTTAGACCCTGGAACACCGACAATCTTAGTGGCGTGCACGGCTGCTCACCGCAATCAGGGCATTTTTGAAGCTGCTCGCTATGGGATCGATCGGGTAAAAGAGATTGTACCGGTTTGGAAGAAGGAGGTCGGAGCAAGGGGAGAATATTGGGTTGAGGGCGATTACGTACCCAAGAAAGGGGAATAATTCCATGATTTCTATCCGGTGTTCAAATTGTGGCAAGGCCTATCCGCCAGATGGGGCGCCGGAGCGGTGTGTGGTTTGTGGAGGGATCTATGACCTTACTGAGTTGCCATTGATCGAACCATCCAGTGAGAAAGACCCTTCAAAGGGAATCTGGAACTATTTACAAGCCGAGGCATTTGGGAAAGCGCAGACGATCGTGACCTTAGGGGAAGGCTTCACGCCTTTGCTGTGGGCGAGGGTTGAAAGAGAAAATGGAGAGCCCATTGAAGTTGGCTTTAAGTGCGAGCATCTGAACCCGAGCGGTTCTTTCAAGGATCGAGGCAGTGCAGCGTGTGTTCAATTTCTCATTAGCAGAGGTATCGTAACGATCTATGAAGATTCCTCCGGTAACGCAGGGGCTTCCATCGCAGCTTATGCAGCTCGGGCTGGCTTGAAAACGCACATCTACGTGCCGGCGCGCGCTTCGGGAGTAAAAAAGGAACAAATGTTGAGGGTTGGCGCTACACTTCATCCAATTGAAGGCCCTCGCTCGGCTGTTACAGATGTGTTACGGCGTGATCTACAGGCTCAGGCTTCACAATCCACTTGCTACGCCAGCCACGCTGCGATGCCATTCAACCTTGCCGGATATGCTACGTTAGCGATAGAGTTGTACGAGCAAATGGGCAGCGCGCCGGGAAGCATTTTATTACCGGTCGGGCAGGGAGGTTTGTTGTTAGGCGTGGCAATGGGGTTTGAGTGGTTGAAAGCGCAGAACAAAATCGACACCCTACCTCAAATTTTCGGCGTTCAAGCGCGAGCCTGTGCACCATTGTGGGCAGTTTCATCTTACGGAGCTGCCGGTTTGGGCTGGGTTACTGAGGGCGAGACGATCGCTGAGGGAATTCGGATTAAATATCCTTTGCGAGGGGATGCAGTTCTACAGGCAGTTGAACGGAGCGGTGGGGCGTTTTTTGTCGTAGATGAAGATGAGATTATCGAAGGGATGAAGATTGCCGCTCGAATGGGTTTGATGATTGAAGCAACTTCGGCAGTCGTATTCCCAATTTTATCGAAAAATGGACATACTATGAAACAGCCGCTGGTTGCTATCTTAACCGGTTCAGGCTATAAATCGCTGGAGGTATATGAAGCAACCTATACCCATTAAGGATGAATATTTGTTACAGAGAGCGTTAACACATCGCTCTTACTTGAACGAACATAGTGAAGTTATCGAAGATAATGAGAGGCTTGAGTTTTTAGGGGATGCAGTGCTGGATTTTTTTGTTGCCGATTGGGTGTATCATCATTTTCCTGAAATGGCCGAAGGAGACTTAACAAAGCTACGCTCGGCGTTGGTGAAAACGGAACAATTAGCAGAATTTGCCAGACAATTGGGCTTAGGAGAAATGATGCTATTAGGGAAAGGCGAAGCCGAGTCTGGCGGGCGAAATCGCGCTAACCTGCTTTGTGCAACCTTTGAAGCGGTCGTTGGAGCAATTTATCTCGATGGCGGGATTGAAGAGGTGCAAAAATTCCTCAAGCCAATTGTCGAAAAGACGGCCGAAGAGATTATTGCACAAAACAAGGAAAGAGAACCAAAGAGCGTTTTACAAGAGTGGGCGCAATCTAATGGTTATGGTCCGCCTGCCTATCGAACGATCTCGGTGCGTGGGCCAGAACATGCCAAGACCTTTGAGGTTGAGGTTTACATTGGCAATCGCTGTTATGGAAAAGGAGAAGGTCCAAACAAGCGGGTCGCCTCGAAGAATGCTGCTAAAATGGCGCTGAAATCTTTGGGATTGGATAAGTGAGCATGGCTCAACGCCTGAAGTCTTTAGAATTGCAAGGTTATAAAACCTTTGCAAATAAGACGTTGTTTGTTTTTAGCGATTCGGTGACTGCAATTGTCGGTCCTAATGGTTCGGGGAAATCCAATATTGCCGATGCCATCCGATGGGTTTTGGGTGAGCAATCCTATACCCTATTGCGTGGACGGAAAACCGAAGACATGATTTTTTCCGGTTCTGAACTCAGAGCCAGAGCAGGCATGGCGCAAGCAACCATGATTTTTGATAATTCGGATCAATGGCTGCCGATTGAATATAGTGAGGTGGCGATCACCCGCCGTGCCTATCGTGATGGACAGAATGAATATTTGATCAACGGGCAAAGAGTGCGTCTGAAAGATGTCAATGAACTTTTGGCGCGGTCGGGTTTATCTGAACGCACCTATACGGTCATTGGGCAAGGTTTAGTGGATGTAGCACTGGCTCTGAAAGCTGAGGATCGCCGGCAGCTATTTGAGGAAGCCGCGGCAATTGGGCTTTACCGTGATCGGCGAGAAGAAGCTCTGCGCCGACTGGATGCCACAAAAAGAAATATTGAAAGGGTATATGATCTCTTATCAGAAATCGAACCCAGATTGAAGAGTTTGGAAAAGCAGGTCAAACGGCTTGAGGAATATGAACAAATCCGTAATCTTCTCAAGGGACTTTTGTTGGAGTGGTATGGTTACCATTGGCACCGCGAACAGAAGGAACTCATTCTCCAGAAAGAGTATGTCAAACAAAGAGAACAAGCAATTGAAGCATTGCGGCTCGAGTTGGAGAAAAAAGAACAAGAGCTTGCCCAAATTCGCACCCAAACCCTAGCCAAACGGGAACAACTCGCCCGATGGCAACAAGAGCTTAACCGTTTGAGAGAGTGTCATTACGCAAATGCGCGTCAACTGGCAGTGTTGAGCGAACGGAAAGAGGCCTTGCGATCCGCTCTAATGAATTTAAGCGCAGAGCAAAATCGCTTGTTTGAGGAAAAGAAATACCTTGAGGAGAAAACTCAAGAAGCCAAAGAAGAACAGTCCACAATTGAGAAAGAATACAAAGAGATAGCGGCTCGCGCTCAGGCTGCCAGATTGGAGTTTGAGCAACAACAACGAGAATACAACAACAAGAAAGGTGCTCTAGAAGCGCTTAATATTCAATTTAATTCACTGCTGCGCCAAAATGCTGAGGCAGAAGCTCGCTTAAACGAGATGACAATTCGGCGGAAACAGCGGCTTCACCTTAAGAGAGGGAAAGAAGAGGAATTAGCCAGCTTAGAGCAAGTGCTGCGTGTGAAACAGAATGAGCTTGACCAATTGAGCCTGGAACAAGCAAAATACACTCAGGAGCTTGAAGCATATCACCGGGCATTGGAAGACATTCAAAGACGAATGCAAAGCAAACTTGATCTGAAACGAGATAAGCAAAATGAACGCACAAAAATCGAGACGGAACGGGTGAAATGGTTAACTCACCTGTCTGTACTTGAACAGGCTGATCAAGCTCTAACAGATTACAGTCAAGCTGTGCAGGTTCTCTGCCGTCAAAAAGAAACTCCAGAGGTTTTGGGGGTGTTGAGCTCACTGTTGCATATTCCGCCAGCCTACGAAGTGGCGGTTGCAGCCTATTTGGGTGAGTTTGCAGATACTGTCTTGATTCGTGATCTTGCCACAGCGGTATCACTGGCAGACTTCCTATCGAAAGAAAACTTGCGGGGGATATTGTTACCGTTAGAAGAGCCCATGGTTTCCGTTGAAACACCTGGTTTAACGAAGCAGGGGACGATAGGATGGTTGAAAGACCTGATTGATATTGAGCCCCGTTTTAAGAAAGCATTGGATAAGATTTTCTATCGGGTGTTGTTGGTGGAGAATGCCGAGGTTGCGAGAGAATATCAAAAAGATTTGAGCGATCCACCGCTCATTGTAACGCTCAATGGAGAACTGTACTATCCGCAAGGTTTGATTGTCAGCGCAGGGAAAATCGAAGCTGGGAAACTGCGCCGACCGCGCGAAAAGCGAGAGATTCGTCACAAAATCGCGCTCCTGGATGAACAAATTCAGGCTCTCGATCAAGTCATCACCGAGTTAGAGAGACGAATAGAAGAGTCCCGAGAAGCACAAAGTGAGCTCCAACAGCAACAGGCGCAAGCGCAGGAAAAGCTAAAGCTCGTAGAACGACAATACAATGAATTGCATCAGGAGCATGAGAGAACCCGCATCAGACAAGAAATTCTGAAAAAGCAACTTACCGAGTTGCAAACCGAAGATAATGAATTGGAAAGGGAAATTGAGAAAGAAAAGAAACGGATTCAAGAATTCACTCAGCAAATTCCTATCCTTGAAACTCAAATTCGGGAGCAAAGTAAACGGTTTGCCGAAGTATCCCTTGAGCAGTTGCAAAGAGGGGTTGATCAATGGGACGTTTACCGAAAGGCAACGGAAAGGTCGTTGAACAGCGCTCGATCGAGAATGGAGGAGCGTATCCGGCAATACGAATTGGTAACGCAAAACCTTCAGGTTTTAGCAGAAAAACAACGAGAAGCTCAGCAACAGATTCAGGAGGTAGAGGCGAGCATAGCCGATTTACAATCTAAGGAGCAAGACTACGATCAGCAACAAAGTGTGATCGTAGCAAAGATGCAACCATTGATGCAGGAAATCGAAGCTGCGGAGAGCCAGTTCGAAGCCTTAAACAGGGAGATTCAGGAATTACAGCGGACAATCCTGAATCAGGAACAGGCATTTGCGCAACTTCGTATTGCTCTTACACGACAGCAAGAACGTTTTGATGCGCTGCGACGGAAGATCGAAGAGGATTTTGGCCTGGTGGCGTTTGAATACGAAGATGATATGAGCGGTCAGCACCCGTTACCCCTAAATGGGATGGTGGAAACCTTACCGAATATCCCCCATATTCCGCCCGATTTAGAAGAGAATATCAAGCGTTACCGTCAACAATTGCGTCGACTCGGACCGGTGAGCCAGGAGGCAAGAGTTGAGTATGAGCAAGTCAAAGAGCGTTATCAATTCATGCAAGAACAAATTGCTGATTTGTTACAAGCCGAGGCTGACATTCTGGAGCTTATTCGCCAGTTGGATCAAACTATTCGGAAGGATTTCTTGACGACCTATGAAGCGGTAGCGGAGGAGTTTAAGAATATCTTTGTACGCCTCTTCAAAGGAGGAAGTGCCAGATTGTTCTTAACCAATCCCGACGATCTCTCTACTGCGGGCATTGAAATTGAAGCGCGTCTGCCCGGCAAACGCACTCAAGGACTATCTTTGCTATCGGGTGGGGAACGAAGCCTGACCGCGGTGGCGTTGATCTTCGCTTTATTGAAAGTGTCCCCTACACCTTTTTGTGTTTTAGATGAAGTCGATGCTATGTTAGATGAAGCCAACGTCGGCCGTTTTCAAGAAGTCTTGCGCGAATTGAGCCAGAACACGCAATTTATTATTGTGACTCATAACCGGAATACTGTTCAGGTGGCAGATATTCTTTATGGGGTTACCATGGGACGCGATTCGACCAGTCAGGTGATGAGTCTCAAGTTAGATGAGTTAGATCAGGTGATTGGCTCAGGTTAAGAGAGTGCGGGTCTCATAGTCAACCTGCTGAAAGCTTTGGCCTGCGGAAGTCTTCCTTCCGCAGGCCATTAGGGAGAATTTCTAGAACGATTTGTCAGTCAATCTGCCTGCTGTCTTAATCCGGTAAATTTACTCCTAAGGGGTAGGAGTGCTTTCGACAGGGAGTTGAATTGTGGGTTGTACGACAGGTTGATTTTGAGCTGAGAGTAGCGCCGATATAGCTTGCTCGATGTCTTGCGGAATGGGGGGCTCTTCAGGGACGCGATTGCGCCAGGTTTCATCGATCTCAATTTTGGCAGAAGCGCGCAAATCGGTTAACCATTTCTGAAATTCGCCGGTTTTGAATTGCTCCCACTCGCTATCCGAAAGGCGGCGAGTTTCTCTGCCTAATAATTGGATGATGTGGAAGCCAAACTGCGTTTGCACCGGCTGACTGATCTCGCCGATTTCTTTGAGGGCAAAGGCTGCATTTTCAAATTCAGCGACCATCATACCGCGATAAAACCAACCCAAATCGCCGCCGTTATCTTTATTGCTGGTGTCCGTCGAATATTCGGCAGCTAAACTTGTCCAGTCCTCGCCGGCGTTAAGTCTTTTCAATATCTCTTGCGCAGTAGCTTCATCCTCGACAAGAATATGTCTTGCCCAGATGACTTCTTGCTCTTGGGTCACACCTAACTCAGCCAGAATTGTCTCTTGCATCTTCTCATAGAGCAATTGATTGCGAACGATGTTACGCACATCTTCTTCGCTGAGTTGAATGTCTTCCTGATAATTCTTGAGTAAATCCTGGTAGTCGGCTTGGAAGGCTTCGTAGGTGTAAGGTGTGGGCGTTAGTGTCGGTTCAAGAGTTGGCGTGATGGTCGGAGTCAGCGTTGGGGTAACGGCAGCCTGGGTTTGGGTAGCGGTGAAAATCGCTGTTTGCGACAAGGTGGGAGTTGCAGAAGGGATGGGGGTGTTGGTTGAAGTCGGAGTTGGAGACACTAGAGCATACTGGGTGGGTGAAAGGGTGGAAGTGGCAAGATCAGCCTGGGTAGGGGCAAGGGTTGGTGTTCCCTCACGGTAGTAGCCGAAGACCTCTTCGATCATTTTGTCGATTTCTTCCTCGCTGATGGTCACATTTCGCTTCCTTGCTTCTTGTTCGAGAAGTTTTGTCTCAATCATATTATCTAAAACTTGTTGTCCGATAAAATCCGGTGCAAGTTGTTGTTGAAGTTGACTGAGCTGGGAAGCGTAATAGGATGTAAATGAGGGGTCATTGCCATAAATTTGAGCAAAGAGCTGGTAGTTTTGTAAGATATTAAACATCTGGCTGATGACCCGTTGACGAGTAAAGCGCACCATAGATTGCCATTCTTTGGTAGTAATCTTCTCTCCATTGACAACTGCAACAGGACGAAGATTACGTAGCACCATTTGATCCAGGATGCCGTAGCCAACGATTAAGACGACCAGGGCAATTGCGATAACACTTCCGATAACGACGATGCGATTTGTACGCCGCTCTCGTTCCAGGCGTGCCTGGTGTTTTTTGCTCTGTTGATAAAGTTTGGGATTACGAGCCATACAAAATCCTCTTTAAATGGTTTGACCTACGGAATCAAGCTCCAAGGCTCAACCCCGCAGGTCAGGAAACCGTGGTTTTATTCAAGAATTTCCCCGGTGAATTGCAAAAGCGCCAGGTGACGGGCGCGCTTGATTGCGGTAGCAAGTTCCCGTTGGTGTTTTGCGCAAGTGCCGGTTTGACGGCGAGGGCGAATTTTCCCATCTTCGCTGATGAAACGACGCAGAAGTTCGACGTTCTTATAGTCGATCACCGCGTTGTGATCGGTGCAGAAAAGGCAAATTCTCGGTTGAGCGTAAAACCGACGGGTGGATGTTTGGGTTTCTTCTATTTGTTGATCTGTACTCACAGTCTATTCTCCTACATTACTAGAAGGGATATTCTTCTTCAGTCGTGTCTTCACTTTCAAGATGGTTATTGTCTTCCTTTTTGTCGTCTAACATGATCATTTCATTAGCGACAACCTCGGTTGTGACATGCTTGACACCTTCGGAGTCTTCCCAATGACGGTTTTGCAATCTGCCTTCGATGTACACCAAACTTTTTTTGGTCAGATATTGTTTGCAAATTTCAGCGAGATTTCCCCAGGCGACGACATTGAACCATTCCGTCTCTGTTCGCTTGTCGCCGTCTGCAGTATTCCACGAGCGGCTGGTGCCAACGCTAAAAGTGGTCACCGGTCTGCCGGAAGGTGTGTAGCGCATTTCGGGGTCACGACCGAGACGACCGATTAAGAATACTTTATTCAAACCACGAGTCATACGATATTCCTCCAAGGAAGCAACCGTCATTCTTCCTTTGTCCTTCCTTGTCGAAGGACAAGCATACCAATTATTGTTGGGTAATTAAGAAGCGCATGACTTGTTCCAGGTAGCGGAGATTGCGCTCTAGTTGAGGAACAAACGCGGGTGGCAGAGTCAGATTCATGAGAACATAGTGACCTTCATTCTGTTTGCGAATCGGGTACGCCAGTTTGCGTTTGCCCCACTGATCGACCTTGTCGATTTGTCCGCTGTTTTCGGTGATCCAACTGGACACTTTTTGGATCGTTTCGCTCAGCGCGTTCTCATCGAGATCAGGTCGAGCAATGAAAACAAGTTCATATTTTCGCATAAAGACCTCCTTTCCATGGGATTGCCCTCGGTCGGTTTTTCACGCCGAAGACGGAAAGTAAGCCACGCAAAGCGCGTGGCTTGACCTGATTTTATCTTAAAAAAAGATATTTGAGTAGGTTAACTTCGGGAGGGTGCAGGGCAATCGCGTACTTTTGCAAATTGACAGAAGGGGAAAGTGGAGTATGCTTTAGGGCATCACAAAACCAAAGTGTCGGTATTACCTCTCGTCCTGCACCCATATCAAGGCGCGAAGCTTCTCGATAATGTGCGTGCCCATTGGAGCATTGAAAATTCGCTCCACTGGGTTCTGGATATTGCCTTCCGCAAAGATGACAGCCGCTTGCGCAAAGATCACAATGCCGAGAACTTTGCCGTCTTGCGTCGCTTCGCCGTGAGCCTGCTCAAGCAGGACACTTCGGTCCGAGCCGGGATTCAAAATAAACGGCTTAGAGCCGGTTGGGACCAAGACTACCTGCTCCGCCTCATCTCGCCCTGGTTTTCCTAAGTACGCAATTGCCCTGCACAGAGGACAGAGTTTACTGGTACAAGAAATAAACCCAGATCCACAGCGGAATCAATCCTCCTACAGCCAAAAGGGTGATGAGTCCCAGGAAAATGGTGATCCAATCAATCTGTAGAGGCGGGTTTTGTTCAGCAAGGCGAGTTTCATAATTGGGGGTAGAGATCGGCTGAGAGCCGCCTGCCGGACGAGTTGCGACAGGAAGCGGATAGGTTTGGGCTTGGGGTGGTTTGGTTTGGGATAAGGTGGAAGATTCCCCGGTTTTTTGGATGTCATTTTGGGCATGGGCAGGTTTGCCATAAAGTTCGTTTTGAATATTAACCAGGATGCGACCGAATTGATCAGCAGTGCGGTAGCGCGCTGAAGGTTCTTTAGAGAGCACTTTTAGAATAACCAGCTCCAGTGTTGGAGGAATAGCGGGATTATAGCGGCTAGGGGGTGGGGGAGGGTCTTCACGATGCATGCGGGCTAGCTCTTCAGCACTTGCGGCTTGAAAAGGGAGCTGTCCGGTCAACATCTCGTAAGCAACAACACCTAGCGAATAGACATCGGAGGCGGGGGAAGGAGCTAAGCCAGCCGCCTGCTCTGGAGAAAAATACTGCGGTGAGCCCCAGACGACTTCGCTCTTTTCTTCGGGTTGAATGGAAGCCAGCGCGCGAGCAATACCGAAGTCGGTAACCTTCAAACGTTGATCAGGAGTGATGATGAAATTTTGGGATTTGATGTCACAATGAACAATTCCAGCTCTATGGGCATAGCCAACACCGGCGCAGGCTTGAATCATCAAGGATAAAGTCTCACGTACGGAGAAATGTCCTTTACGTTTCAGGTAGCTTTTTAAGTCGGTGCCGGGTACATATTCCATCACGATATACAGGCGTCCATTGTCATAGCCAAAATCGTGTACGGTTACGATATTCGGATGGGAGAGATTAGCAGCTGCTCGTGCTTCTTGACGAAAGCGTTCTTGAAAGGCTGGATCGGGAGAATAGTTTTCGCGCAAGATCTTGATGGCAACATAGCGATCTAAACGGCGATCGTGGGCGCGGTAGACCACTGCCATACCGCCGGTGCCAAGGCGTTCAAGTAGCTGATACCGATCATTGAGGATAACTTCGGTGGACATTTCTGATAAAATCTCCTAGCAAGTATTGTACCATGTCGCTTTTGGGGCTTTGATTGGAAGAGATGTTTAGAGAGAAACTATACATTGGCGTGCTGGGTGCTGTTCTTTTCGCTTGTTGCTTAGGTATAGGCATGATTGCCCTGGCGAGGAGTGAACGTGCCGTCTCAACCAGCCTCTATCCGACCGCAATTGTTGAAGTTATCCCCGCCCCGACGCTAACCCCTTCTCTCCAGCCGACTGCTTCGCCCGTTGCCGCCTATGGAATTACGCAATCACCTAATGGGGATCTGTCAGCAGGACTCATTCGCCTGGGGGATTCGGTTCAAATCTATGGCACTCAAGGGGATGGTTTGCGTTTGCGGGCAAAGCCGGGCCTGGAGGGTGAAATTCTCTTCCTGGCGTACGAGGGAGAAATTTTTGTTGTAAAAGACGGGCCGCAGGAGGCTTCGGGTTATATCTGGTGGTATCTGGTTGCGCCATATGATGAGAACGTCAAAGGGTGGGCGGTGGAAAATTTCCTGAAGGCTTTGGAGAGCCAGAATTAACCGCAAAAGATTGATGAGCACCTCAAAAGTAAGGAAAAAGTAGCGCAAAGAACGCTAAGGAAGCGTTGATTTGCGCTACAATTTCTCTTGCAAGAAAGAAGGTTCAGGTAGAAGAGTTTTACAGATAATCGCGTAGATTGTGTTCAACCGCATAGGCGGCTGCCTCGGCGCGATTACTCACACCTAACTTAGAGAGGATGCTGGATACGTAATTCCTCACCGTCCCTTCCCCTAAAAAGAGCGCTTTGGCAATCTCGCGATTGGTTTTCCCTTCGGAAACCAGTAAAAGGACATGCCGTTCTTGCTGGGTAAGGGCAGAAAAAGCAGAGGCTTCCTCTTCTTTTGCTGCTTTGCGTACTTCCTGGAAGATGCGTTGAGTCACGGCGGGATCTAAAAGTGCTTCTCCTCTTCCAACAGCTTCGATAGCGCGAACAAGGTCTTCGCCGCCGATTTGCTTGAGAACATACCCGGAAGCGCCGGCCCGGATTGCTGAGAAGAGCATTTCGTCTTCGGCGTAGGAGGTTAGCATGATGACTTTGGTATTGGGATACTTTTCTGCAATCTCCTCACAGGCTTCGATACCCGACCCGCCAGGCAAGCGAATATCCATTACGACCACATCCGGAGCGTGGGCCGCAACCTTTTCGATGGCTTCTCGGGCGGTGCTGGCTTCTGCGACCACCTCAAAGTTGGGATGGCGATCGAGAAGGGATTTCAATCCCAAACGAACTACTTCATGATCATCTACCAGTAAGATCCTTTGCTTAGCCATTTCAATCCTCCGTAGAGTTATTCTGCTTTTGTTGCCGCTTCTTTTTGACGCCGAAAATCAATGAAACGGTAACCAACGCCTCTTTCGGTTATGATATATTGGGGGTTTGCCGGATCTTTTTCGATTTTCTGACGCAAGTAATTAATGTACAAACGCACATAATGGGGTTCGTCGCGATATTCATATCCCCAAACTTTGGTTAAGATTTGGTCGTGAGTTAACACCCAGCCGGCATTTTGAACCAGATGATAAAGCAAGCGATATTCAGTTGGTCGTAACTGCACCAACCGGCCATCCACCCACACTTCTCGCCGTCCAAAATCGATCTTAAGACGATCGTCAACTTCAATGACGCCATGCATGCCTGGAGTTGCCATTTCAACCCGGCGCAAAACAGCTCGCACGCGACTCACCAGCTCACGGGGGCTAAAGGGTTTGGTGATATAGTCGTCAGCGCCAAGCTCTAAACCACGCACCCGATCATCCTCTTCACCTTTGGCAGTAAGCATTATCACCGGTACGGAACTTGTTTCGCGGATGATCCGTAAAACTTCAAAACCGTCAATGTCCGGTAACATAACATCAAGAATGACCAAATCGGGGAGCAAAGTGCGCACCTTGTCAATCGCTACCATGCCGCGGTAAGCTTCGCTCACCTTGAATCCATCGTGTTCGAGGTTCAAACGCACAAAACGCACCATGCGTTCTTCATCATCAACAACCAGGATGTGTCGGTTGGTCAGGTGAACTTCATCCATAGCCTTTCCTTTATTCTCTGACAAATCCGATGATTTCTTCTTCTTCGTGAGGGGTAACAACTTCGATAAAACTGATGCGATGAATGGGGAAAATGGCTATCATGGAGTCTCGGTCGATGTAAGGCACTTCTTTACCATCTCTTTGTCGGGGTTCATGGAGGATAATCAGGCTGTCAGTCGGTTTGGGAAGCTCTTCAACCTCTCCGACGATTGGCTCGGCATTGGCAATGTGGACGATGAGTGTGTAGGACATTTTTCCATTACCTCACTCGGAAGAAGATGCTAAAAATTTTACCAGAATTACCGAAATATTATCAGGACCACCCGCCTCGTTGGCGAGTTGGGTGAGACGATTGCAGGCACCTTGCAAGTTGGGAGATTGTCTAATGGTCTGAACGATTTGGTTTTCAGGAACTACTCCCCATAAACCATCTGAACAGAGCAAAAGGTAGCCGGATGAGGGGAGAGGCAGTGAAAAAACATCTACCTCAACCGGATCAGTTTGGCCTAATGCTCGATAGAGGACATTGCGTTGGGGATGGTTTTGGGCTTCTTGTTCAGAAATTTGACCCAGTTCGACCAAACGTTTCACCAAAGAATGGTCTCGGGTGTATAGTTTAATTTCTCCGTTCTCTCCGATGTAATAAGCGCGACTATCTCCAATGTGAGCGATAGTCAGGGTTTTGGCGACAATCAAACAACAGGTCAAAGTTGTACCGCCGCCGGTAGCTTTCTGTAGCACTTCTTGATGAGCGATGAGCACGGATTCTTTAAGAATATTGAGAAATGAATTTCGAGGCTGGGGAGTTGGAGGATTGAATTGGGGGAGAAGTAATCGCTCAATAAGGGTGGAGGCTAGACTGGTTACAGCTACTTTGCTGGCAATCTCGCCATGCAGGTGACCTCCCATACCATCCGCGATGGCATAGAGGCCGGCGTTTCTGATGAGATCTTGATAGGTAAGCGAGAACTCAATGGTCAAGATTGCGTCTTCATTGTATTCCCTCTGTGTCCCGTTAGATTGCGCGAATGCAGACTGTAGTCCAGGCTCCAGGAGATACGCATGCGAACCGGTTGATGGCAGGTTTTGGGGGGATTGATTCGACTTCTGGATTTTTTTTGCTTGTGATCGTTGAAAGGGGTTTTTCACAATGCTCTTCTCCATTCATTAGGGTAAGGCCGGCAAAGCATATATTTTCCCGTCAGTAGAACCGATAAAAACCGTGTCCTGATTGATCAGAGGTGTTCCGGTAATTGGGCCTTCAGTTGGAAATTTCCAAATCAATGAGCCGTTTTCACCATCAATACAATACAAATGGTGATCAACAGAACCGAAATATACTTTTCCTTCATGGAAAACCGCTGAACCGGTAACCTGATGTTCGGTCAAAAATCGCCATTGCTCTTTGCCACTGCCAATATCGATGCAATAAATATTCCCATCTGTACACCCGATGTACAGGTTATTGCCATTCAAACAGGGAGTAGAAATGGTGGGTTTCCCAAGCCGAAAACGCCAAAGTTGCCAACCGGTTTTTGCTTCCAGGGCATAAACCATACCGTCTAAAGAGCCGAAATAGACGGTGCCGTTGACCACAATGGCTGAGCCGGTAATTGACCTTTTCGCTCGAAATCGCCAACGAATAGCACCGCGAAAGTCGAGACACAAGAAATCTCCATATTCATTGCCAAAGAAAAGGTAATCTTCGTAAATGAAAGGTGTTGTGCGAATCGCAGCCCCGCTATCAAATTTCCAAACCCCATTTCCTGAAATCATATTGATAGCATGGAGATGGGCATCATCGGAGCCAATAAAGATATGTCCACCTGAGAATGCCGGTGAGGAATAGATTGCGCCTTCCGTAAAATAAGACCAAAAAATTTTACCGGAGAGTTGGTTGATAACATGAACGCGCCGATCGGCTGAACCAAAGATGACATTTCCATCTTCGATGATCGGTCGACTGACGATGGGGCCATCGCTTTGATACCGCCAAATTAATTCCCCCTTTTTCCCGTGCAGGGCATATAAACACCGATCATACGATCCGAAAAATAGCCACCCATCTTTATATGCCGGGGCGCCTCGAATCTCATCCTGACAACGAAATGTCCAGAGAGGCTGCACTTTTTGCATCACCGCCTTTGCCGATTGGTGGGGAGAATAGGTTGGCGCTCTTTTGCTCAGGATTGCTTCTAAAGCCATTTTCATATCCCTGGCGGATTGGAAGCGATCCATTGGGTCATACTGGAGAGCTTTGTAGATGACCGCTTCCAACTCCGGTGGAACTTGAGGATTGAGTTGTCGGATCGGACGCTCGCCGAAGGAAAATGGCGCTTCCAAACGCGGATCTCTCTTGGTCAAGAAATGATGGAGCGTCGCACCAAGCGCATAGATGTCAGCCAGGTGTGAGGCTTGACCGCGATATTGTTCAGGCGGGGAATAACCTTCTGTGCCAACCATGGTGCCTTTCTGTTCGCCACGGAACGGCTTGGCAATCCCAAAGTCGATCAACATGACTTTTCCGTATTGGTTGATCATTACATTTGAAGGTTTCATGTCGCGAAAGATGATCGGCTCTGGCTGATGATTGTGCAGGTAGCTCAAGACATCACAAATCTCGATTGCCCACTGGATGACCTGAGGAATTGGGATGTTTTCTTCAATGAGGGCTTCTAAGGTCTTGCCGTTGATCAGCTCTAAGACCAGGTAGGAGCGATCATGAGAAGTAAAGTAATCGAAAATGCGTGGAATGGCAGGGTGGTCGAGGGTTGCCAATAAGTTCGCTTCACGTTCAAAGTTCCGAATGATCGAGGCGCGCATGACCGGGTCACGCGTCTGGATGATCATTTCTTTTACAGCTACCTGCTTGACCACATTGGGGAAGTGCAGATCTCGGGCTTTATAGACAGCTCCCATTCCCCCTACCCCTAAAATCCCTTCAATGAAATAGCGGTTAGCGAGGGTTGATCCAATTTTAAGTTGATCGGTGGCAATCGAAATCGATTTCTCAGATTGGAATGGTTCTTTTTTGGGATTAAGCGGAACTTCAGTCATTTTGGGTCTGCACAGTTCTGGATTGAAAGAGTTTGTTCTATTCGCTATACTTTTTTCCTCCCCCTAAGTATAATTCGATTCTAAGCATGGATGAAGATGGACTAAATTATCAATCCCCTTTTTCATGGCGATACGGCTCGCCTGAATTGCGGGCAATTTGGAGCGAGCGGCAAAAACACCTCCTTTGGCGGAAGCTATGGCTGGCATTGGCGGAAACCCAAAGCGAATTTGGTCTGGTGAGCCGCGCTCAAATACAGGATTTACAGGAGAATCTGGAACGCATTGACTTAAGGCGAATTGCCGAGTTCGAAACCGAACTCCAACATGACCTGATGGCAGCCATAAAAGCCTTCGCAGAGCAGTGCCCGCTTGGGGGAAGTATCCTTCACTTAGGGGCGACTTCGATGGACATTAAGGATAATACGGATGGGTTGAGAGTTTATGATTCGCTCTGGGTGATTCGGCACAAACTGGAAGACCTGCTGGAAGTGTTTTGTGTCCAAATTGAACGGTATGCAACGTTGCCAATTATGGCTTTTACCCATCTGCAACCAGCAGAGCCGACTACGTTGGGATATCGCTTTGGGCAATATGCTCAGGATTTATGGATGAATTGGAAAGAATTGCTGGAGGCGGTGCGTGAATTTCGCCTAAAGGGATTTCGAGGAGCGGTTGGCACCAGTGCGTCGTTTATGGAGCTTGTGGGTGAGGATCAGCTGCAACGCTTTCAGAATCGTTTAGCTGAGCGGATTGGGTTACCTTTTTTTGAGGTGACGACTCAGGTCTATCCTCGCCAACAAGATTTTCGTATAGCCAGCCTTTTAGCCGCAATTGGGGCTTCTTTACATCGATTTGCCCTGGATTTGCGTTTTCTTCAATCGGCAGTTACAGCGGAATGGGCAGAACCCTTTGGTGAGAAGCAGGTGGGGTCTTCGGCAATGCCCTTTAAGCGCAATCCTATTCATGCTGAAAAGATTAATGCGTTAGCGCGTCAACTGGCTCAATTTCCGCGGCTGGCTTGGGATCATGCTGCTCACTCCATGCTGGAAAATACCCTGGATGACTCGGCAAGCCGCCGTACCTTACTACCGGAGATGTTCTTGATCACGGATGAACTCTTGAGGACAGGGTTACGGTTGGCGCGTAATTTGGTGATCCAGGAAGAAAACATTCGGCGGAATTTCGAGCGCTTTGCTCCTTTCGCTGCCACCGAAAGGGTCCTGGTTGCGGCTACTCAGGCTGGCGCAAGCCGCCAGGAGATTCACGAGGTTTTACGCCGGTTGTCCTTACAGGCTTGGGATGCTATCCGCCAGACGGGTGACAATCCCCTGCTTGAGCTTGTCTGTCACGAAGCGAGGTTGCTCCAGGTTCTGTCTGAAGCGCAGTTGCGGGGACTTCTTAATGTAGAGCGTTATGTTGGAGATGCTCCCCAACGGAGTAGACGTCTGGCTGCTACGATACGGAAGGAAATCGATACTGCGCGGGTGGATATCGTCAGGAGAAGTCACCTTTGATATCCACCCGGAATGCATCATTCGCGCCAGTCTTTTTCGGGCCGCGGTTTATTGTCAAGAATTTCTTCAATTTTTTCCATCACGTCAGCGGTCAATTTTGGAACTACTTCGAGGGCTTGCATGTTTTCACGCACCTGCTCGGGCTTCGACGCGCCGGTGATCACCGTGCTGACGTTGGGGTTTTTCAAACACCAGGCAATGGCGAGTTGAGCCAGTGTACATCCAAGTTCTTTTGCCACGCCAGCCAAACGTTTTATTGCCGCCACCTTTCTCTCGAAGGCCTCACCTTGAAAGCGTTGGCGTAGCCACTCGTAACCCGGTAAAGAGAGGCGGCTGCCTTCAGGAATACCTTCGTTATATTTGCCGGTCAGTAATCCGCTAGCGAGCGGGCTCCAAATCGTTGTCCCCAGCCCAATCGTACGGTAAAGATGAGCATATTCAGCTTCCACGCGCTGGCGGGCAAACATGTTGTACTCGGGTTGTTCCATAACGGGTGGGATAAGATGCTCTCGCCGTGCCACTCCGTACGCTTCCATAATTTGGGAAGCACTCCATTCACTTGTACCCCAGTAAAATGCTTTGCCTTGCTGGATCAGCAAATTCATTGCCCATACCGTTTCTTCGATTGGGGTGTACAGGTCCGGGCGATGGCAGAAGACCAGATCGACATAATCCATCTGCAGGCGTTTTAGCGAAGCGTTCATGCCTTCCATGATATGCTTCATCGATAAGCCTCGATCGTTTGGACCTTCTCCACCCCAGAAGATTTTTGTGGAAATGACCAGGTCAGTACGTTTCCAACCGGCTTTTTTGATAATGTTGCCCATCATGATTTCGGCTTTGCCTTTTGAATAGACTTCTGCGTTGTCAAAAAAGTTTACTCCTGCGTCATAAGCTTCTTTCATACAAGCATAGGCAATCTCTTCGTTGATCTGGTCGCCAAAGGTGACCCAGGATCCATAGGATAACGCCGAGAGTTTCAAGCCCGTTTTGCCGAGAAAACGATATTCCATGTTTTCACTCCTTATACATTAAAGGTTGGTTTCAAATGTATTTTATCAAGACCTTCCTGGAAGAATTGAGATGAAGAGGCTGCCAAAATGGCATAGTCCTGTATGGAATAATCGATGTCTCTCTTGAGCGGGAAAGGAGAATCACCATGCAATGGTCCAATTACACCACCAGCTTGG
>Ga0197142_1000336_pt1 | contig 43439 bp, 40 predicted proteins | sample GBS60_MetaG_FD_148614 | JGI IMG/M metagenome (GOLD analysis project Ga0197142, IMG submission 148614) | Sediment microbial communities from Great Boiling Springs, Gerlach, Nevada, United States - GBS 60_MetaG | ecosystem: Environmental > Aquatic > Thermal springs > Hot (42-90C) > Sediment... | reverse complement strand
TAAAGCCAGTTCTTTTTGATTCTTTTACAATAAGCTCTTCGAGAGAATGTTTATGTCCTTTTAGGACTGTTAACAGGACGCCTGCTTAAATCTTTGAGACTACCATCTCTTGCCCTCCTAACAGTATCCCTGGATATTCCCAAAATACAGACTGTTTTCAAAATATTGCCGTTATTCTTAGTCAAAACAGCTCTCACTAACTCTCTCGCTTTAAATGCTTCTATTTCTTAAATCATGGTATAAAATATCCATTTGCTGCTTCTCCATCGAGGATGTAGTTAGTTTTTCTCTACCAAGGTAGGCCCAACTTCTTCATTATATCAAAAATCCTGTGGGCAGCCTCCTTCCTACTTATTTCTCCCTGTATCACCTCTTTTTCCCCTAACTCTCCCTTCTTTTTCTCGCTAATCTGGTTAATATGTACATACCTATCTGGTATTCCAAAAAATACTTTTCTTGACAGTATTACTAAATTAAACTATTATAAGAAAATATGGAAAAGCTAGGTGAGCTTTTATTAAAAGAGAAGATAATCACTCCAGAACAACTTAAGAGAGCCATAGAGGAACAGAAGATAACCGGTGGTAGACTTGGCTCTACAATGGTAAGTCTTGGAATTATTAAGGAACAGGAGCTTGTTAATTTTTTAAGTAAACAGTATGGTGTTCCAGCAATAAACCTAAGAGAATATGAATTAGATCCATCGGTTGTTAAGTTAGTTCCACAGGAGATATGCGAAAAATACAATTTGATACCTATCAATAGAGCAGGGTCTACTTTAGTAGTGGCAATGGCCGATCCTTCAAATATATTTGCTATAGATGATGTTAAGTTTTTAACAGGTCTGAATGTAGAAGCTGTTATAGCTTCTGAAGCAGCTATTAGAGAGGCAATTGAAAGAGAATTTAAAAAAGAGACTATCACAACAGATGCAGAAGATATCTATGAAGATGCTTTACAAGTACTTGAAGAGGAGATTGAAGATTTAGAAGTTGTTCAGGAAAATGAAGATTTTAATATAAATGAGTTGCAAAAGGCAACAGAAGAAGCTCCTGTAGTTAAGCTTGTAAATGCTATATTGCATGATGCAATAAAGAAAAAAGCAAGTGACATTCATGTAGAACCTTATGAAAAGGAATTTAGGGTAAGATTCAGGATTGATGGTGTTTTATATGAAATAATGAAACCACCCCTGAAATTAAAAAATGCTATCATATCGAGATTAAAGATTCTTGCAAACCTTGATATAGCTGAAAGAAGGCTTCCTCAAGATGGTAGAATAAAGCTTAAAATAGCAGGTGGAAAAGAAATGGATTTCAGGGTAAATACCCTGCCTACTCTGTTTGGTGAAAAGGTATGTCTAAGATTGCTCGATAAATCAAACCTCCAGTTAGATATGACTAAACTTGGTTTTGATGATGAGCAACTAAGACTTTTTAAAGAAGCTATACATCGTCCTTATGGGATGGTGTTAGTAACAGGACCAACCGGTTCTGGTAAAACTACTACACTTTACTCAGCTTTAACAGAGTTGAATAAAGTTACAGATAATATTTCAACAGCAGAGGATCCAGTTGAGTATAATTTGCCTGGTATAAACCAGGTTCAGATGAATGAAGCAATTGGACTTAATTTTGCTAATGTTTTAAGGGCTTTTTTAAGACAAGATCCAGATATTATAATGGTTGGTGAGATTAGAGATTTTGAAACTGCAGAAATTGCAATAAAAGCAGCATTAACAGGTCATCTTGTTTTATCTACTCTACATACTAATGATGCTCCAAGTACAATTGCAAGACTTCTCAATATGGGAGTTGAGCCTTTTCTCGTAGCGTCAGCTACTAACTTAGTATTAGCACAACGTCTAGCTAGGAAGATTTGTCCAAACTGTAAAGAACCTATTAATGTTCCCATAAAAGCGCTTGTTGATATTGGTATTCCAGAAGAAGAAGCAAAAAATATTCAATGCTATAAAGGCAGGGGTTGTGAAAATTGTAGCAATACTGGTTATAAAGGAAGGATTGCTTTATATGAAGTTATGATGTTATATGAAGAATTAAAAGAACTTATACTGGCAGGTGCACCTGCAAGTGAACTGAAAAGAACTGCAATGAAATTGGGTATGAAAACATTAAGGCAAAGTGGTATAGATAAACTAAAGCAGGGCATAACCACAATAGAAGAAGTGGTTAGATGCTCTGTTAAAGATTGAGGGTTAAACAATGGCAGATGATATAAGAACAAGTCTTTCTTTTAATATGCATGAGTTGTTAAAAATACTTGTTGATAAGGGTGGTTCGGATTTACATATAACAATTGGTTCTAAACCACAAATAAGAATAGATGGCGAACTTACTCCATTGGAAGAATTTCCTGTATTAACAGCTGGTGATACCAAAACCCTTTGTTATAGTATTTTGACAGAGGCACAGAAGCATAAATTTGAAGAAGAAAATGAACTGGATTTTTCATTTGGTATAAAAGGTTTATCGAGATTTCGTGGTAATTTATTTGTGCAGAGAGGGTCTATTGCTGGTGTTTTTAGAACGATACCTTACAGAATTATGTCTTTTGAGGAACTTGGACTACCACCAATTGTTTCAGAATTGGCAGAGAGAACTAAGGGACTTATTTTAGTTACGGGTGCAACTGGTTCTGGTAAATCTACAACTCTCGCAACAATCATTGATAAAATTAATAGAGAGCGAAAGGAACATATTATTACTATTGAAGACCCAATTGAATTTTTGCATCCCCATAAAAGTTGCTTAGTAAACCAGAGAGAAATTGGTGCGGATACAAAAAATTTTCAATTGGCTTTAAAACATATTTTAAGACAAGACCCTGATGTTGTTTTGATTGGTGAGCTAAGAGATAGAGAAACAATTGAAGCAGCGTTAACAATAGCAGAGACAGGCCATTTGTGTCTCGCAACATTACATACAAATAGTGCAGTTCAAACAATAAACAGGATAATAGATGTATTTCCACCACACCAACAACCTCAGGTAAGGGCTCAGCTTTCCTTTGTTTTAGAAGGTATTCTATGTCAGCAGTTAATACCTAAAATTGGGGGTAAAGGTAGGGCCCTTGCACTTGAGATACTTGTTCCTAATGCTGCAATTAGAAATCTTATTAGGGAAGATAAACTCCATCAAGTTTATTCACAGATGCAGATGGGACAAACAAAATCGGGTATGCAAACAATGAACCAATCTTTAGCAAGTTTGATAAAAAGAAGAATTATAAGTTTAGAAAATGGTTTAATCTATAGTCCTGACCCAGAAGAACTTAAACAGATATTAGCAACAGGGGGAAGTACCCCAAGACCTGGTATGGCTTCAACTATAAGGAGGTAAACTTTATATGCCTTATTATACATGGGAAGGTAGGGCTCGTTCTGGAAGGGTTATAAAAGGTGAAACGCAAGCTCCAAATATTGATGCGGTTTACGCACAGCTAAATGCTCAAATGATAACTCCAATTAAAGTAGTCGAGGCTAAAAGTAAGAAAAAAAAGGTTAGCGTACCTACTAAAGATATTGTTGTATTTACAAGACAGTTTTCTACAATGATTGATGCAGGATTGCCTCTTGTGCAATGCCTTGAAATATTAGCTTCACAACAAGAAAATAAGGCTTTCAAAGAAGTTCTTCTTACAGTAAAAGCAGATGTTGAACAAGGGTCAACACTTTCTGATGCATTAAAAAAACATCCTACTGTTTTTGATGAGCTTTATTCAAGTCTTGTTGCCGCTGGTGAAATGGGTGGTATGCTCGATACGATATTAAGTAGATTAGCTGCTTATATGGAAAAAGCAGAAAAATTAAAGAAAAGGGTTAAAGGAGCACTTACATATCCTATAGTAGTTCTTGCAATTGCAGTAATAGTGGTTGCAGTTATTTTGATATTTGTTATACCTGTTTTCCAGAAGATGTTTGCAGATTTTGGTGGTGAGCTTCCAGCACCCACACAGTTTGTTATTAATTTAAGCCAGGGTTTAAAAAAATATGGTATTTTTATTGTTATTGGTATTTTTATAGTGATTTCTATGATAAAAAAGTATTACTCTACACCAAAGGGGCGTAAAAAAATTGATGCTCTTCTGTTAAGAGCGCCTGTAATTTCTGATTTAATAAGAAAAAGTTCTGTTGCAAGATTTACAAGAACTCTTGGAACTATGATATCAAGTGGTGTTCAGTTACTTGATGGTTTAGATATAGTTGCAAAAACAGCTGGAAATAAGATTATTGAAGAAGCAATTATAAATGCAAAAGTAAGCATATCTCAAGGAAAAACAATAGCAGAGCCTATGGGAGAAAGCGGAGTTTTTCCTTCAATGGTAGTTAGAATGATAGCTGTTGGTGAAGCTACAGGTGCAATGGATACTATGTTGAATAAGATAGCTGATTTTTATGAAGAGGAAGTGGATGCAGCGGTTGATGCACTTACATCAATGCTTGAGCCTTTACTTATGGTTGTTCTTGGTTCAGTACTTGGTGGGCTTATCGTTTCAATGTACCTACCAATCTTTAAATTTGCAGGTGCTGCAGGAGGATAATAAGATTTTTACTATAATATGACTGCAGCAGAAGCATACTTCTATAACAGAGTTAAGTGGATTTCCTTTTACAGAGTTGTAATCGCTTTTTTATCATTATTGTTGATTATTTACTGGAAATCCAGGATTGATATAATTGAACAGTCCAATGTTTTTTATAAAATACTTCTTTTAATCTTTTTTTTATCCCTTATTTATGCTTTTTTTATCAAAAATAAACTTTACCTTCGAACAATAGCAATATTCCAAATCACTTTTGATTTAATATTAGTATCATTAATAGTTGCCTATACTGGTGGTATAGACAGTCCTTTAATTTTCTTTTATGCATTCATTATAATGGGAGCGAGTAGGCTGTTCGGAAAAAATGGTGCGTATATAGGGATGTCATTGTCAGTAATTTTTTTAGGCTTTGTTTTTTTGGCCCAGTATTTTAGATTATTTCCTTTTGATACTATTTTATCTCAGCGGGTATTTTATTTTCGTGATGATTTTTATTATACATACTCAATTTTTTCATTGGGGTTTTTGATTTTAGGTTTATTAATAGGTTACTTAAGTCAAGAAACTACGAAGATGCAAAAAGAGATTGTCGAAAAAGAGGCTAAATATTATGACTTGGAGTATTTGAAAAGTGCTATAGTGAATAGTTTAAATAGTGGACTCCTTGTATTTTCAAAAGATGGTGATATAACTTTTATGAATGAGATAGCAAAAAATATTATAAAAAATTTTGCAATCGAACCCAATGTTGATATGTTAAAGGAAAATTTTAAAAGTGAGATAGAGGAAGTAATAAAAAATGAACAGATAATAAGAGGAGATAAGAAAGTTGCTTTAATGAATCACAATTATATGTGGATTGGTTACTCCATTGTTCCACTTTACGACCATAATGAAAATTCAATAGGTGTGTTATTAAATTTTCAGGATATTACATTGTTAAAAGATATGGAAGAACGTATTAGGATAAATGATAAATTTGCTTTTATGGGTAGATTATCAGCATTTTTAGCTCATGAAATAAGGAATCCTCTTGCTTCATTGAAAGGTGGTATTGAATTTTTGGTCGAATCCTCGAACTTAGATGAAGATGCTAAAAAAGTTTCAGATATCTTATTTCGTGAATTGGATAGATTAAACAAAATAATAACAGATTTCCTTTATTATACAAGAATTTCTCGACCCGAGAAGACTAACATATATCTAAAAAATCTCATTGATGAAATCTGGTTTGAACTTAAATTTATGAATAAAGAAAATGATAGATTTAACTGTTTTTATGAAGGAGATGAAAATTTAATTATCATTGGTGATGCAAATCAGATGAGACAAGTATTTATGAACCTCTTTTTAAATTCATTAGATGCAATGAAAAAAAATGGAGGAACTAATATATATGTTAAAGCTTGTAAAAAAAGTTCAGAAGTTTTAATATCAGTTGAAGATGAAGGTGGTGGAATAAGTGAAGAATACCTTAGTAAGGTTTTTGATCCTTTTTTTTCAACAAAAGAAAATGGGACAGGTATTGGTTTATCAATTGTATATAAAATAATAGAGGAACATAATGGTTATATAAATGTAAACAATGGTACAAAAGGTGCTATATTTACAATGAGGTTTTCCAATGAATGAAAAAGTAGCTATTGTAGATGATGATAGAAGTCTTAGAGAACTTTTAGAAATAGTTTTAAAAAAAGAAGGTTATAACGTGTTCTCTTTTGAAGATGGTAAAACAGCACTTGATACTATAATTGAAAAAGGGATTGGCTTTGATGCAGTTATTACGGATATTTTAATGCCTAATATTGATGGATTAACTTTGATAAAGCATTTAAAAATGAAAATTCCCTATTTACCAATTATAGTTATTACTGCTAATACAAATCTTGATATAGCAATTGAAGCATTAAAGCAAGGGGCATATGATTATATAACAAAGCCCTTTAAAAACGATGAACTTCGAATGATATTAAGAAATGCAATTGAAAAATCAGCATTATATAAAGAAAATATTGAATTGAGGAGTAAATTAAAAACTGAAGAATTAAACATTATTTTTAGAAGCAAGATAATGGAAGAGCTTTATATGAAAGCAGTGGTTGCCGCAAAAACAAATGTCCCTGTACTTTTAATAGGAGAAAGTGGAACTGGAAAGGAGTTATTTGCCAAACTAATACATAGAGAAAGTGAACGTTCTAATAACTCTTTTTTTGCTATAAATTGTGCTGCAATACCTGAAAACCTTATGGAAAGCGAGTTTTTTGGTTATGAAAAAGGCGCTTTTACTGGGGCACTGTTATCAAAACCTGGATACTTTGAACTTGCACATAAAGGTACCCTTTTTTTAGATGAGATAGGTGACTTACCACTACATTTACAAGTAAAGTTACTAAGGGCTATAGAGGAAAAAAAGGTTCTAAGGTTAGGTGGAAAAGAGTCTTTGGATGTAGATGTTAGAATTGTTGCAGCAACAAATAAAGATCTCGATGAAGAAATAAAAAATGGTAATTTTCGTGAAGACCTATATTACCGATTAAATGTAATCAAGTTAGAAATTCCACCATTGAGAAATAGGAAAGAAGATATATTAACCCTTTCTATGTTTTTTCTAAAAAAATTTTGTTCCAATAACAATAGGACAATACAGGGTTTTACAAAAGATGCAATCAGGATTTTAGAATCTTACCATTGGCCAGGAAATGTTAGGGAATTACAAAATGTTATAGAGAGGGCATGTGTTTTTGAAAAAGGTGACTTAATCGGTGTAAGTAGTTTGCCCATTGAGATAATTGAAGCAGTGAAGGATAAAAAAGATATTGAATGTGATGAATCTAAAGTAACTTTCGAGAATTTTAACCTTGATAAATACATTGAAAGCATCGAATATAATATAGTTAATAAAGCATTGAGAGAGGCGGAAGGTAATAAAAAGATTGCTGCAGAAAAGTTGGGCATATCTTTATGGGCTCTATATAGAAGGTTAGAAAAATTCAAGAAAAATAATCTTGATGTAGAAGATAATCAATAATTAGCATCATTTTTAAATAAGGTAAGTTTTCTTAAGGTTTTAAATGTTAGATAAAGAAAGGGTTGCGCAAAAAACAATTAACTTTGAGAAGTTAGAAATCATCATTCGTAGGGTAATGCAAACTGAGAAAAAGATTACTTTCAATAGCAATCTTGAACTTGATTTGGGTTTTGATTCTATAGCAAAAATAAATTTACTTTTGGAAGTTGAAAAAGAGTTAAAAATCAAATTACCTGATTCTTTTATGTCTGAAATTGTTTGTGTAAAAGATATTATAGAAAAAATTGAAAAATTGACTTTTAAAGAAACCACAGACTATGAAAATGTGAGAAATATAGAAGATTTAATTTTACAACCTCCAGAGTTAAGTGATTTGAGACAAATAAATCAAAGAAATAAGAAATTAAATCTTTTAAAGGAGTGTTTAGTTTATTTTTGGGTAAAGTTCCTAACTAAAGTTTGTTTTTTTATAGACATCACTGGTATGGAGTTGATAGAAAATAAACGTGATCCCTTCATATTGGCACCAAACCATTCGAGTTACTTAGATGGTTTATTAATCTTATCCGTTGTACCTTTCAAAATAAAAAGGAAACTGTTTTTTATTGGATTGTCTGATCTTTTTGAAAGAACATCTCTTAAACATTTAAAAGAAGCTGTTGGCATTCTACCTTTTGATGAATGTTCACAACCTTTAAGGGCTTTGAAAGCAGGGATTTATGCAATGAAGGAAGGGTATAGCATTTGTATCTTTCCTGAAGGGAACCGTTCTTATGATGGTAAAATTGGTGAATTTAAGAAAGGTATAGCTTTTTTGACTAAACATACACAGGTTCCTGTTTATCCAGTGTATATTAAAGGTACTTTTGAATCCTGGCCAAGATTCAGGAAATGGCCAAGATTGTTTAAAAAAATTTATATAAAAGTAGGCAAACCCATATTTTGGTATTCTAAAAAAGATATTAAGGAAGATGATTTTTTGAATAGCCTTAGAGATAATTTAATAAATCTTTCTAAAGAGGTTGAAAAAAAGAAAATTCTTTGATATGATTAAATTATGTTTAAAAAATTTGTAATTTTGATTGTTGCTCTTTTGTTTTTATATGCATGTGGTGTAAAAATTTACCCCATATCTTCACCAGATGTAGAACTTGATACTAAAAATAATATTTTGTCAGCGATGAAAGATAATATTAGAGTAACAGTTGAAGTTGTTCCACAAACTTACTCTTTTTATGGAATGGAAGATAATTTTGTTATATTTTATGTAAAAGTGGAAAATAGAAATGATAGGGAATTAACAATTTTACCAGATGATTTTCTATTACTTGATGATAAGTCACATCAGGTAAGTGTAATGAAGGTAGAGGATGTTGCTAAAATAGTTGAACAAAATCTCTTTTATTTAATTCCCTATCCCTACATAGGTTATTATTCTGAAAGCCTTAATTATTATGAGGGAAGGTATCTATATAACCCTTCAGCACCTCATATATATCCTGTTTCACCGAGAGAGATTTATTTAGATGCATTGCCTTGGGGAAAAATTTTTCCAAAAGCCCATATAAAGGGTAAGATTTATTTTAAAAAGAAAATTAGTGAGGCAAAGTCTCTCGCACTAAAGGCCATCAAAAATAATAGTGATTATCTTATGGAGTTTCGATTCCAGATAAAATAATAAATGAGCATATCTGCAATTGATCTTGGGACAAATACTCTTAGAATTCTAATATTAGATTCCAACAACAAAACTATGTTTAAGAAAAATTTTTATCTTTTTCTTGGCGGTTATATTGTTGATGGACATTTATCTCGAGAAGGTATTGAAAAAATTAAAGCAGTACTTTTAGAACTCAAAACAATATATGAAAAATTTGGGATTTGTAAAATTTATGCAGTTGCTACAGCTTTTGCTAGAAAAATAAAAAATGCCTCTGTTTTAGAAGAATTATTTAAAGATATTTTATCCTCTGAATTGAACATTATAAATGGGTATTTAGAGGGTCTAATTGTAGTAAAAGCTATTTCAGAAAGATTTAAAATTGATAATTTTCTAGTAATTGATATTGGTGGTGGTAGTACAGAGTTTTCACTTAAAAAAGGTGCTCATGTATCTATTGAAAGTCTTGACGTAGGAAGTTTATCTTTAAAAAATACTTTTTTTAAACATTATCCACCAAACAATGAAGAAAAAAATAGCCTATTCAAATATATTATTGAACATTTCGCTAATATAAAGATTAATCTTGATAATATTGAATATGTATATGGTGTCGGTGGAACAATTACTACGATTGCTTTTCTTTTATCAGGGCTAAAATCATACGATGCAGAGAGGATAAATGGGTTTATAATAGACAGGAAAGAACTTGAAAGTTTTTGTCATAAAATTGAGTTTTTAAGTATGAAGCAACTTATTGAAATTTTTCCTATAGAAAAGGGTAGAGAAGAAGTTTTGCTTTCAGGTTCTCTTTTTCTACTGTCCATTTTGAATTATTTCAATTTAAAAACAATACTTGCCTCTGATGTATCGCTTTTAGAAGGGATTATACCTTTTTATAGTGAAAATTAGTTTTTCTAATAAAAACACCAATAACGTATAAGGTTATAATTAGAAAAAGCAGAGGTATAATTGGGTTTAGTCCAGCAGTTTGGCTAAATCTAAATATTAATGACTCAATAATGGAAAAAAATAAGATATACATTAATCCTGTGAATAATATTTCTTTGTTTTTCTTACTCCTCCCTAATTGTAATGTTATTGGAAATATTAAATAAAGTAGTAGTAGAGGGTAAAACAAATACCCACTTTTTTTAATAAGCTGGTAAAAATAGGGCAATATATCCATGCTATATTTACTGCCTACCTTTATGATTTTTAATAAATCATTGAAAGTAAACCATTCAGGATGGTATGTAGTCTTGCCGATATTTTGAAGTATTTCAATTTCTGGAAAACTAAAAGAGTAGGAAAACTCGAATTTATTACTTTTTATTGAAAACCATTTTCCATCTGTTGCTACCCATTGGTCGTTTCTTTTCTCTAAAACTCGTGCGTAATAAACATCTTCTACTTCAAAATTTTTGTTAATTTTAATGAAATAGGTATTTATAAGAAAATTACTATTAGGGAGGATAAGGTCAATAAAAATAAATCCATCCTTATGTTTGATAAATATATCTGAATAATTAGTAAAATCTTTTGCAGCAAGTTTAGTTATTAGTTTCTTTTCTGATTTGTGTAATAGTTTTGGAGTTATAAAAACGTTTATTGAGAAAAGTATTGTATTTATAATACATATAAATGTAAAGAAAATACTGAAAATTCTTTTTGGGGTAATACCATTAGTGAGAAGAATTAAAATCTCATTGTATTGTATGAGTATATTAATTGTTACTAAACAGGTTATTATCAAGGCATAAATATTTATTTGCGAAATGATGTAAGGTATTCTAAGAATGAAGAAGGTAATAGCATTGCCTAAACTTAATTTCAGTGTATAAATATCATCAATCTTATCAAAAAAATCAATAATGAAGCCTATTGTGAAAAAGGTGAAATAAACCATTATCAAGTTATGTAACAATTCTTTACCAATTAAAATAATGATTTTTTTCATAATAACCTTTTAAACTTCTTTCTTATAAAGTAAATACCTGCCAGGAATAAGATGATAGTTGCAAGAGAAAAACTATAAAAGGGGTTAATAATACCCTTTGAACTTAAAGCATTAATAGTCGAAAAGATGACATAGTAAACAAGGCTAACCACAATGCTAATTAGGATACCAGTAGTTTTATAACTTCTTCCATGACGCCAAGACAAGGGAAACCCAAATAATAGAAAAATAATAATTGAAAGAGGGGAAAAAATTCTATAGAAAAGTTCTGTTTTTTGCGGGTGGGTAATATTTTTCTCTAATAGCTTTGTGATAAGTATCGATGTAGGTAAAGAACCTCTATTAACATCATACTCATCTTTTTTTTCTGTTTCAGAAAAAGGATTAAATGTCATTTTGTTGAACTGAAGAAAGTTAACTTTATCAGATTCTATTTTTAGAAATGAGCCATTATTCAAATTAAACACATTGTGGTCATATTTCTTTTGTATATTACCACTTTTTGCGGTTATCATCTGTATTTCGATTCCATTTTTTGGTTGGAAAAAGATAATTCCCTCTAAATTACTTTCTGAGTTATCGACATATAAGTAAGTGTTTTCAAAGATTTTTCGAAACTCTCCTGGTCTTGGAAGCACTAATATTCTACCTTGAATAAGTTTTTCAATATTTTTTCTAATGGTAAAATTGCAATATGGTTTAATTAAGAGGGAAAGAGTGTATGTAAAAAGAGTAAGAATGATAGCAATCACAAAAAAAATTTTTAAAAACCTATTTGGTGGTATACCAGAACATTCAAAGGCAACAATTTCATGGGTGCTTGAGAGCTTTGTTATTGTTATAGCAAGTGATAAAAGAAAGGATATTGGAACTATAATAAGTGTTGTATCGGGTATAGATAAAAAAATTAGTGATAGGAAATGTTTGAAAGGTAAATTAAATCCAGTAAGTTCATAGATTTTTGTGAATTTTATTATGGTAAACATGAGTAGAATACCAAAAAAGATTAAATTAAATAATGAGAAAAACTCATCTAAAATAAATGAAAACAGTTTTTTTTTCATGTGAACTATTATAATCTTAAAAGAGTGATAAGTAAATTGTTCATATTAAGTGATTTTGGAATTTGAATATGATAAAATCTAAAATTATGATTAAAAATTGTTCTGCTTATATTCTTGCTGGTGGTAAGAGTGAGCGGATGGGGAGAAATAAAGCCTTTTTGGATATAAATGGGGTTACATTTCTTGAACTAGTAAACAAATCTTTAAAAAATATTTTTGAGCATGTCTATATTGTAACAAAGAAAGATGGAATTAGTGGTTATAATAATATTATATTTGATTCGCTAACTCAATATTCGCCATTAAGTGGTATTTATACCGCATTAATGCATACAGATAAAGATACTGTATTTATAAAAGCCTGTGATAATCCTATAATTTCTGAACCAATGATTATGGAAATGTTTGGATATGCTTTGAAATATGATATAGTAGTTCCCAAGACCTTTGATGGCTTTCATCCTCTTTTTGCTTTTTATTCTAAAAAAACATTACCTTTGATACAAGAAATGGTTATGCAAAACAATTTTAAAATTATATCACTTTATGAGAAGGTAAATGTTAAGTTTTATGAAGAAAAGGATATAAAAAAATTTGATCCAGAACTTATTACTCTAAAAAATATTAATACTCCCGATGAGTATCAAAAATTTAAGTCCATTATTGAAGGAGTAAGTGCATGAAAAAAATTTTAATAATTATCTTTTTTTTATTTTTATCAAATTGTTCACTTACAACTGGCTTATTCAAAAATAATTTAAATATAAATGAACAAAAACTGAAATCATTAAATTTGGATGTAGAAGATATGAGCATTTACATGGGGTATCAATCAGCTTTGTTATATGGAGATATTGAAACAGCAGAAAAATTGATAAAAAAGATTATTGTTAAGCATCCTGAATTTTTTGAGCCTTATTTAGATCTTGTAAATATCTATGTTTTCAAAAAGAACATTAAAGAAGCAAAAGAGCTATTGGAGCAGGTAGAAAAGTTTGCTATGGATAATGAACAGTTTTTACTTACTAAGGCTAATATACTTTTAATGGAAAATGATTTAAATGAAGCTGTACCAGTATTAAAGAAAATAATTGATATGAACTCAGAAAGGGAAAATGTTTATTTGATACTTGCAAATATTTATTTTCTAAATAAAGATTATGACAATGCAATAAAAATTCTTGAAAGATTACTGAAAGTTAATCCCTCAAACTTTTTTGGTAATCTTTATCTTGGTAAAATTTATGAAACAATAGAAAATAATAAAAAAGCAGCTGAATATTATGAAAAGGCATTGAAAGAGAGAGAAGAAGATGAAGTACTGATGAATTTGGATAGGGTTTATGATAAGTTAGGTGAAAGGTTAAAATCTATCGATATCCTTGAAAAATTTCTTTCTTTAAATCCTGATTTTCCTAAAGTAAGAGAACGATTAGGTTTACTTTATGTTGGTGAAAACAATTATGAAAAGGCTTTAGAGCATTTTGAGATTTTAGTTAAACAGTTTCCTGATAATTTTGATTTAAATTTAAAAGCTTCTTTCATTGCTATTGAGGGGAAGTTTTATGATAAAGCAGAAGTTTTTTTAAAAAACGTTTTGAATAAAGAACCTGAAAACCAGAAAGCCCTTTATTTTTATGGATTGCTATATAAAGACCAGAAAAAATGGAAAGAAGCGATTACATATTTTGAAAAAATAAAAGATAATGAGTATCTTAAATCAGCTAAGCTTTATATAGCTGTGTGTTATGAAAAGCTCAAGGAAAAAGATAAAGCAAAGGATATACTGTTGGATTTATGGAATAAGGACCCTGATGATGAGGTTGGATATTTTCTAGCTCTATATTATAAAAGTTCTAAAGAGTATAACGAAGCACTCAAAATTATTGATAAAATTCAACCTTCAACGAAGGAGATTTTCCAAAGATTGGTATATCTTAGAGCTGAAATCTTAATAAAAATGGGTCAATTTAATAATGGGATTGACTTAGTAAAGGAAATTTTGGAAAAAGAACCAAATAATCCTGACGCACTTAATTTTATTGGATATTCTTATGTGGAAAAAGGCATAGAGTTAGATGAGGCAGAGAAAATGATTAAAAGAGCATTAGAAATTAAACCCGATGATCCGTATATAACTGATAGTCTTGCATGGTTATATTATATGAGAGGTGACTACGAAAAAGCTTATATGTATCAATTAAAAGTTTTAGAAAAGGTCAATGATGATGCAACTATATTAGAACATATGGGAGATATTTGTAAAGCTTTAAAGAGGTTTGATGAAGCTTTAAAATATTATAAAGAAGCCTTAAATCAAGAGCCAGAAGACCCAGAAAGTATTATTAAGAAATTAAAGGAGCTTGAAAATAAATAAGATAATTTTTTTTATCATAATGCTTTTTTTGGTGGGATGTGGGATACACAAGAACAATAGTTTAAAGACATATAAGTTTAATTATCCCTGTTTTTTGTCGGTAAAGTATGATGAAAATAGTTTTTCCGGTGATTGTTATGTTTATGGAGATGGAAAAGATTTTTTTATTGATGCATTTTCTTTCGGAACCCAGGTATTTAGATTGCATCAACAAGGTAGTAAAATAATTCTTTATATAAATGGTAGAGAATTTGAATATGGAGTAGAAGATAGATTTTTCTCGGTAAATTATCTCTATTTTAAAAATATACTTATGAGTTTTTTAAATAATCATTTCGATGGATTGGAAAGAGAGAATAATTACGAGGTTAAAACTAAAAGAGAAAGTAATAGGAGAATTTTAACAATTTTAGATACAACGAGTGGAAATTTTATAAAAATTATTGTAATGCAATGAAAAAGTTTATTTTTTTAATCGTAATCTTTATTATCATTTCGTGTAAAGGCAGGGAAACGACTACATATATTAGCCCGTCAAAATCTTTGAAGCCTGAATATGGAGATATGTTGATAGAAGGTACCATTGGAGAAGCAAGTAATTTAATACCTTTTCTTGCTTCTGATTCAGCATCTCATCAGGTTGCAGATTTAATTTATAATGGACTTGTTAAATATGATGCAAATTTGAATATTGTTGGAGATTTAGCAAAGAGTTTTGAAATACTAAATGGTGGAATGAAGATAGTTTTCCATTTAAGAAAAGGGGTTAAGTGGCATGATGGGAGGGAGTTTACTTCAGAGGATTGTGTTTTTACTTATAAAATTATAACAGATCCTAATACACCCACTCCTTATGCTGGTGATTTTTTAAAAGTAAATAGAGTTTATGCACCTGATAAGTATACTTTTGTTGTAGAATATGAAGAACCTTTTGCTCCAGCCCTTGCAAGTTGGGGAGTTTCAATTGTTCCAAAACATCTTTTAGAAGGCAAGGATATAACAAAAAGTGAGTTGTCAAGGAAACCTGTAGGTACAGGTCCGTATATGTTTGAACAATGGATACCTGGAGATAAGATAATTTTAAAAGCGAATGATGATTATTTTGAAGGAAGACCATATATTGATAAAATTGTTTTTAGGGTAATTTTGGATACCTCAACAACTTTTCTTGAGTTAAAATCTGAAGGGATAGATTTTGCTGGGTTATCGCCTATTCAGAAAGCGAGACAGACCAATAATCAGGATTTTAAATCACGCTTTAATACTTATGAATATCTATCATTTAGCTATACTTATCTTGGCTTTAATTTGAAACGGGAATTATTTAAAGATATAAGAGTTAGAAAAGCTATAGCTTATGCAATTAACAAAAAAGAAATTATAAAAGGTGTTTTATTAGGATATGGAGTAGAAGCAACAGGACCATACAAACCAGATATGTTTTTTTATAACGGAAATGTTGAAAGATACGATTATAATCCTGAAAAAGCACGAGAGCTACTTAAATCCGCAGGTTTTTCAGATACAAACAGTGATGGTATTCTTGATAAAGATGGGAAGCCTCTAAAGTTTACAATTCTTACTAATCAGGGTAACGAAGCACGAATTAAAACTGCAGAAATTATACAGCGGAGGTTGAAAGAAGTAGGAATAGATGTGAAAATCTATGCTATAGAGTGGGCAGCTTTTATTAAAGAATTTATAAATCCACGTAGGTTTGATGCAGTAATTCTTGGATGGACAATACCTCAAGACCCTGATTTATATGATATCTGGCATTCCTCAAAAGCTGAAAAGATGGGATTAAACCACCTTTCATATAGCAATAAGGAGGTTGATATACTGCTCGAAGAGGGTAGAAAAACTTTTGATATAAAAAAGAGAAAAAAAATTTATGACAGAATTCAGGAAATACTGGCTGATGATTGTCCTATGGTATTTCTTTATGTTCCTTATGCATTACCTGTTGTGCATAAAAGGTTTAAAGGTATTGAACCTGCACCAGCAGGCATTGCTTACAATAAATACCGCTGGTATGTGCCTAAGATAGAACAAAAATATTAGGTGTTTGTGATATGTTTGCATATATAATAAAAAGGTTATTAATGATGATACCTGTTTTAATTGGAATTACAATGATATCTTTTGTGGTTATTAATTTAGCGCCAGGTGACCCTACTGATTTACAGACAGAGTTAAATCCAAAAATGACACCAGAGATTGTTGAGAAACTAAAGAAACATTATGAATTGGACAAACCTATTCATATTAGATATGTAAAATGGTTAAAAAATATTGTTACCTTAGATTTTGGCAAATCCTTTGCACCAGATGGAAGAAAGGTAATTGATAAGATTGGGGAGAGATTACCCGTAACTTTAACAATTAACCTTCTTTCAATAATGCTTATACTTATAATTTCTATTCCTCTTGGCGTATTTATTTCTGTAAATAAAGGTAGTGTTAGTGAAAGGATACTTTCCTTCTTAAGTCTTATGTTTTATTCAATACCTTCTTTCTGGTTTGCACTAATTTTAATTACAATTTTTGGTGTTGAATTAGGTTTGCTTCCCATATCAGGACTTAAGTCATTAAATTATAGTAATTTTGGGTTTATAGGAAAAATTTTTGATATTATTAAGCATTTGTTGCTTCCTGTCATTGTAGCTTCCATAGGCAGTATAGCAGGTTTTTCCAGATATATGGCTTCAAATTTTGATGATGTGTTGCGTCAGGAATATATTATGTTAGCAAGGATAAAGGGGTTGCCAGAACATATAGTTTTGAGAAGGCACGCATTGAAAAATGCTTTGCTTCCTGTAATCACAATTCTTGGACTTTCTGTACCAGGGCTTATTGGTGGTAGTGTGATTGTTGAATCTATTTTTTCAATACCTGGCATGGGAGAACTTTTCTATAAATCTGTTATGTCAAGGGATTACCCACTTATTATGGGTATGCTTGTTATTTCATCTTTTTTAACTTTACTTGGTAATCTTATCGCAGATATTGGATATGCCTTAGCAGACCCAAGGATAAGGTTTAAATGAACAAAAAAGGTTATTTATATTTAGTGTTGAAAAGGTTTTTATCAAAAAAGAGTTCTACAATATCTCTTTTTGTAGTTATTTTATTTATTTTACTTTCTTTCTTTGCTCCACTTATATCTCCCTATGAACCCGATTTAATTAATGTTGATAAGATTTTGTTACCGCCATCATTAGAACATCCTTTTGGGACTGATGCTTTGGGAAGAGATGTTTTCACAAGGGTTATGTATGGAGGAAGAGTTTCTTTACTAGTAGGTTTTGTAGCAGAAGGCATTGCAGTCATTATTGGTGTCATTGTAGGAAGTATTAGTGGTTATTTTGGTGGGCGAATCGATAATATTATAATGAGGTTTGTAGATGTAATGTTATGTTTTCCTGTGTTTTTTCTTATTCTCTCTGTTGTTGCTTATGTTGATCCTACGATATGGAATATTATGTTAGTTATTGGACTTACGGGGTGGATGCCTATCGCAAGGTTGGTTAGGGCTGAGTTTTTATCTTTACGTGAAAGAGAGTTTGTGTTGTATGAAAAAGTCATTGGTGTTGATAATTTTACTATTATTTTTAAGCACATGCTACCTAATGCTTTAAATCCTGTAATAGTTTCTGCTGCTTTTGGAGTTGCAGGTGCAATTTTATTAGAAACTGCACTTAGTTTTTTAGGCCTCGGGGTTCAACCACCAACCCCAAGCTGGGGTAATATCTTAACATCGGGAAAAGATATGTTAGGTGTTGCATGGTGGATATCTTTTTTCCCTGGGATTTTTATTTTGATATCTGTTTTGTGTTACAATCTAATAGGTGAAGGTTTAAAGGATGCACTTAACCCAAAAATTTATGAGTAGGAGGCAAAATGAGACTTAAACCTGATTGTATCCCTTGTTTTTTTAAACAAGCTTCAATAGTTGCCAATATTTTAAAAGTAAATGATGAAAAGAAGCTGGAGCTATTTAAAGGGATTTCAAAAATACTTGCTGAAAACATTTCACCTCATATAACACCGGCTTTTTTAGCATCTCAAGTTCATAAGTACATTAGAGACTTTTTTCAAAATGATGATCCATTCAAAGATTTAAAAAAGCTTTCTAATGATAGAATGCTTGCTTTCTATAATGATTTTATAGACATTATCCGATCCAGTGATGACCACCTAAAAATGGCTGTAATACTTTCAACATTAGGTAATCTCATAGACTACAGTTTATACACCCAAGTCCAGCTTGAAGAGATAAAAAATAAAATATTCCTCTTTAAACCAGCTATTTTTGATTATGAAGATTTAAGGCGTGATTTAACAAAGGCTATGAAGGTCTTATTTATTACTGACAATTCAGGTGAAATTGTTTTAGATAAACCTCTTATCGAGTTAATGTATAAAAAAGGGAAAAAAATTATTGTTGCAGCAAAAGAAAGACCAATATTAAATGATGCCACTGTAGACGATTTAAAGTATGTAGGCATAGATAAGTATGCAAAAGTGTTAGGTATTGGTAATGGTGATGTTGGGACACTCTATCCAACAGGAAATAAAATTTTTGATAAGGCTATTGAAACAGCGGATATCATTATCTCTAAAGGACAGGCTAATTTTGAAACACTTTATGATTTGAAAAGAGATATTTATTTCTTTTTTGTGGTTAAATGTTCTGCTGTTGCTTCATTTTTAAAAGTAGAAGAGAATGCACCAATAATAATGTTAAAAAGGAGCAAATGATGAAATATGTTGTTGTTATTGCTGATGGAATGGCAGATTATGAAATAGAAGAAATAGGTAACAAGACGCCTCTTGAAATAGCAGAAAAGCCGTTGATAGATGAGTTAGCTAAAGATAGCCTATGTGGATTATTAAAAACTGTTCCTGATGGTATGCAACCTGGTAGTGATATTGCTAATTTAAGTCTTTTTGGTTATGACCCAAAGGTTTATTTTACAGGTAGAGCACCTTTAGAAGCTGTGAGTATGGGAATTAATATGGATTTACAGGATGTAGCTTATAGATGCAACCTTGTCACTTTTAGAGAAGAAAAAAATAAAGTTATAATGGATGACTACAGTGCAGGCCAAATTTCAACAGAAGAGGCTAAAGCATTTATAACATTAATTAATGAAAAAATAAAAAGAAAGGATATTTCCTTCTATCCAGGTGTTAGTTATCGTAATTTAATGCTGTGGAAAAAAGGCAAATGGAATATAAAAACACAACCACCTCATGATATACCTGATAAAGAAGTCATAAAGTATCTACCTGAAGGTGATGGTGCTGAAGTTTTAATCGAAATTATGGAAAAATCTCAAAAAATTTTTAAAGATTGTGAATTAAACAAAAAGAGGAGGAAGGAAGGTAAAAAAGAGGTAAGTTCTGTGTGGTTATGGGGACAGGGTAAAAAACCTGCCATGCCTACATTCCAAGAAAAGTATGGATTAAATGGTTCTGTTATAGCAGCTGTTGATTTAATAAAGGGTATAGGGATTTTATCAGGGTTGAAAAAAATTGAAGTTCCAGGTGTAACAGGTTACATTGATACAAATTTTGAAGGTAAGGCAGAGTATGCATTAAATGTGTTGGAAAGTGATAATATAGTTTTTATACATATTGAAGCATGTGATGAAGTATCTCATGAAGGAAGCCTTGAAAAAAAACTTAAAGCAATCAAGTATATTAACGATAGATTTTTAATACCGTTAAAACAGGGTCTTGAGAAGTTTGATAATTACAAGATTTTGTTTGCTATTGACCATCCCACACCAGTAAAGCTTAGGATTCATGTCTCTAACCCTGTGCCTTTTTTTATTTACGAAAAAAATAAACCCCATCATGGAGTGGAGTTATTTTCAGAAAAAGCATGTTCAAAGGCAGGCCTTTTTATTGATGAAGGTTACAGGATAATCGATTTTATGTTAAATGGAGATATTTTATGACAACATTAAAAATATGCATTTTGGCTGGCGGTAAAGGGACAAGATTGTGGCCACTGAGTAGGGAAAATTATCCAAAGCAATTTATACCAATATTTGAAGGGCAAACTTTGTTTCAACTAACATTAAAAAGAGCTCTGAAAATAACTGATTATCAAAATGTTTATATAATTACCTCTAAAAATTTTGAAGATCTAATTAAAAGAGATATTAGTTCAATAGAACCTGAAGTGATAAAAAATGTAATTTATGAGCCTGTTGGTAAAAATACATTGCCAGCTGTTATACTCGGGAGTTTTTATATCGAAAAAGATGACATAATACTTGTTTTACCGTCAGACCATTTTATAGAAAATGAAGATATATTTATAAATGATGTAAAAACTGCATATGAAGAAGCAAAAAAAGGAAATATTGTAATATTTGGAATTAAGCCTTATCAACCTGAAACGGGATATGGTTATATTAAAGTTAGAAAACAAAAAAAAATACACGAAGTATTAGAATTTATTGAAAAGCCAGATATAGTAAGGGCAAAGCAGTATTATAAAGATAGCTGTTTTTACTGGAATGCTGGTATTTTTATGTTTCCAAAAGCACTTTTTTTGAGCTTTGTTAAAGAGTTTGAACCAGATATTTTTAAATCATTCAAAAAGGGTAAAAAATATTTTTTAGAAAATTTTAGAGATTTAAAAGCCCAATCGATTGATTATGGGATTATGGAGAAGATAGATAAAAGGTTTGTCAAAATGTTAGAAGCTCAATTTTCTTGGAGTGATTTGGGAAGCTTTGAGTCTATGTATGATTTTTTTGATAAAAGTAAGAAAAGGAATTTTATTATAGGTCGGGGTGAGTTAATCGAAGAGGAATCATATGAAAATTTTATTATTAACGGTGATAAACTTATAGTTACTTTAGGAATTAAAAATTTAATAGTTGTAGATACAGATGATGTTTTACTTGTGATGCAAAAAGGTGAAGGTCAAAAGTTAAAAAATGTGGTTGAATTTTTAATACAAAATAATAGAAAAGAGGTCTATTATAACAAACAGGGTTTTAGACCTTGGGGGACTTATACGGTGCTTTTAGAAGGTGAGAGGTACAAGATTAAGAAAATTACAGTATATCCTGGTTCTTCATTAAGTTTACAAATGCATCATCATAGAAGTGAGCATTGGGTGGTAATAAAAGGCACTGCTAAAGTTACTATAAATGATGAAGTACATTTTGTTCATGAAAATGAAAGTATCTATATTCCTAAATCAACTAAACATAGACTTGAAAATCCTGGCAAAGTTAATCTTGAGGTTATAGAAGTACAAAATGGAGAATATTTAGATGAAGATGATATAATACGGTTTCTTGATAATTATGGGAGAAAATAAAAGCAAAAATAAAACATAATTTTATTCTTGACATGGCGATGAAAATGTTTATAATATAATTATAATCATTCATCCCCCCAAGGAAGGCTAAGCCTTCCTATTTTTTTATAAAACATTTTTTGTTTTTGAAAACCCAAAAAGATTTTATTTCTATTTGACAAAATTAAATAAAAGAGTTTAATTTATGATATAATAAAATTAAAGGTAAGGAGTTTAGTATGGAAAAAATTATTGTGAAAACAACGAAAAGAATAGAAATTGTTGATCTTACTGGAGAAATTCATAAGATAGTCCATCAGTCAGGTGTAAATGATGGTATATGTGCTGTTTTTTGTCCTCATACAACAGCAGCGATAGCAATAAATGAAAATGCTGATCCTACTGTTAAGCAGGATATCTTAAACACTCTTTCGAAGCTTATTCCAAAAAATGCTGCTTATAAACATTTAGAAAGTAATTCAGATGCACATATTAAGAATGTTCTAATTGGCCCATCTTTGACATTAATAGTTGAAAGTGGGAGATTAGCATTGGGTACTTGGCAGGGTATATTTTTTGTAGAAGGCGATGGTCCCAGACAAAGGGAAGTATGGGTTAAGATTATTGGGAAATAAAGGGGCTAAATATGTCTATAAAGGAAACTATTGAACAACAAATGAAGGATGCTTTGAAGTCAAAAGATATGTTTAAGTTAAATGTCTTGAGGTTTATTCTATCTCATATTAAAAACAAAGAGATTGATTTAAGAAGGCCTGTTACAGATGATGATGTAATAAAAATTATTCAAACTTTAGTTAAGCAGAGAAAAGAAAGCCTATCTTTTTCACAACAAGCTAATAGACAAGATTTAGTTGAAAAAGAGCAGGAAGAATTAAAGATACTTGAGTCCTTCTTGCCCAGCCAACTTTCTGAAGAAGAAGTGGAGAAGATAATTGACGAGGTTATAGAAAAGATAAAACCATTAGGGTTGAAGGATATGGGAAAGGTTATGAAAGAGGTTATGCCAAAGATATCTGGCAGGTTTGATGGAAGCAAAATTAATGAGATGGTCCGTAAAAAGCTCAGTTAAGTAAATGTTTTTTAAAAACATCCCCGATAAAGAAGTATCTTTTGTAAAAGAAATACTTAAAAACTACTGTCTTAGTGATTATGGTAAAAGTTTTGTAGATAGCTTAGAACCTCTTTTTGATTTAGAGACTATTATAAAAGAAATAGAAAAAACACAATATGTTGAGTTAGTGTATAATAAAAATAAAAATCTTGATACCCAGCCAATTCCTTTCATCAATGAGATTATCAATAAAATCTCAAAAGTTGATTATTTAAGTGAAGAGGAATGTGGGAAAATATATGTAACATTAAAAACTATTGAGTTCTATATTAAGTCCTTTAACAATCTTGGATTGTTTGGAAAGGTTTTCAATTTTTATGAAGAATGTGTTAAAACTTTTGATGTTGTTAACTATTTATCTAAGGTATTCAGCCTAAGTGGCACAATTAAAATAGACGCAACGGATATATTAAAAGAGATTCATAAAAGAAAAGAAGAAATCAAGCAAAAAATACACGAAAAAATTAGTTTTATTATGAGAGCTAAAAAAAAGTTTTTACAGGAACAATTTTTTGTATTTAGGGATGGTAGGTATGTTTTACCTGTAAAAGCAGGTTTCAAAAAGGATTTGGGTGGTATTGTTAGAGATAGTTCTCATTCTGGTGATACTTTATATATAGAACCTTTTGAACTTATAGATTTGAATGACAAACTTTTCTTAATCCAAGGGGAGGAAGAAAAGGAAAAAATAAAAATTTTAAAAGGAGTAACTCAATACCTGCAAAACTTTTCTGTTCCTATTTTGTGCACTTTGAGAAACTATGGGTACTGGGATTTTATATTGGCAAAAATTAAATATAAAAGAGATTTCCTATTAAACTTTCCTTTTATAGAAGGAGATGAAATCTGTATTAAAAGTGCAATACATCCAATGCTTGTAAAAAAAAATGGGGTCGCAAATGATTTCATTTTAGATAATGATAAAAAATTATTGTTAATCACTGGACCAAATGGTGGAGGTAAGACTGTTGCATTGAAAACACTTGCCTCTATTTATGTTTTAACATATATGGCTATTCCCACATATTTGGCAAAAGGTTCTAAAATAAAACCATTTGAAAGGTTTTATTTTGATATTGTTGATATCCAGGATATTGAACAAGGTGTTAGTAGTTTTACTTCTAAAATGATTCTTTGGAAAGAGATTCTTGAAAATGCTGATAATAAAACACTTGTGGTTATTGATGAGATGGGAAGTTTTACCAATCCCCATGAAGGTGCCGCAATTTCTTGTGCATTCCTAGATCAGATAATAGATAAGGATACAACAGCGTTAGTGGGAACGCATATTGATCAGATAAAAGAGTATTTTTCACAGAACAAACTTTGTAAATTGGCATCTTTTTTATGGGATGAAAAAACGTATAAACCAACGTATAGGATAGCATATAATGTGTATTCATCAAGCTATGCTATAGATGTTCTTAAATCTTTAAACTTTGATAATCGCTTTATTGATAGATGTTATAGTTTTTTAAATAGTGATTTTATTGATATAAAAAAACTTATTGAAAGTTATAAACGGAAAATATTGGAATTAGAAAAAAAGAATAAAGAATTAGAAGAGTTAAAGAGAGAGTTAAAAGATATTTTTGAGTTGAAAAAGGAGTTATTAAAGTCATTAAAGATAAAGGTCTTTGAATTAGAAAGTGATTACAAAGATAAAATTACTGAATTATTAAAAAAATATGATGAGCAAATAAGTAATTCAGTAAATGTCAATGAAAAACATAGGTATATAGAAGAACTGAATAAGAAAGGTGAAGAGATATTTAATCTTTATAAAGCTTTACTGCCAAAGCATAAGAAAACATTTAATGCTGGAGAAATAGTTTATATAAAATCTATTGATAGGCATGCAAAAGTTGTTGATGTGCAAAAAAATAAGGTTATTGTTGTATTAGATGGCAAAAAACTGTCTTATGACAAATCTCTTTTATATGAACCTATAGAAAATAATACTAATTCGGTTCAATCTAAAAAAGCTGATGTTATTAATATAAAGGGTGAGGTGAACAATGTCATAGATTTAAAGGGATTACAAGTAGAAGATGCGATAAGATTACTTGATAAGTTTATTGATGATGCTTATCTTTCTGGTTTAGATAAAATAAAAATAATTCATGGAGCAGGTAAAGGAAGATTGAAAGAATATATCTTGAATTATTTAAAAACAAATAAACGAGTAAAAAAAATAAATCCTGGGGATTATACAGTAAAAGGTGGCGGATATACTACAGAAGTGGAGTTATAAACTTGAAAATCAAAAAAAGCCTTATAAGAGAAAAATTTAATATCGTAGATTATATAGGTAGGTATGTGCAATTAAGAAGAAGGGGTAGAAATTATGTAGGACTTTGCCCCTTTCATCAAGAAAAAACCCCCTCATTTACTGTAAATGAAGATAAACAGTTTTTTCATTGTTTTGGTTGTTCTGTTGGCGGAGATTTAATAGACTTTTTATCAAAATATTTAAAAATAACTCCCTATGAAGTTGTTATGCAACTTGAGAAAGAGTCTGGATTAGTGCTTATTGATAGTGATAGAGAGTATGAAAGAAAGCAGAAAGAGATAAAAAAAATACTTGAAATTAATAAAAGTGCCTTAGCTTTTTTCGTTCATAACCTTTTTAAAACTGATGAAGGTTCATTATGTCTAGAATATATTAGTAAAAGAGGTATTAAAATTGAAACAGTCAAAAGGTTTTATCTTGGATATGGAAGCAGTGAATGGGATAAATTATATAGGTATCTTGAGAAAAAGGGTTTTAACAAAAATGATATTGAAAAATCAGGGCTTGTTGTGCAACATGGGGGGGCATATAGAGACCTTTTTAGGAACAGACTTATTTTTCCAATTATAAATAGATATAAAGAAGTAATTGGTTTTGGTGGGAGATGCTTAGATAATAGCTTGCCTAAGTATATAAATACACCTGAAAATCTTGTTTTTTTAAAGAGAAGAAATCTTTTTGGCATAAATAATGCAATAAAAAAAATTGAAGAACAAGGGGTTGTTTATATTGTTGAAGGCTACATGGATTGCATAATGATGCATCAATCAGGGATTGAAAATACGGTCGCTACTTTAGGTACAGCTATAACGGAGGAACATGTTAAGTTTTTGAGAGGCTTTGTAGACAAGTTTTATCTTATATATGATGGTGATGAAGCTGGTAGAAAGGCTGCATTAAGAGCTTGTGAAATATTTATTAACAATGGTATAACTGCTTATATTGCTTTGCTACCTGAAGGTGAAGATCCAGACAGTCTTTTAAAAAATAATAAAAAAGATATTTTATTAAATTCTGTTAATAATGCAAAAAAAACTATTGACTTTTTATTAGATTTCTATAAAATCAAATATTCACTGCTTTCTATAGATGGTTTAAGAAGTTTTTTGTTAGATATAGAAAAGCATTTGCAAAATATTACGAATCCTCTGGAGAAAGAGTTAGTGTATAGAGAGGTAGCTAAAGCTGTTAATTTAACTCCAGAAGAACTTTATATTATTCTTCGAGATAACAAGAATTCAAAAATTTTACAAAAAATAGAACACCAAAACCCACTTTCACCAGAAGATTATGTCACTGCTTGTGTATTGAATAATTTAGAGTATTACAAATATGTAACTGAAATTTTAGATTTTCTGCCCACAAAACATAGAGAAATAATAGAGAAGTATTTAGCAAACGCTGTTGACTATTTATCAGGTGATGCAGAAATTTTATATAGAAAGCTTTCTATGATGGATTTTACATCAGATAATAATGATAAAGCTTTTTTTACGAATCTCGATAAAATAAAATTGAAGCAAATTAAGAGAATTAAAGAAGAACTTAATAAAAAAATCTTAGAGGCTGAAAAAAATGGTAATGAACAAGAGATAAAAAAACTAATCCAAGAAAAAAATGAATTAGTAATCAAAGAAAAAAACATACTCAAAAGGAGTAAGAAGTAAATATGAAAAAAACTAAAAAAAATGAAAAAAAAGTTACAACTAAAACAAAAGCTAAGAAACAGAAAAATGTAAATGAAGAAGTTTTACAAGAGGAAAAGAGTTTAAGAGAAGAAGATTATATCGATGAGATAATATCTAAAGGTAAGAAAAAAGGTTATATGACATATGATGAGTTGAATGACATGTTACCTGATGATTTTAATACAGATAACCTCGACGAAGTAATTTCAATTTTTGATGAGATGGATATCCCAATAGTTGATGATTATGATACTTTAAGACCAATGAAAGTTTTTTTTGAAGAGGAAGAGGAAGCAGAATATGAAGAATTAGAAGAAGATGAAGATGTTAAAGGAAGTGATCCTGTAAGACTCTATTTAAAAGAAATGGGTTCAGTAAGCTTACTTGATAGAGATGGTGAGATTGAACTTGCAAAAAAGATTGAGAGTGGAAATGATAAAATCATAAAGGCACTTATTTCTTACACACCTATTTTTGAAGATTTTATAAATCTTGGTAAACTTATAGAGAAGGGCGATGTCCAGTTAAAGGATGTTATCAAAGAGGTAGAAGAACTAGAAGATGATGAAGAGAAAGTAACACTATTAATAAAAGTTAAAGAAAACTTTCAAAAATTGGAAAAAAGTTATGCTGAATTAAAAAAGGCAAGACAGTTAAAAAGAGATAAGAAAGTTATTAAAATTGAGCAAGAAATTGTTGATATTATTAAAGAAATGAATTTAAATGAAAAAATGATAGAAAATTATCGGAAAAAAATGGAAGAGGACAATGAAAAGTTTTTTAAGTCAATTTTTAAAGAAGTTTGTTCTGAAATGGCAAAATATAATATATCAGAAGATTTAGCCATAGAGATGTTTAATGAGTTTAGAAAATCCCAAAAAATAGTTACCAAAAATATCAAATTAAGTAAAGACCAAAAAAATTCTATACAGAAAATATTTATAGAAAAGCAAAAGATTCTCAATGAGAATGAGAAAAAGTTAGGTGTTATACCAGAGAAATTAGAAGAATACTTAAAAATGCTAAAAGAAGGTGATGAAGAGAAAAGAAAGGCAAAAAATCAGTTAGTAGAAGCTAACTTAAGACTTGTTGTAAGTATAGCTAAAAAATATACGAACAGAGGTCTTCAGTTTTTGGATCTAATCCAGGAAGGAAATATTGGTTTAATGAAAGCTGTGGATAAATTTGAGTACAAAAGAGGTTATAAATTTAGTACTTATGCCACATGGTGGATAAGACAGGCTATAACAAGAGCAATTGCTGATCAGGCAAGGACAATTAGAATTCCCGTTCATATGATTGAAACAATCAATAAAATTGTGAGGGAGTCAAGGGCTCTGAACCAGGAACTTGGAAGAGAACCTTCTGTTGAAGAGCTTGCAGAAAGAACAGAACTACCTGTAGATAAAGTGAGAAAGATTTTAAAAATAGCTAAAGAACCTATATCTCTCGAAACACCAATTGGTGAAGAGGAAGATAGTAGACTTGGTGATTTTATAGAGGATAAAAAGAATCCTTCACCTTTAGAAGTGGTTACTCAGAGAAATTTAGAAGAAACAATATCAGAGGTGTTAAAAACATTGACACCAAGAGAAGAAAAGGTTATAAGATTAAGATTTGGTATTGGCGAGAAATATGATCATACTTTAGAAGAAGTTGGACAAGAGTTTAAGGTTACAAGGGAAAGAATTAGGCAGATAGAAGGCAAAGCATTAAGAAAGTTAAGACATCCAATTCGTGCAAGGAGATTAAAAAACTTTATTGAATAGTAAAATAGACAGGAGGAGATATGGAGATTAATATCTATTACAACAATCTTGAACCAAGCGAAGCAATTAAAAAGTATATAGAAACAAAAATAGGTAGAATTCAAAAATACTTCAATGGTGAGACCACAGCTCAAGTTACACTTTCAATAGAAAAGCAAAACCATACAGTAAAAGTTACACTAAATGCTCATGGATATATCGTACATGTTGAAGAAAAAGATATAAATTTATATTCAGCAATAGATTTAGTTTCAGATGTACTTGAAAGAAAAATAAAAAAGTACATAGAGAAACTAAAATCAAAAAAGAACAAAACCAATAATAAGACAAAGATTGTAGAAGAAAAAGTTTTTGCAGCAGATGCGATTGAAAAGCAAGAAAAAAAGGTTATAAAAATCAAAAACTATGAGATAAGACCTATGGATATCGATGAAGCTATTATGCAGATGGATTTATTAAATAGAGATTTCCTTGTTTTTATAGACCCAGCTACTGATTTAGTGAACATAATCTATAAGAGAAAAGATGGCAATTTTGGTTTAATTGAGGCAAAAACAAAATAGATAATGAGAATAATTTTTGTATCAGGTGTTTCTGGTGCAGGTAAGACAGTTTTTATAAAGGCTCTTGAAGACTTAGGTTACTATTGTGTTGATAACCTGCCTGTCCCGCTTCTTGGAGATTTTATAAGTCTTTTAAGGACAAAAAACAAACATAGAGAAATTGGAATTGTTGTAGATATTCGAGAAAAAGAGTTTCTCGATGATTTTGACAATATGCTTAGTGAAATAAAAAAATTTTCTTCAGATATAAGCTTTCAATTTGTTTTTTTGGATGCAAGAGATGAAATTGTATTAAGGCGTTATAGTGAAACAAGAAGGAAACATCCCGTTGATATTTATGACATTTTAAAAGGGCTTGATGAAGAAAGATATTTATTAAAGCCAATTAAACAAATTGCAGATTTTCTTATCGATACATCTGATTTAACACCACACCAGTTAAGAAAAAAAGCAGAAGAGATTGTTTTAGGAAAGTTAGATAAATCAAGATTGAATGTGAAAATTTTAAGTTTCGGCTATAAATATGGCATTCCCATAGATGTAGATATAATTTTTGATATGAGATTTATCGACAATCCATATTATATACCTGAAATGAGAGATAAAACGGGGCTTGATGATGAAGTGATAAGATTTCTTGAAAGCAGACAAGAAACTCTGATTTTTTTGAACAAATTGTATGATATAATAATTTTTATGCTTGAGAATTTTGTTAAGCAGGAAAAGAGTTTTGTTACAATAGGTTTTGGGTGTACTGGAGGCAAACATAGATCAGTATTTTTTGCTGAAAAACTTTACAATTTTCTAAAAGACATGTACCATGATATTTTAATTGTTCACCGAGATATAAATCATTCATGAGGGAAAATTAAAAAATGATAAAAATTGTTATTGCAACACATAATGGTTTAGGTAGGGCTTATTTGGATACATTACAACTCATAATGGGTAAGCAGGAAAACATAGAAATCGTGGAAGTGGATATAAATACAAGCCTTGATTCACTTAAAAATGTTATAAATAACCAAGTTGATGCTTCTGCAGGGACAATCATTTTAACTGATATGTTTGGTGGTACACCTTCGAATATCTCTATACCATATTCAGTTAAAGACAAAGTTGAGGTTGTTTTTGGTTTAAATTTGCCTATGTTAATAACAGCAGTTTCAAAGCGAAGTAAAATGAAACTTGGAGAACTTGCAGAGGCAGTAGCCAAAGCAGGTAGAGATAGCATCTTCAAGGTGTCTGATTTTTAAAAAAAGAATGGATGACTCTTTGGAAGTCTTTCAAAAAGAAGTATTTGTGCGAGATTCATTTGGTATTCATGCCAGAGTTGCAGCAAAAATAGTTGAACTTACAAATAAGTATAATGCTGACGTCTTTATTATAAAAGATGGAAAAGAAGTGAATGCAAAGAGTATATTAGAAATACTTATGTTAGCAGTTCAAAAAGGTGAAAAAGTAACTATAAAAGCTTATGGTGTAGATGCTGAAAGGGTTGTTCAGGAAATATCAAACTTTTTAGATAATGGTTCTGGTGTATACAAATGACAAGTATTTTTCCCACAAATGTAGAAGTAAAAGGCTTGGGTGTATCAGAAGGTATTGTAATTGGTAGAGCCTTTATCCTTTCAAACAAAAAGATAATCGTATTCAGAAAAAAAATAGATAAAAGTCAAGTTGAAACAGAGATATCATCTTTTCTCAAAGCCGTTGATATAACAAAAAAAGAACTAAATCAAATTAAAGAGGATTTGCTCAAAAGAGAAAAACTAAAAGAATATGCAAGTATAATATCAGCTCATATAGCAATGCTGGAAGATAAAGCAATTGTTACTGAAACGCTAAATAAAATTCAGAAAGATTTAGTTAATGCTGAATGGGCTTTTAATATTGTAATGGATAAGTTGATAGATCATTTTGAAAATATAAATGATAGCTATATTAGAGAAAGGAAATATGATTTAGAACACCTTAAAGATAAGGTTTTAAAGAATTTAAAAAGCACAGTATTTGATGAACCGGGAAAAATTAAATCTAAAGTTGTTCTTATAGCATTAGATTTATCACCAGCGGATACTGCAAAACTCGATCAAACTAAAATAAAAGCAATTGTTACAGAGATGGGAAGCGCAACATCACACACAGCCATTGTAGCTAAAGCATTGGGTATTCCTGCTGTTGTAGCTGCTGAATCTATATTAAAAAAGGTTACAGGTGGTGATTTAGTAATTGTAGATGGTAAAGAGGGAAAAGTAATCATCAATCCCGATGAGAAATTAGTAGAATTTTATAAAAGAAAAGAAGAAGTAGAAGAGAAACTAAAAAAGGAACTGTTTGCTAAATATATACATATTCCTTCAAAAACAATAGATAATGTAAAGGTAAATCTTAAGGTAAATATTGAGTTACCTGAGGAAGTCAATATTGCAAAGTTGTATGGTTGTGATGGTATAGGTTTGTATAGAACAGAGTTTTTATTTCTAAATAGAAGTGAACCTCCATCAGAAGAAGAACATTTTACAATATATTCACATGTTTCAAAAGAGATGTATCCCAAAGATGTTGTTATAAGAACATTTGATTTAGGTGGGGATAAATTAGGTTATCATCATCACAAAATAGTTGAAAAAAATCCTGCATTGGGGCTTAGAGCTATAAGGTTTTGTTTTTTAGAAAAGGAAATGTTTATAGACCAGATATGTGGTATATTGAGAGCAAACGAGCTTGGAAACATAAAATTACTTTTTCCATTTGTCTCAACTGTCAATGAGATTAAAATGTTGAAAAAAATTTTTGCCTCTGCAAAGGAAAGGTTGATTAAGAGAAATATTCCATTCAAAGATGATATAAGAATAGGAATTATGATTGAAATCCCTTCAGCAGCACTTATTGCAGATGAACTTGCAAAAGAGGTAGATTTTTTCAACATAGGGACTAATGACCTAATACAATATACGATGGCTATAGATAGATCGAATGAGTATGTTGTCCATCTTTATGATCCAGTAAATATATCTATTTTAAGGCTTCTTGATTTTATTATACATTCAGCAAGGAAAAATAAAATTCCTGTAAGTATTTGTGGTGAAATGGCTGGGGAAGCAAAATATATCCCGTTACTACTTGCAATGGGTTTTCATGATTTTAGTATGAATCCTAACTCCATTCCAGAAATCAGAAAAGTTATTGCAAATATAAATCTTACTGAAATAAAGCATATTTATAAAGAGTGCAAGAAAAATAATTACTTTAATGTTGATGGATTTATGAAAAAGATAAGAATAAAATTCCCCGATGTTTTTGAATAATATTGAATTTAAGTTTTATATAGTTTAAAATAACATGATATTTATTAGGGGGGTATATATAATGGCAAAAAAACGTTTTTTATTTACTTCAGAATCAGTTACAGAGGGACATCCAGACAAGGTTGCGGATCAGATCTCAGATGCCGTTTTAGATGCGATGATAGCTCAAGATCCTGAATCAAGAGTTGCTTGTGAAACACTTGTCACAACAGGTTTGATATTTATAGCTGGAGAGATTACATCAAAAGCAGTTGTAAATATACCAGATTTAGCGAGATCAGTTGTTAAGGATATTGGGTATAATGAGCCAGAATTAGGTTTTGATTCTGAAAATTGTGCTGTCATAACTTCTATAGATAGACAATCACCAGATATTGCGCAAGGTGTTGATGAAGGAAAAGGATTATATCATGAAATGGGTGCGGGTGATCAAGGGCTTATGTTTGGATATGCAACTGATGAAACTGATGCATTTATGCCTATGTCTATCTATTTAGCTCACAAATTAACAATGAGGCTTACAGAGGTTCGAAAAAAGAAGATTATAGATTTTATAAAACCCGATGGTAAATCCCAAGTAACTATAGAGTATATTGATGGTGTTCCCAAAAGAGTTGATGCAGTTGTTATATCAACGCAGCATTCACCTAATGTAACTTATAAAAAGATAAAGGAATCAGTAATTGAAGAGGTTATAAAAAAAGTTATTCCTGAAGGTATGATGGATAGGAAAACAAAGATATTTGTTAATCCTACGGGAAGGTTCGTGATTGGGGGGCCTAAAGGTGATACAGGACTTACAGGTAGAAAAATTATAGTTGATACCTATGGTGGTGTAGGTAGTCATGGTGGTGGTGCTTTTTCTGGAAAAGACCCATCAAAAGTTGATAGAACTGCATCTTACATGGCTCGTCATGTTGCTAAAAATATCGTTGCTGCAAGACTTGCAAAAAAATGTGAAATTCAGGTAGCATATGCCATAGGTGTTGCAAAACCAGTTTCTATAATGATTGACACAAAAGGAACAGGCATAATTCCTGATGTTGAAATTGAAAAGATAGTAAATAAGCTTTTTGATTTCAGACCCAAGGCTATGATTGAGTATCTTAACTTAAGAAGGCCAATATTTAGAAAAACAGCAACCTATGGCCATTTTGGAAGAGATGATAAAGATTTTACATGGGAAAAAACAAATAGAGTTAATGAAATAAAGAAGCTCATTAAATAAAAATTGGAAGGAAATAATATGAAAAGTAAAATTGCTTTTGATATAAAGGACATAACCCTTTCTGAAAAAGGTCGGCTTAAAATTGAATGGGCATCTCAAAGCATGCCTGTACTAAAACAAATAAACGAAAGATTCAAAAGGGAGAAACCTTTAAAAGGTATTAAAATTTCAGCCTGTTTACATGTAACTACTGAGACAGCATTTCTAATGGAAGTATTGAAAAATGGTGGTGCAGAGATTGCCCTTTGTGCTTCAAATCCACTTAGTACACAAGATGATGTTGCAGCCTCATTAGTTGAACATACTGGCATTTCTGTATACGCGATTAAAGGTGAAGACAATAAAACATACTACAGTCATATTGAATCGGTCCTAAAAATAAAACCTAATATAACTATGGATGATGGTGCTGATCTTGTTTCTGTGCTTCATAAGACAAAAAAAGAATTGATTAAAAATATAATAGGTGGGACTGAGGAAACTACAACAGGTGTTATAAGGCTAAAAAGTATGGCAAAAAATAAAGTCTTACAATACCCAATTATTGCTGTAAATGATGCAAATACTAAACATATGTTTGATAACAGGTATGGAACAGGACAGAGTACCATTGATGGTATAATAAGAGCTACAAATAGATTATTAGCAGGTTCTATATTTGTTGTTTCTGGATATGGTTGGTGTGGTAAAGGACTTGCGTTAAGAGCTAAAGGCATGGGCGCAAGAGTAATAGTTACAGAAGTTGATCCACTTAAAGCACTTGAAGCTGTAATGGATGGGTATGAAGTAATGCCAATGTTTGAAGCTGCAAAAATAGGTGATATTTTTTGTACAGTAACGGGTAATACTTCAGTTATTAGGGAAGAACATTTTAGAGTTATGAAAGATGGAGCTATTGTATCTAATTCTGGACATTTCAATGTAGAAATAGATTTAGAAGGATTAAAAAGATTATCAAAAATGGTTAGAAGGATTAGAGATTTTGTGGATGAGTATACATTAAAGGATGGAAGAAAAATAAACATTTTAGGGGAAGGTAGATTGATAAACTTAGCATCTGCAGAAGGTCATCCAAGCTCAGTGATGGATATGAGCTTTGCTAATCAGGCATTATCTGTTGAATATTTAGTTAAGAATGGGAAAAAACTAAAAAAAGAGGTCTATCCTGTACCCCCCGAGATTGATAATAAAATAGCTGAATTAAAGCTTAAAAGCATGGGCATTAAGATTGATAATCTTACAAAAGAGCAGAAAAAATATTTGGATAGTTGGGAAGAAGGCACGTAGTCTTATAATTTAAAATTTTAGTTGAATATTTCAAATTTTTTTTTGTATAATTAACAACTAACCAAGAAGGCTTTTTAAGTATTTATATAATTTGGTCAAGAAGGCCATAGAATTAGCGTATGAATACGCTTATTCTATGGCCTTTTTTATTAATAAGAGGTTCGAATTAGAGTTATATATGCTTAATGTTGTTAAAAATTTCTTAAAAATACTTTTTAAGAACAATTGTACATTGTGTAAAATTGGTTCAAAAGGTTAACGTCAAAATATGTTTTTGGAGTAAGTGTGAATAGAGGAGTCAATATTTATCTGTCTTTAATGATATCATTATGTGTTCATATAACTTTGCTCATGCTTCCAGTGAACACAATAACTATAAAGCAGACAAGTTTTAATGAAGAGCTTATTTTTACTTTAGGTGATGTGAATAGTAGCATTAATATGCCAGAAGTAAAAGAAAACATTAAAAAAAATTTGATGACGAAGACTGCTGAGATACCACCCTCTCTGCAAGAGTCGAAAGTAGAAAAGCTTATTGAAAAAGAAGAAGCTGTAAAACAACAGGAAGAATTAAAAGAAATGGTTGACACAAACCCTAAATTAAAAGAAACAGAAAGTAAACCAATTGAATATGTTCCAGTTAAAGCTACAATTCAATCTACTAATGGCAATCAAGAGCATAAATTAGGATTAATTGGGTCAAAGAACCAAAACACAGCTGAACTCAAAGAAGTTAATTTTGGTGCACCTTTTGGTCCAAAGTTTCTACATAGAGAAGTACCAACTTATCCTTTAATGGCAAAAAAATTAGGTAAAGAGGGGAAAGTTTTGCTAAGGCTTACAATTGATGAGCATGGTAATTTGAAAAATGTAGAAGTTCTTGAAAAAGCTGATTATGGTTTTACAGAATCAGCCATAGAGGCAATAAAAAAATCAACATTTTTGCCTGCGATAGAAAATGGTGTTCCTGTTGCTTCAAGAGCTTTATTGAGCATTAAATTTGAATTAAGGAGTCGGTAATGGTTGATTTTTTTGTAAAAGGTGGTTTTCTTATGTATCCTATTGCCCTTTGTTCTGTATTAGGGCTTACTATTTTTATTTATAAGTTTTTTGAGTATCGAAAAATCTTAAATTATATTAACAGACCATTAGGTGAGATTTTAGAGAGTAAACCTGAAATTTTAATTCCCATACTGACCGCAATAAATAAGGGTACTTCAGAAAGAGAGTTATCAGTTATTGGTACAAAATGTATTAGAAACGTTGAAAAAGGACTTTCTTGGCTCGGGCTAATTTCAACTGTTGCACCACTTTTGGGACTTACTGGAACGGTTACGGGTATGATAAAGACATTTATTGTTATTGCAAATGCAACATCAGTAAATCCTTCTATGCTTGCAGAAGGAATTTGGGAGGCTTTAATCACAACAGCTGCTGGTCTTTTTGTGGCAGTACCTGTTCATATTGGACATCATTATTTAGAGAAACAAGCCGATGAAATAGCTTTTAATCTAAAAGAGGTCACAATAGCGCTTTTTGAGGGACAGAAAAATGGAATTTGAAAGAAAGAGATACCATTCTCATCTTGATATGGCACCATTGATTGATGTGGTTTTCAACTTGCTTTTGTTTTTTATGTTAACCTCTCAACTAATACAGGAGCCTGCTATAAAGATAAAACTTCCGATATCTAAAACAGCCCAATCCAGTTCTGAAAGAATTAATACAATTACAATTACTATTACTAAACAAGGCTTTATATATCTCTTAGATAAGCAAATTGATTTAGAGAAACTATCTAAATCAGTGGATCTATTGGTCAAAGATAAAGAAAAGGAATTTTTAAGAATCAAAGCCGATAAAGATGCCTGTGTAGATATTTTGATTAAAGTTATAGATGAGGTAAAAAAGTTAGGAGTGAAAAACTTTAACATTATCACAGAAAGGAGGTGAGCAAGAAATACAATAAAATGAGCAGGGAGAACCCCACCTGCAAGTTAGGTTTTGTCCCTGCCCATGAGGAGCTTAAAAATACAAAAAAGCCCCCTTTAAAATTATACCAGAAAAGGGGGTGAGAAAAAAATTTTTAAGGAGGAGAAGAATGAAAAAGGTATTGTTTTTAATCATTGCTTTGTTTTGTTATGGTACTATATTCGCAGAAGAGAAAACTTCGAATAAAAGTTATGTACTACAGGAAATAATTGTAACAGAGTCAAAATATCCGCAGTCACAACAGGAAATTACTCATAAGATTGATACTATTGAACAAAAAGAGATATCAGAAGCAAACTATCCAAACAGAAATATCACTGAAGCAATAAAATACCAACCAGGAAACTTTGTAAACCCGTTATCAAGGAACGATGCCAACTGGGGGTCGTATGGTGGTTTAGGCCCTAAATATAATACTTGGTTTTTAGATGGTCTACCAATTGATTCTTTTGTTGATCCAATGAGTCTTGATGCTATATATATTGACAGAATTGAAGTTCATAGAGGACCTGCATCTGTTCTCTATCCAAATTATATGACAATGGACTTTGCAGGAAATGAAACACCACTTGCTGGTATAACAAATTTAATTACAAAAGAAAAAATTGATAAAGAAATGACAAATATTTCCTTAGGATATGGTACATGGAATACAATAAGAACAAGGTTTTATCACGAAGGTAATGCTGGAGCTTTTAACTTCTTTCTTGGTTCTACATACGAACAGTCTGATTATACTAACTATGGTACAAATCCTTCGTGGCTCAATATGATAGATAATCCAAATTATCAAAAAATTAAGGCTTATTTTAAAACAACCTATTTTTTTGATAATGATACTAAACTTTCACTTTTTGCACACCACACAAAACACGATGGTGATGCTGGAAGACCTCATAGAGGCTATGATCATCAGTATGATGTGATAAACCTGAATTTTTCTAAAGCTTTTACAAGTAATTTAGAGCTTCAAGCAAGGGGAGGTTTTAGGTACTACCATAGATCTTGGGAAGAGGACAATTACCCAACAAACTTGAGTTTAAGAGAAAAAGATGGTGTTAAACAAAACATATATCCTTTAGATGTAGTGTTAAATATTAAACATTTTGGGAAAAGTCTTTTGAATATTGGCTTTGATTTACAAAACTCAGATTATGAGACGTATAGCAGGGTTAGTGGTATAAAGTCAGTTGGTAATGATGTTATGGCAAAAAATTATGGTGCATATGTACAGGAAAAATTGATATTAGAAAAGTGGGTTTTCAGACTTGGTGCAAGATACAATTACACCACTCATGACTATGACCTTATAGGTGGTACAAAACCTTATATAAAAGAAAAGTCTTGGGATAAGTTACTTGGTAGTGTTGGAGTTAGATACAATATTTCAGAAAGAGCTGGAATTTATGCCAATGCTGGAACAAGTTTTCTTGTCCCATCGGCTAAGTCAGTTGGTGGTACCTTAAGCCCTGGCGATTATGGAGTTCCCGGTAAAAATGGCCAATTACCAAACCCTAATCTAAAACCTGAAACAGGTTACAGCTACGATTTGGGTGCAGATTTTTGGATAAATAAAATTAATATTGGCATAAGAGGTTTTTACCATATTGTTGAAGACACTATTGTTACAAATGTTGTTTTTACAACTCCTTCACAATCTCAGGACGTAAATGCTGGAAAATCAAAAACTAAAGGTTTGGAATTCGAATTGAATCATTATGTAAATAACAATTTTAGATGGTTTGCAAACACTACGTATACAAATACTGAGGTTGAAAATAGTATTGATAAAAAACAAGATGGTAGTGATATACCTTTTGTACCTGAGTTTATTGCAAATGCAGGTCTAAATTTTAGTTTACCTAACAATTTCAGTATTTCGCCATATTTTCAGTACATAGGAAAGTACTATGATAGCACTGACAAAACTAATAGGAGAGAATTTGGTGACTATGCAACTGTAAATTTAAACATTAAAAAACATCTTGTGACAACAGATAAGTATTATGCTGTTTTGACATTAGAACTTAATAATTTATTTGATAAAAAGTACGAAATGCCATGGCAGTTTCAAGACCCTGGATTTAATGCTATGTTGAGTTTTGACTTATATTTCTAAAAGTTTAGGGGCAGTTTTACTGCCCCTACTTGTTAAATTTATGAAAACTATGAATAAGACTGTTTTATTGGTAATTTTGATAAATTTATTCTTTCACTCAGTTGCAGAATCTGCAATAAAAGTGAAGGATTTTCGTGGTAAAGACATAACGTTAAACAAACCCGCGAAGCGAATAGTATGTTTAATTGAAAGTGCTTTAACAGGATTGTATATGTTAGGTGCACAAGATAAAATAGTTGGTGTTCCAACAAATATTTATGAAGAGGGGTATTTCTACAGCGAAACTTTTAAATACTATGCTGCATTAGATGTGAGAATAAAAAACAAAAAAATACCCGCTCTTGGCAATTGGGAAAAAGCTGATATAGAGAAGATTGTAGCGCTAAAACCTGATTTAGTGATTATCTGGTCTAATCAAATGGATATTATTACAAGTCTTGAAAAGATTGGGATACCAGTATATGGTGTGTTTATTACAAAATTAGAAGATGTTTTTAAAGAGATTTTAGATTTTGGCAAACTTTTAGATTCTGAAAAAAGGGCATTAGAACTTGTGGATTATATAAAAAAAGAAGTTGAAAATATTAGGTTAAATTCTTTAAAAATCAAGAACAAAAAAGAAGTGTTTTTTAGTTGGGCACAACTAAATTTTTTACAAACATCTTGTAGAGGCAGCATTGTAAACGAAATTCTTGATTTGATAGGAGCTAAAAATATATGTTCAGATATAAATGATGAATCTGTTTTACTAAATATAGAAAGTCTTTTGTCAAAAAATCCTGATGTTATAATTATGTGGCATAGTAAATCAATGAATCCAGAAGATTTTAAGGAAAATAGCCAATTACGAACCTTAAAAGCTGTAAAGAAAAACTCAATCTACGAATTTCACGACACCTTTTCCTATGATTTATGGACACTTAAGTTCATTTATGCAGCCCACTATATGGCAAATAAGGTTTACCCTGAAATATATAGCTATAATTTGGCAAAAAAGCGTTCAGAAATAATGAAATTTCTGTATAAGAAAGAATTTAATTTTTAATAGAAAGGGGATTTAAAATGGAAAAACTTATTGTATGTGGCAAAGGTGGTATTGGAAAGAGTTTTTTAGTCTATTTATTAGCTCAAACATTGGCAAACAATGGCAATAGAGTATTAGTTGTTGATTGTGACGAGACAAACTATACTTTACATAAGCTTTTTGGCTTTGAAGAACCCCCTGCTTCTTTAATTGATTTTTTGGGCGGCAAGAAAAAAGTAGAGCAGAAATTTATAGATATGGCAAAAAAGGGATTTTCAATTCAGATGTTCAGTTTTTTGAAAATGGGTATATGACTATTGATGATATACCAGAAAAATACAAATTAAAGAAAAATGGAATTGAGCTTGTTTATAGTGGGAAGATAAATACTGCTATGGAAGGTTGTGCTTGTTCTTTAGCCTCTGTTAGTAAAGAATTGCTTGAGAAAATCAAGTTACAGGATAAAGAATTTATTGTTGTTGATACAGAAGCTGGCGTAGAACATTTTGGAAGGGGAATAGAAAAAGGTATAGATACAGTTATCGCAGTTTCAGAACCTTATCTTGATTCAATAGAGGTTGCAGAGTTAGTTATAAAACTTGCGAAAGAAATGGGGAAAAAAACACATTTGATAATCAATAAAGTGCCATTTGAATTCAAAGAAAGTGTTAAAGAAGTTTTTTCTAAAAGAGGAATAAAACCTGCGGGAATGTTATATTTCTATAATGATGTTTATAAATCCTCTATTTTAGGGCAGAAGCCAAAAATTAATAGAGTAATTGCAGATATGAATGAAATTCTTAAAAATATATTTTAAGAGTTAAAAAAGGTATTTATTGTCAGAAGATGCCGAATATAAATGTAAAAGGTAAAAACATTGAAAACTGAAGTTTTAAAAAAAGTTTTAATTATTTTATCTCCATTTGTTGTAGCCTGGTTTGCTATTTTTGTTGGTACTTATGGAGTTACTCCCGTAATGGTGCTTAAAATCTTAGTAAATGAAATAATACCATTGGGATTAAATACTGATTTCCCTGAAAAAACGATAATACTTGATATAAGGCTACCACGAGTGATATTAGCGGGTTTGGTAGGTATTGCCCTATCAGGTTCTGGTGTAACCATGCAAGGTCTATTTAGAAATCCCCTTGTAGACCCATTTATTCTTGGTATATCTGCAGGCTCAGCCTTTGGATGTGCTATTTCAGTAGGTTTTTTCCCAAGATTGCCGATACAAATAATGGCTTTTATATTTGGAATCGTTTCTGTCCTTCTTACCTATTCTTTAGCCAAAACTCAAGGTGAGATATCAAGGCTACCTTTAATACTCTCTGGTGTAATCATCTCTTCTTTTTTTACAGCCCTTGTTTCAGTAGTCAAGTTTTTAATAGACCCTCACAGATTGCAGAGTATTGTTTTTTGGTTGATGGGCAGTTTTTCCCTCGCTGACTGGAAGTTTGTAAAAATAAGCTTTATAGGAATAGGCTTATCTTTATTGCCATTATATTTAATGAGGTGGCGCCTTAATGTTATAAGCATGGGTGAAAATGAAGCGAAAATGCTTGGTGTAAATGTAAAAAGGGACAGATTAATTTTTATTGTATTTTCAACCTTAGCTGTAAGCCTTGCAGTATCTGTGAGTGGGATTATTGGGTGGATTGGTCTTATGGTTCCTCATCTTGTAAGGATGCTAACAGGTCCTGATCACAAAAACCTCGTACCCTTAAGTATGGCAGGCGGAGCAACATTTATGATATTTGCTGATACTGTGGCAAGAAGTTTAACAAGTTTTGATATACCTGTAGGGATAATTACAGCTTTAATTGGAGCACCCTTTTTTGTTTATATAATGAAAAAAAGTGATAAGGCTAATTGGAGAAAATGATCGAGATTAAAAATATTGAATTTTCTCATCATCACAATGATAAACCTGTGTTAAAGGGAGTTACCTTCAATGCTGAAAAAGGCAGGTTAACAGCTGTTTTAGGTCCAAATGGTTCTGGCAAAACAACACTTTTTAACTGCATATTAGGGCTTTGGATGCCACAAAAAGGGGTTATTTTCTATGATGGTCAAAATATTATCTCTTGGAAACATGAAAGAAGGGCAAAGATAATTTCATTTGTTCCTCAGGAGCATGAGCCACCTTTTCCTTATTCTGTCTTTGATGTTGTTTTAATGGGAAGGACTGTGTATATAAATTTATTTTCTTTACCTTCAGAAAATGATTATAAAAAAGCGATAGAGGCAATCGAGTTAGTTGGTATAAGGCATCTAAAAGATGTTTCTTATACTGAGATTAGTGGGGGAGAGCGTCAGCTTGTTTTGATTGCCCGTGCTATAGCTCAAGATTCTCCAGTAATACTTTTGGATGAACCAACCTCCCACCTTGATTTTAAAAATCAAATAATGATTTTAAGCAAGTTAAAAAAAATTATTAAAGAGAGAGGTTTAATAGCTATTATGACTATTCATGATCCTAATATAGCTATGCTTTTTGCTGATAAAATAATAATGATAAATGATGGTGTGGTAGTAGCTGATGGTGAACCAGATACTGTAATAACAGAAGCTAATTTGAAAACATTATATGGAATAGATGTTCAAATTATAAATTTCGATGGCTTAAAATTTATAGTACCAACAATTGCAAATAGGTGATTTTGGCTCGCAACAGTTATATTTCAATATATCCAAAAATTTTTTTAATTCACATGTATCATTTAAATAATCTTTTATTGAAATATCAAATAAAACATCTTCTTTTTTATAGGTTGAGGTTCATCTTTGTTATAAAAATTGAATATAACCCATCTCTCGCCATTAGTGAGAATGGGAATTTTTATTTTATTATTATTTTCTTTATATTTCAACCAATACAGTCTTATTTGTCCCACTTCATCTCCAGGATTATTCTCCCAACTATTTGGTTCCTCGTCCGTTTTATCTTTATTATTTGAAACTTCAGGTTCCTTGTTCTCTTGATCTACACTCTTCGAATTTTCTGGTTCACTGTTCTTTTGATCTTTATTCTTCGAACTTTTTAGTTTT
>Ga0197142_1000333_pt1 | contig 43557 bp, 37 predicted proteins | sample GBS60_MetaG_FD_148614 | JGI IMG/M metagenome (GOLD analysis project Ga0197142, IMG submission 148614) | Sediment microbial communities from Great Boiling Springs, Gerlach, Nevada, United States - GBS 60_MetaG | ecosystem: Environmental > Aquatic > Thermal springs > Hot (42-90C) > Sediment... | reverse complement strand
CACACACCAACGATAATCCCGCTTGCCCCAAACTTTCCTTCGATACGTTCAGGACAAATCCTCGCCAGGGAAGAAGTCCCAGGCTCTCCAATTTCAGCCTGCAACGCGCATCTACCTCACATCGAATTCCGCTTCGGCAGTGGTCGCCCTAACGCGCGGGTCGTACATTGCCCACACTTGTGCAGGCATCGCGCGATATTTTCCAGGAATGCCAGCTCTCATATAGTAAGTGACTACGTGCTTGCCAGGCAACAGCGAACCGATATAGAAAGAAATTTTTTCATCCCTGACATCACGACCAATCCACCAGTAGTTCCAATCCCAGTAGTCCACGTGGCCTTGATCTGTCACTTCACATCCGGCCGGTAGAAAATCTTCCAAAAGCAAATGTTCTAAACGCTTTGTGACACTCAATGTCAACCTAACGAGTATCACGTCGCCACTGTAACAGCCTTTAACCGGTGCACCAAGGCCCGACGCTCCGCCCTTCTCCGAGTATACACGACCGGGCTTATAGTAACTTCGCGATATAGACATCCCGCTGCCCGTAACAACTGCGTTCAGTTTATCTTTTGTCAGGTATTGCGTCAGGATAAGCGAGTAGTATAGATTCCCCTTGCCAGATTTGCTGATTAAGACTTTGTTTCGACCCTTTTGCAGATCCCGCGCTGAGACGGCTATCTCGATATCCGGCTCGAAAATCGACGCTTTGTCGAAGCGAAGTCGCGCAACGATTTTGTCGTTGATCTTTATTACAGTGTCATAATCAGGTGCAAGCTCATGCGTAGACTTGATATAATCGGCCATTGCGTAGAGCGTCATTGCAGTATCACGCGTAGAATACCAGCAGTTACCCTGTCGTCGAGCCATGAGCCATCTTATGATGCGGTTCACTCGCAGGTCTTTCGGATTCACCTTAAGCGTTGCCTGCAAAGCCAGAGCAGTAGTTTCTACGTCGGACGCAACACGGTTTTTATTGTCCTCCCAATGAACAAACGACGGTTCCGCAATTGCGCGCGACCATAGACGTTTCAACATTGTTTGTGCCTGGTCGATCAATCCAACATGCGCCAACCCGAGGGTCGTTACGGCCAAAGTACGAACATCCAAATCTTGCATTAGCGAAATCCGACTAAGCTGTCTAGCCGGCCAGCTTGCAGTTTCTTTATCTCCTCTTTCCGCCAAGGCCAATACATAATAGCCGTAAGCCTTTGTTTCGACATCCAATTTCGGCCGCTTAACCAACTCCGCGAGCTTGCCAAGCCCTCTACTAATGACATCGTTGTTAACGATAAACCCTGCTTCGCGCGCTGTAAGCAAGCCGTAGCATACATACGCGGTCATCCAAGGATCGGCTTTACCGTATTCGCACCAAGACCAACCACCGTCTTCCAACTGGAGCCGATAAAGCCGGAACAACCCTTTGGAAACCATATCTGGAAGTTCTTCTTCAAGCCGCGCATTTCGAATACCCAGCTCTTTCATTGTTCGCTGGATTACAACATCAGGTAGGAACGCACTCATTGTCTGCTCTGTGCATCCGTATGGATATTGCGCCAGGTATTCCAGCGATCCCAACATTGCCGAGGCAAGGGAAGGTGCAAGCCTGATGCGAAGTTTTGTTGCTTTAGGGATGGAATCTCTTCGAACCGGCACATAAAGCAACTTTGAAGCGTTGTCAGTCAGCTCTCCCGTAATCGCTGCAGTTCGCTCCTCGCCGTGCGGGTAGACCGGAAGAATTATCTGTACAGCGTCGCCGGTTGTTCGGCATTTCGCTCGGGCCGTGATTCGGAAATCTCCAGGCTTAGACGCGCCAACAGTCCAATCAACACACCGAGAATCTCGATCAGGAACTTTGATTCGCAACCTGGTTTTGCCGCTGACTTTAAGGCCCGGAGCTTCGAAATCGATTTTCACGTTCTGCTTGCTACCCGTGTAATTGTGGACTATAGCGGAGACGGTGGTAGTATCTCCTTGAACAGCGAACCTGGGCATTTCCAATCTTATGAGCAAGTCTTGCTGAGCAAGCACCGTGTCAACCGCTTGGCCGCATCTTGTATCAAGAGTGATCGCGCGAGCAGTAGCACGCCAGGTTGTCAGGTTATCTGGCAGGTCAAACGTAACCGTCGCTTCGCCGTTTGAGTCGGTCACGATATCAGGTTTCCAAAATGCCGTATCCACAAATCTTTTGCGGGTATAAACATCAGAAAGCGCCCTACGAGGCATTTTATCTAGCGCTGTCGCCTTGTCCGGATCGCTCAGATAGATTTGAGGAAAAGAAAACTTCGTGTCGACTTCGTTGGGCTTGTGAGAATAGAAATAGTCCAAAATCGGCTCGGTTCTATCTTTTGCAACAGCGTAGATTGCCTCGTCTACCACTCCCAATGAAAGCTCTGCACTTACAGGATTGCCGGCGGAGTCTTGCGTCTTAATCCTGTATATCGCCTTCTCGCCGGGCAGGTAGCGTTTCTTGTCGGTTGTGATTTTCACTGAAAGCATTTGCGCGCCCAACGAAACCTTAGCCCTCGCCTGCTGGTCCACGAAGTTCTTATTATGCACAAAGCAAACCCCAATGTAGAAGTTGGGCCTGTAAGCGCTTTTTATGGGAATATCTACAGCGGTAGACTTGCTTGAAAGCTTGACTGTGAACTTATCATAAATACGAGGTCCCTCCACTGTCACGAGCGCAGTTGGTCCTGGATCGTTCACGTTGATCAGCAACTTAGCCGTCTCTCCGGGCCGATACGACTTCTTATCCGTCACCAATTGGAGGTCTGGAAATTGCGTACCTGTGTCTTCGATAGCTTCGCTGTAACACCAAACATAGGTCGAGCCTATGATTTTGTTGCCGCGCGCATCTCCCGACACTACAGTTACCCGTATGTTGCCTGCTCGTTTCGGTATAAACTCAAACGACGCGCGTCCTGAGCGGTCGGTTGTGAGCCGTTTTTCCTCCCAGCGGTCGAACCTGTGTCTGTTTCCAATCCAATACTCACGGCCAATCACCGCCGTCAGTTCCTTATTCTGAATGGGTTTCGTATCGTAGTCTTTCGCCTCGATACTAACGCGTACTTTCGATCCCGGTTGCACTACGTAGCGATCCGGCGTAACGTTCAAGGCGAACTCACCCCTGGTCACAATCACAGAACTGCTGCCGGACGCTCCTCGTCGGCTTGCATCGGTTACCCATGCTTCCAAGAAGAACTCTTGGTCGTTATCCCAGCCATAGTTTGTTTCTGGTTCCGGCCAGGCTGCGCGAAAAGTGACCTCGGCGATTCCATTATCGTCGGTCATCAGTTCTCCTTCATCGACGACCTCTCCATAACCGCCGTAGTCCTCGTATTCGTAGTCCCCGAAGTCTTCGTCCTCATAAAACAACCAATAAGGCGTGCGGCGGATGATGTAACTCACTCTAGCATTTACAACCGGAGCACCAAAGTAGTAGCTTGCAGATATCCTAGCCCTTACTCGATCGTTGCGTATGTAGCGTTTCTTCGCAAATTCGACCCTGACCGAGAATTCAGGTTTGGAATAGGCAGCGACACGGAAGGTCGTTCCTTCCTCGCGACCTTTGCCGTCAATTATAGTAACCAAGCTGTAAGTCCCGGTTGCCGTTTCCGAGTTCAGGTCGAACTTCCCGTAATAGCTGCCAAAACGATTGGTGATTAAAGCGCCTCTATAGACAAGATTATCGCGCGGATCGCGCACTTCGACCTTTACCGGTTTTCCTGCGACCGCTTGGTAATTTTCGTTGATAAATTTCCGCACGATACCCTTAAAGTAAACCGTTTGGCCAGGCCTATAGACCGGTCTGTCCGTATAGGCATAAACTATGTGTCCAGTTTCACGAGTGAGTGACATGTAAGCGGACACAAACGCAAACGAGTCTCCATCGGTCGCAACAACAGTCCTCTCGGATCCTTTATCTTGATTTGTTGGCAAATTAAAACTCACTAGGCCATTTGTTGCGGTCTTGCCTGATATTACCTCGCCGGAATTGGAATATACGCTAACTTTAGCTGAGGTTTTAGGTATACCGGATTTTAGATCCGTAACGAACGCCAACAGCTCCGATCCGGCAGTTTTGGTTACAAGGCCGAGCGATGTAACCATTACCCAGCCCAGTCTCTGAATATCGTTGCCGCGGACGGCTACCACATACAGCCCGGGACGCAGTGTAGGCAGGTCGATCCGTTGTGTAAATACACCGTCCGACTCGTGGCTTGTGATCGCCTGTCTGAAAAACTTGACTCTCGTAAGCGCAGTATTCCGCGTGAGATCTACTTTTGAATGCTCGTCGTTATCCCAATAATACGATTGGATACCCAATAACCTCTGCAACGAGCCGTAATAGGTTTTCAAAAAGGCGTCCAGGTTGACTTTGTATATGGCAAACTCGAGAAAACTCGATTTAAGATAACCTCTGCATGTAACCTGGGCGCGCTCATCCGGCGTAAAAACGTGCTGGTGGATGTAAAGATCGACGAACGGATCGCCCGGCGGAACCTCCACATCGATCTCTACGGTTTTGCCCTCTTCGACCTCGATCTTAATCGGCGGAGTGTGGCGGTATCGACACTCGACGCTCATAGTATATTCGCCTGCCGGTATATCGACAAAGCGAAAAGTACCATCTGTTGATTCTTTCTGGAACGACTCGTAGCGACCGTCTTCCTCAGGCTGCCTCTGTAGTTTCACTCGTGCCCAAATCGGCTTCCCGCTTTCCTGCGCTATAACTTTGCCTCTAAGCGATCCGACTGGAGTCTCGCTTCCTATCGCATAAGCCAGAATTGCGCCCGCCAGTATGAGAGTCACCGCCGACGCCACTTTAGCACTGAGGATTCTGTTTGCGAACATGGACCCACTCCCTATCGCACCTTACGTGCCGCAATGACGCTGCTGACAATGAGCCACACTAACCCAACAGCCAACACTACCGCAAGCACCCAGATGCGTGCGGCTCGCGTCAGCTCCGTTTCCAGTAGAAGTCGAGTGAACTGTATTGCAACGAGCATCGAACCGATCAAGAAGGGGAATTCGAGATGCTCGCCTTGGTCTAACTCGAACTTTGCGCGAACAGCGAAACCACCGACAAGCGCTGAAGCGGCATATACGGCTATTCCGAACAGAAATCCCATAACTGCCTTTGCTCCCCACAAGGCTAGGACTATCATAGGCGAAGCCGCTGCAACGAACCCCAGCACAGCCGCCCATGCTATGCTTGCCAAGCTCGAAACGCTACGCCTGACCATTTTCAAAGTCCAAACCCAGAAAAGAAGCGATACTATGAACCCAAGCACCGCACCCACAAACGTATAGTGAACTCGCAGGTCCCTAGTGCCCAATTCCGAACCGTAATATTGTATGAAGAGCCGAAACAGCAGAACGGCCAGGCCGAATGTAACTGCCGCTCGCAACGCCCTATGTAAAACATTAAAGCCGTCTGCTGATTGTGCTTTAACAAGTCCTATGCTCGGCAAGACAACGCTCCAAGCTCCCGTAAGGCCCAACGCAATACCAAGTCCAGCCCACAACCTGAACGCAACCACAACAAGTGCAGTTACCATTAACATTGCAATGCAAGCCGCTTCGAGTCCATACGACAGATCTTCAATCCGCGATGAACCTGCAGCAAGCCACGCAATCGCACCCGCAATAATCGCTCCGGATGCAATCACACCGACAAACTCCCAACTTCCAACGATCCGCCATGAGTAAATCGCACTCAGCCCGATCGTTAGCACCGCCGAGACAATCGCCCCAAAGCCAAAGGCAATGCCAGGCTTGTCGCGTCGCGAACCTGCAAAACCCATCTCAGTTCCAACATAGGCAGCAATGCATACTGTTGCGGTCACCAGTATTGGCAAAGACCACCTCATCCGCAGAGCATAATCGTCAAAGTGTTCAACAGCCAACACAATTCCTGCTGCAAGGATAACTGCAATCAGCATTCCCAACTCCACGAGTACATCTCGCGGTGTCGAACCCGCCGAAGTTAAGATCGCGTTCATCGCAACTCCGAGCGCAAACCCGATCATTGCGTCTTGAGGATAGCCACGGAATATAGAGTAAGTGAGCGATGCTCCAAACAAACCTAGAAACGCCATCGCGTGCGCGGCGCGAACACTCGTGCGACCAGATATCTCGTCACTGGAACCGATAATTACGGATGCCGCCACAACAACCGCAACGCCTACAAGGCCGCCGATTAGAAATCCCCATCCGAGAGTCTGTCCTGGTGAAAACGGAGGTTGTGTTTGATGCGAAATGCCCCAAAAGACTAAGGTTAAAACTAATGCCGGCCACACCCTGCCGATTATCGCAACCGCCTGCTTATCGCGTTCGACGGAACTAAGACAAAGGAGAAATATTGCAACGAAGCCGATTACTCCGACACCTACACCCAGCCAACCCAACCCAATATCCATTCGCGACCCCATCTGCGTTTCGCTAGAACCGGTTTGCTCTCTCCGATCTTAGATGACATTTTCTGCAATTATTAACGCAAATCCTGTATCGTAGAGTTTAGCAATGGATGTATTTTCCCAAAAAGATTTATCAAAATGGTTGAATTAGGTGCTCTATAACAAGATTTAGGCGAATCTCTGTTTCGTTTCGGCAAGTGCCCATCGTGCGCAATCGCTGATTATCGGATTGTCGTTGTTCGTTATCTCCTGCAGCACGGCGATAGCTTCCTCGCATCTTAGATTGCCTGCAGCTATTACGGCGTTGCGTCGAATGCGCGTCCTACCGATCCAACCTATGGAACTAGGCTTCACTACATCCCTAAACTCTCTATTATTCAGCCTGATTAGTGGTACAATCTCCGGCCATCCCCCCGGAAATCGGTCCTCTGCGAACTCCGGCACAGTCGGCTTCACACCCATGTTCTGCGGACAAACTTCCTGACAAACGTCGCAACCGTAGATGCGATTTCCTATTAGCTTTCGCAAATCCGTCGGAATATTTCCCGGTCGTTGGGTGATCTGCGAAAGACAGCGTGAAGCGTCCACTAAATATGGCTTCACAATCGCACGTGTAGGACAATTTCGAATACATCTGCCGCAGTTCGAACAGCGATCAATCTCCAGCGGCCTAGATAGAGGCAGCCTAACGTTCGTAACAATCTCGCCGAGCGCAGCCCACGATCCACAGCCTTCCACAAACACATTGCCGTTCCATCCGCGCCATCCAATTCCCCCAAGTACGGCGAGCTTACGCTCGGGTATTGGAATCGTGTCTACGCAGACTTCTGTTCTGCCACCTTCCTCTCTGATTACCTCGGCAAGACACTCGAGTTTGCCTCTCAACACTTGGTGATAATCCGAACTCCTAGCGATACGAGCCACTAGCCCTCGCGGTTTATCATCTTCCGGCTTCGATTCTGGCGGCAAGTAGCAGATAGCTGCGCAAATCACAGATTCGGCCCATGGAAAGACTGCACGAACCTCATCTGTCACGGGTGCAATTCCCACAGCCCGCAATCCTACTTTGGCGCCTATTTTCCTTAGATACGTGAGTATCATATTATCTCACTATATGATACCACGCTCAAACCTGATTTATTTGTAGGTAAACAAAGGCAATTCGTCGCAAGCTAAGATAGTCTCGCCAAGCGTAATCGCGTCAACGTCGAGCTTCTATCGATCGGTAGGTTATAATACCAGACCTCAAACGCTCATCTAATCCGCTTTTCGTTGAAGTTCCTGAGCATTTCAAGCCGCCACTTGTAGGATGAGTTTACATCCGCCCAAAATCAGAAACATTCCACTACCTTATCGTAAGCACGGTAAAGCGCCGGTATCATCACTAATTGGTCATAATCGAGACGTACGCTCGTGTCAAGCAGCCGCTTCCAAAGCCTGGCCGCAACGCGTAAAAAGGCGCTGGGTCTGTTATTTCGATGCATTCGCAAGATGATGCTAAGCTTCTAAAGTGGCTGATGCACCTTCAAGAGAGAGCGACATGCTTATCAGAGCAATTACAAATAGCAAGTGTGTGTCGCGTAACTACCTCAGAAAGTATCAGTGCTGGGTTTGTACTAAAGTCATCCCGTTCAGATCAGCTCAAAAATGCCAGATTGCATCTAACACGTTAAGAACCTTGCGCAGTAAGCAATGTTAATTTCGTAATCCGTTAAATTAGCGGTAGTCTGTGAATGATAACTTGTCCCTTGATAGTTGATCTTTAGATCAAAGGAGGTCATACAATGCCGACAGAACTTGCTTCAAAGAATACGCTTCGCAATTATCAGCAAACTAATGTTACTCGCTGCGACATCAGAAATCAAAGTCCAAACCAACAACCTTCTAGTTCAAATAGTACTAATAGCAAATCTCAATTGAACCGGCCCAAGCTTAGCCCTCGTGAAAGTGAAGTTCTAAACTTTGTTTTAAAAGGGTATTCATCCGCAGAAGCAGCTGAAGCACTTTTTTGCAGCAAAAGAACTGTTGACTTTCACTTATATCGAGCCTATTTGAAGTTAGGAGTAAAGAATCGCATCCAGGCACTGCAGCGCGCTGTCGAGCTTGGTATTGTAAAGTTCTAGGTTTTTCGTCCTAGCCAAAGCGCCCTGTTACGTAATCCTCGGTGCGTTTATCACGAGGTCGGGTGAAAATTTTGCTTGATTCGTCGAACTCTATAAGTTCTCCCATTAGGAAGAATCCGGTATAGTCGGATACTCGCGATGCTTGCTGCATATTATGTGTAACGATGATTATAGTATAGTCCTGCTTCAAGGACAGCATAAGTTCTTCTATCTTGCCTGTAGATATAGGGTCAAGAGCGGAACATGGTTCGTCCATCAATAAAACTTCCGGCTTGACGGCGAGAACACGGGCAATACACAATCTTTGCTGTTGGCCACCTGAAAGCTGCATTGCTGACTTATGCAGATCGTCTTTAACTTCTTCCCACAATGCAGCTCGCTTAAGACTTTCTTCGACGATTTCAGCAAGTTCTTTCTTGTTCCTAACGCCGTGTATTCTCGGGCCGTAGGCAACGTTTTCGAAAATAGACTTAGGAAACGGATTAGGTTGCTGAAAGACCATGCCAACTTTTTTCCTAAGCTGCACTACATCAACATCTGGATCGTAGATATTCTTTCCGTCAAGAAGTATATTTCCACTGATCTTAACATTCGGAATAAGGTCATTCATGCGATTCAGGCACCTAAGGAATGTAGACTTTCCGCAGCCAGATGGTCCTATGAATGCGGTAATCGAACAGCCGGGCACGTTAATGCAAATATTCTTAAGTGCTTGAAACGATCCGTAGTACAGGTCAAGATGCGAAACTGAAAAAGTCCCGCAGGTAAGATCACAAGCTGGAGATCTACCTTCAACAACTTCTGCTTCTTGAGTATATCTTTTTTTCAGTACAATATCCATGCCAACTACCAAGTTCGCATCCTCCTGAATCTCCCACGTATAAGTGTAGCCACAAGATTTAAGCCGAGGACCAATATAAGCAATGTAAGAGCAGTGCCCCATTTAATATTGTCCGGCGAATCAAACATCTCGGAAGCAACTACATATAGATGGTAGGGCAATGCCATGCAGTCATCAAGAACGGAGTCCGGCAACCTAGGAAGATAGAATGCTGCGGCAGTAAACATGATCGGCGCCGTCTCACCCGCAGCGCGACTGATTCCCAATATAACACCAGTTATAATACCCGCTGCAGCATTGGGCAATACTACGCGCCAAATAGTCTGCCACTTTGTAGCCCCAAGCGCCAGACTGCCGTCTCGAAATGATTTAGGTACCGCAAGTAATGCCTCTTCCGCTGAAGTAATAATCACTGGAAGTATAAGCAAAGCAAGGGTCAGCGATCCTGCTAATATTGATCGTCCGAAGTTTAGAAACAACACGAACAAACCATAACCGAATAATCCGTAAACAATAGAAGGCACACCTGCAAGGTTTACTATGGCCAGTCTAATTGTACGCGTTAGTTTATTTTTAGGTGCGTACTCTGCAAGGTAAATAGCCGCAACTATACCTACCGGAACTGCAAATATTACAGTTCCGACCAGTAAGTATACAGTGCCGACTAATGCTGGCAGTATGCCTCCTTCGCGCATACCGTTTCTTGGCATTGAAGTTAAAAATTCCCAGCTTATTGCCGGAGCACCATTCACCACCAAGAAGTATATGATCAATAAAACTGGGATGATAACAAACAATGTCGAAGCAGATAACACCCCAAACGCAATTTTTTCCTTTTTAGCTTTTAAACTAGTCATTTTGTCTATTTCTTCGCAAAGCCAAGTCTGCCAAAAAGTTGATTAAAAAAGTGATCAAAAACAAAGTCAGCCCAACTCCAAAGAGCGCATGATAGTGGGGCGAATACTGTACTGTCTCGCCCATATCTGCCGCTATGGTTGCTGTCATAGTTCGGACCGGTCCCAGAAAGAAGCGTCCCAGCCCTAAAATACCATCTGGCACGTTCGCCGCATTACCAGCAACCATTAGAACAGTCATCGTCTCTCCTACTGCTCTTCCGACACCAAGCATGCAAGCTGCGATTATACCACTCCTAGCAGACGGCACCACCACGCCCTTTATAGTTTCCCACTTGGTCGCGCCTAATGCCAAAGAACCGTCACGATAAGATTTTGGCACAGCAGTAATGGCATCTTCTGAAATGGAAATAATAGTTGGCATCGCCATAAAAGCTAGCATCACAGAAGCAGTAATCGCAGTAAGCCCGGTTGGAAGATCTAACAGTTTAATCATCAGCGGAGCCACGATAGCCATTCCAATAAAACCGACTACCACTGACGGTATCCCAGCCAATATCTCGATAGTCGGCTTAAGTATCTCGCGAACCCAAAGCGGTGCAATCTCCGCTATGTATATTGCAGAAGCAATACCGATAGGAACTGCCACTAAAAGTGCCCCAACGGTCACAACGAAAGACCCCGCCATCAACGGTGCGATTCCAAAATTTTCAAACTCTGGCTGCCATAATCTGCCGGTTAGAAATTCCCTCAAGCTAACGTGCTTTAATACGGGAAGGGCGTCCTTTGTCAAAAAGACGAAGATAAGCATTATGACTACTATAGCCAACACACCGTTTACAAACACTATACGCGATATGAGTTTATCCTTCCACTGACTACGTCGACGTAGCACAATGACTGTATTGATTCCAGCTCTAGTATCAGTTGCAGCATTAAACATAGTTATGATGAAGCCTCTTATAGCAAGATGCTGGACTTATTGTAGGTTATAAATCTTACAATTAGCTAACATTTTCCTTACCATTCAGCGGATATATACTCGTTCAAGCCAAATAGCTCGATCGCCAAAATAAAAAAGACGGTCACATTCTATTAAGTGACCGCCTCCCCTTTTGAGTTTAATACAGGAAATTTGGAGCTATTTCAACGGCAAATATCCCGACTTGTGCACTAGAGCCTGGCCTTCTTGGCTCAGAGCAAACTTTATGAATTCCGCCGCCAAGCCCTTCGGCGAACCAAGTGTATACATGTAAAGATAACGGAACAAAGGGTATCTACCACTCAAAACGTTATCGTCGGTCGGCTCAAGACCTGGTTCACCCTTCTTTCGCGAGATGGAAAGAACCTTGCATCTCCCAGCCTTTTCTTCTTTCCAAGCGTAGGCCATTCCAACATAGCCGATCGCGTTCTTGGATTGTGCTACCGCCTGCGCGACAGCAGCATTGGTAGGCATCGAGAGCATATCGGAACGGTAAGAACCACCGCCAAGAACCGCTTCCTGGAAAAATCCGTAGGTGCCAGAACTCGAGTCGCGCCCAATCACTACTATATTGGCCGACGAATCGCCGCCCACCTCGTTCCAAGTGCGAATCTTACCAGAGTAGATCGCCCTGAGCTGATCCATTGTAAGATTCTTAACGTTATTGGACGCGTGAACGACTATAGCAAGACCATCTTTAGCAACTTTGGTTCCAACGAGCTTCGAGCTACGAGCTCTCGCTGTGTTAATCTCTTTCTTTTTAGCTTCGCGAGATGCGTTAGCTATATCGCAGGTACCGTTTATAAGCATCGAAAGTCCCGTGCCCGATCCGCCACCTGATACTGAAATCGACACATTAGGGTACTTCTTCATAAACTCTTCCGCCCAAATTTGAGAGAGCGGCAAGACTGTCGTAGAACCAGCGATCTTCAAATTTCCGCTGGGCGCGGCAAACGTAACGCAAACCGTAGCAGCAAAAACAAACGCCACACAAACTAGAGTTGCTAACTTTTTCATAACCCCCTCCATTTAGAACACTGTTATCCACTCGGCAATAGATACGTTGTTGTCGAAGCTATGTTTTTCTTCGTCGTTGATTATGTAGAACAGCTTGAACCGGGTCTTGTCGTCAAGCCAACGAATGTAACCAATGTTCCATGCGCTTCGTCTGCCGAGAGTCTTTGCCTTTGGGTCTTCTGAAAGCGTATCATACCTGACAACAAGCTCGTCCGACCGAGTGAGCATATACGCAGCTTGAGCATAAAATCCATCTTGGCTGATTTTAGTCCATACCGGATCGAACGGCTTTGTTGGATCTCCACCATCGATCCCTCGGCCACGAATGTATTCCGCTTTCAAGCTCAAGTTATCGAACTTGTAGATCTGAATATCTGCACCCCAACGACTTTTGACGTCCTTATTGCCGTAGTAAAGCTTGCCGTTGCTCCCGGCTATCCCCTTGCCGTAGTAGCCGGAGACACCGCCTTCTATATCGCCCCAAGAAAATCGAATCGAGCCAACAGTATCTTTATAGTTGTTCGGATCGCCGAATTTGGTTTCGTTGCCGTTGAAAACACCGAGCTTGAGCATTAAGTTCTTAGAGAAGAGTGGATGTGTTATTATAAGACCTCTGTCGCGCTCGCCGGGGAAGAACCTCTGCACAACTAAGCTGCGCTCAGGGCACTCGCGCACACTGGAAGACTGGACAACTTCATAACCAAACGGCCATTTTTGTTGCCCCATGAACACCGACAATCCGCGTTCCGCGGTTTCGAAGAAATAATAACCTACGTAAGCATCCTTCAAGCTGACCGACGGGCCGGACTCACCGGTGAACCCCTGTCCGGCATCAAGTTGAACTACGGCCTCGCTCTTCTTGGTAGGCTTACCTGTCACCTTAATGCGAGCTCGTCTCACACTGAAATTGTCATTTGGCTCGGTTCCAGACTTTTTATCAAGATTACCTTCGAACTTGTTGAACCGAGCCTGAACATATCCACTCACGCTGATCTTTTTTAGTTTCTTGACATCTGATTCGAGGGTCTTGAACGCTCCCTCTTCGTCAGTAAGAATTGCCTCTACGGTATCAACTCTAGCACCCAAGGCGGCAAGATCGGACTCGACTTTGTCCAACCGGGTTCCGATCACTACCAATTCGGGTTTGAATTCGTCTATCAGCTTGCTGAGCTTTTCAAGATCTTCTTTGCTTATGTCTGTTCCAGTAGGTACCGGTTTAGTTGCATCTGGCTTTGTCGCTGTTTCGGGCGACTTGGCTTGAGCAAATTCGGCAATTTCGCTCTCAAGACGATCTATAATCCGCTTTATTACCGTGGCGAACTCATAGCGAGTCAGAGTTCGCTTGCCTAAAAACGAGCCATCAGGATATCCTTCTAGATAGCCCTTATTTATCAGGTCGACCACTGCATCATAGGCCCAATGTCCTCTTGGGACATCGGATGGAGCCTGTGCTGAAGCAGGAACCAAGCACAGACCCAACATCAAAACCAACAGTAATTTTTTCACACTACAAACTCCTTTCATTAAAAGTTTACGGTCGGCCTATGACTGGATTTTGTAACCATAGTTTCCCAACCCAAGTCAATACAGGCTGCCGCTTCACCAAAAGGCTAATCGTCCATCCTTACAATTTGCTGACAAAGTCATTTCTGAATAGTTAAATCTGCAGCTTGTTTTGTCGGTTAAGTTTTCTATTCCTGCGGCAATATGTGAGATTTGCAAGCTCGTAACAATACACAAACACAAAGCTAACAAAGTGGGACTATCATACTAAGGACTAGGCGGTTATCCGGGGGTATTTGAATATGGCTGCAAGAATCGTTGTGATTGAAGACGAAGAAGATATAGCCACTCTCATAAAGCATAATTTGCAGATGGAAGGTTATCAGGTGGAAGTTTATGAAGACGGCATCAAGGCCCTCGAAGCCATAAGACGCGAGCCGCCGGATTTAATGCTCCTGGATGTGATGCTACCTGGAATGGACGGCAAGGAGGTTTGCCGAGCTATCCGGCGCGACTACGACTTCCCAATCATAATGGTTAGTGCGCGAACTAGTGAAGTGGACAGAGTTATCGGATTGGAAATCGGTGCGGACGACTACATTACTAAGCCGTTCAGCGTGCTGGAGCTAGTCGCACGAGTTCGATCTGCATTGAGACGTGCTTCCCACAACTTTTCGAGCAAGGACGCTGTTCTTAAAGGCGGCGATATATTACTAGACAAAGTAAAGCACAAAGTTACTGTTAGGGGACGCGAGGTAGAGCTCCGTCCAAAGGAATTTGCTTTACTTGAGACATTGCTTGCCAACAAAGGTCGAGTCCTCGATAGAGATAGTATTCTGGAGCGTGTATGGGGCGAAAGCGAGTATATCGACCGCAGCACTGTTGATGTTCACATCAGACGTCTGAGAGAAAAGATAGAGGAAGATCCAGATAATCCAAGATATGTGCGCACCGTACGCGGATTTGGTTATAAATTCGCCGTAGAAGACTAGACTGCATTCTAAACCTCTTGCTGTAAGATCCGCGCCAAGAATGCGGCAATGCGATTCCTTTTCTGTGGAAGTGCGGTATGGAGAGAAAATCGCGTCTAACGCATCTTAGCGTGAATCCAAATGCAAAAGCGTTCTTGCACGGTTCCTACAGAATAGCTATACTTTATAGTGACTGATTAGACCCTAACTTTATCTGACTACCGAGCATAGTTGGCGATGCTCGACGCAATGAATTATATTTAGCAGTATAGGAGGAGCAGAAGTGGCGGATCTACAGGCTCTGGCGCAGGCCATCATCAGCGGCAAGGCGCCGGAAGCGAAGGCACTCACTGAAAGCGCGCTTGCTGAAGGCATTAGCGCGGCGGAAATATTGAACAACGGGCTAGTAGCCGGAATGAATGTCGTAGGCGAGAAATTCAAGAACAACGAATTCTACGTTCCGGAGGTTCTCATAGCTGCCCGTGCTATGAAGAACGCGATGGAAGTGCTTCGCCCTCAACTAGCCAAGAGCGGAGTCGAGCCAAAAGGCAAGGTCGCTATCGGCACCGTGAGAGGCGACCTGCATGACATTGGGAAGAACCTAGTTGCGATGATGCTCGAGGGAGCAGGTTTTGAAATCCAGGACTTGGGCGTTGATGTGAAACCAGAGCAGTTTGTTGAGGCTGCTAAGAACGGCGCCGACGTGATCGCGATGTCGGCCCTTCTAACAACGACAATGCCTGCAATGAAAGATACCATAGAAGCTCTGAAGAGCGAAGGGGTGCGCGATAATATTTGCGTTATGATCGGCGGTGCCCCTGTAACGCAGAACTATTGTGATGAGATCGGTGCCGACGGCTATGCACCCGACGCTGCGAGCGCGGTTGACAAGGCTAAGGAACTTCTCAAGATATAGCTGCAGTAGTATTAAGGGTTGAGAGTAGGTTTTCTCTCAACCCTTCTTTCCGTATACGGACAAATAGGTCTTTTTACGATCACCTAACTTTCAACCAACTTAAGTAGGGAGTACAGCAGTTGGGCAACCTTACGCCCAAATCATTTGCATTGATCTGTATAGCAATCTCTCTCGGCAGTTTTGGACAGGTGTTTCTTAAAAAGGGACTCCTCCATAGAACTCTGAGCGGGACGTCGATATTCGATACGTTTGCTCACGTATTGCAGGCAATGATCCAGCCATGGGTCCTTGGCGGCCTGGCACTCTATGTGATAAGCACATTCTTCTGGATGATGATAATCAGCAGAGTGCGCTTAAGTGTGGCTTATCCGCTAATAAGTATGAGCTATCCCCTTGTAGTTGTGCTTTCCGCCGTAATTTTGCATGAGCGAGTTTATTGGCAATTCGCTGCGACAGGTCTGGTGTTTATAAGCCTTGGAGTTTCTTTTATCGGGCTTGGTCTCGGAAGAGCTCGGGAGACGAATGGTAGATGAACGGATTGACTTTAACCACTTTCTGTATGATTTGGATGACGCTGATACTCCTCAGCTTTGGTCAGGTCTGTCTTAAGCTCGGCGTAGGCAACAAAGCAATTCCTGTCGGCAAGACCCCTGTTCACACGCTGATAAACATCATAAAGGCGATGCTGAGACTGAAAGTTATCCTAGGCTTTTCGCTATATGTGATTGGGACGTTTATCTGGCTAGTCGTGTTAAGCCGCACGCCTTTGAGCATTGCCTTCCCAATGTTAAGTATGAGCTACTTTCTTGTTGTCACTTTGTCAGCGACCATATTGCACGAGCGCGTGGACTGGCGCTTTGCAATTGCAGGATTAGTTTGTATAAGCTTAGGAATATCGTTTATTGGCCTCAGCAGTCCGTCGAAAGAAAAGTATAAGTCTGTTGGTGCAGCTGCGGTAACGATCCGCAATATTGAAGGGAGGCATTCGGCCGGCGAATAATATTCACACATTTGTTGTCTTAATTTTCTTTTAGCACTAAGCCGGCTTATTATGAAAGCAAGGCTTTCTGTTAGATTAACTCTGCCATATTTGCTTTTTGCAGCACTGGTGGTTGTCTTTCTCTGGAAGCCGATTTTTGCAGGCAAAGCATTACTTCCGGGAGACTATATTGCTGAGATGCATCCGTGGAAAGGCATCATCAGGCATCCTGATCCTCCACCTCAATGGAACCCTCTTCAGTGGGATGCAATTGCCCAGTTTTATCCGTGGCGCGTGTTCTATGCAAAATGTTTCAGACAAGGGATTATACCTTTGTGGAATCCTCATCAGTTTTGCGGCACGCCTTTTTTGGCGAATGGACAGAGCGCAGTGTTGTATCCGCCGAATCTGTTTTTCTTGATATTCGACCCGATCACAGCTTTTACTTTCTACGCGGCAGTGCATCTGTTCTTAGCAGCGGCGTTTACATACTTGTTGTTGCGAACGTTGGGATGCAGTGAATTTGCCGGTATTATAAGTGGAATCTCTTTTGCGTTTTGCGCGTTCATGGTGCGATGGTTGGAACTTCCCACGTTCGTTGGAGCCGCCGTATGGCTGCCAGCGGCGCTGTTTCTCATCCAAATAACTGTTGAAAAACGCTCAGTGTTTAATGGAATGCTTTCGGGGACTGCGATCGCTCTTGCAGTACTAGCCGGGCACCTTCAAATCGCATTTTACGTGTTTTTTGCATCTCTTCTATGGTGGTTGTGGAAACTCGGGCAGGTTTGGAAAAACGACGGAAGAGGAAGGGCATTGTCCGGCGTGGTTCTCCCATTCATTGGTTGCATTATAGTTTTCGGACTAATTTCTGCAGCACAGCTTCTCCCGACACTGGAACTCGCGCGGATCTCACACAGAGCAAGCAATCCTACGCCTGAAGGTTACAATTGGTTCATAGGTAACAGCCTAAAACCTTATCACCTGATAACAGCGTTCATCCCTGACTTTTACGGCAACCCTGCAAGCAACAACTTTGTCCTTCTTGGTCGGTTGGACGAAACGAGACACACGGCAAGCGCTGCAGACTATATAGAATACGGAATGTACGTGGGTGTGCTGTCCGTTATTTTAGCGCTTATTGGTCTGTGGTCGGTTCGAAGACCGAACGTAGGATTCTTCGCTCTACTGTCGGGATTAGCTCTCTTATGTGCTCTGGGGACGCCTGTTAATCTTTTCTTTTATCATTTCGTACCTGGTTTTAGTTCGCTTGGTGGACCAAACCGGATCCTGCTGCTTTATATGTTAGGTGTTGCAGCATTGGCAGGATTAGGTGCAGATCAGCTTGCAACACGCGCACCAGACGCGACTAGGTTGATGGGTAGAATCGGTTACAGAAATGTATTAGCGGTAGCAACGACTGCTATCGTAGCAGTTGCTTGTTATCTCATTGCCCGATCATTTCTTGTGCAAGATATGGGAGTTTCAGAGCCTCCAGAGCCGTTTATATCCATAGCTGGCAGATTTGTGGTGTTTTTCCTGGCTGCAGCGATGCTAACAATCTTGCGCTCAGAAAACCTAATTAGTCGAGGCATATTCGCTACCGCTGCGGTTGGACTTATTGTTGCAGACCTTTTTGCCGCCGGCATTAATTATAATCCGATTTGCGATCGGAGCAGCGTCTATCCGCAAACTGAGCTCACCGACAAGCTCAAAAAGATTGCTGAAAACAAACGCATTGCGCCCATCAACCCGCACTGGAACCTGTTTGCAACGCCTGAGGCCGTTATGCCACCGAACTCCGCGATGGTTTACGGACTGTATGATGTGCAAGGCTATGACTCACTTTATACGAGAGAATACAAAGACTGGCTCAGTAGAATCCAAGGTGAGGACTGTAGCCCGATCGAGAACGGAAACATAGTCTTCATTAAAAGCCGACAAGCCGATTTGGGCGAAATCATAGGCTTCTGGATAGGACCTACAAATGAGGCTTGGCCCGTTCCCCGCTCGTTGCCGCTTGCGTGGAGACTAGATCGGTTGCCAGATTCTCCAAGGTTAAAGATACAAACACCCGTCAGAGCTTTCCTAAACCCAAACCGAGTGCGTTTTACTTTAGACAGTTACCGAACTGAGCGTGTGTATGCTCAGATACCTGATTATCCCGGCTGGCTGTGCAAAACATCCTCCGGTAAAATGCTCAGATCGAAAAGAACTAACTTTCTGTTGATTAGCGCGAACGTAGGCAACCTGTCCAACAAAGAGCGTTCGGTGGAGTTCCAATTCGACCCGCTTTCGTTTCGCTTGGGATTATTCTTGTCGCTCATTGGTGCTGGCACGGTATCGTGCGCCGGCACCTGTGAGCTTTTGAGACGGAAATACGTCAAGTCATGATCAAACAAGAACCGGTGCCTGAAATTAGGTTAGTATTTTTGTTGGCAACACTAATAACGGTGCTATCGAGTGTACCGTATCTATATGGGCTGGCAATTACCCCTCCAGGCTACAGTTTCCTAGGCTTAACGCACAACATAGACGACGCCGCAGTCTACCTTTCTTGGATGCGACAAGCGGCTGATGGGCATTTCTTCATACGTAATCTGTTTACCAACGAGCGCCAGACCGTTTTGCCGTTCAACGTTTTCTTTTTGCTTTTGGGAAACATTGGGCGCATTGCTCATATTCCACTTGTTTGGACTTACCATATCTGCAGAGTTGTATTAGGAATTTGCCTGGTCGTGGTTGCATGGAAGTTTTCTCGGCTTTTCTTGGAACAGCAAAGGGATCGATTGATATTTGCTACAATTCTTGGTGCGTCGTCAGGTTTTGGATGGCTAATAGGATACGACCCGCAGGCAAGGTCTATAGATCTCTGGCAGCCAGAAGCTATCACGTTTCTGTCTGTTTACCTTAACCCGCTTTTTCTTATCGGTCAGATCCTGATGATTGGCGCGTTCTACTGGCTAATAATGTCAGAGCGCGAAGGACAAACAAGATATGCAGTCTATGCAGGACTGGCACTTCTGCTTCTCGGTAATATTCACAGCTATGATGTTGTGACCGTTGCCTTTGTGTGGATCGCTTACATCTTTGTATCTGCAGCTTTGGTTCGAGAGCGGTTTTTGCGCAATATTAAGCTAAGCATAATTGCTGCACTGATCGGGATTCCGTCAATTGCGTATCAATTCTATATATACTCGACAAACCCCGTCTATCGAGCGAGAGCAAATTCCCCGGCGCCGTCTGCCGAACTCTATTGGCTTTTTTCGGGTTACGGGCTAGTACTTTTAGGGGCAATATTAGGGATGATGCTCTCTGTGCGCGATCTTCGCCGAAGTGCGTTCAACTTGTCGCTCTTTCTCATTGTGTGGTCGATCGTCGGTTTTGCCATTCCTTACATTCCCATAGCCCAGCAACGCAAGCTCATAATGGGTCTGCATATACCTTTGTGCATTTTGTGCGCGTATGCGCTTGGACGTTTCTTACATAATGGTGGATGGACTCGAACGCTCGCTATTGTGTTTTTCGTTGCGGCTACGATTCCCAGCAACATACTGTTCCTTCACCAGGATATAGAGCTTCTCTCGCAAGCAGATACGGCTCCTCGCTATGCTCCTTTTATGAGCAAATATGAGCTTTCCGCAATGCGTTGGCTGCACAAAAACACAAAGGTTGATGATACAATTCTGGCACCGCCTACATTTGCGCTGTTCGTGCCTGCGATGATTGGTCATCAAGTCTACTACGGCCATTGGAGCGAAACACCAAATTATGCGATAAAGCGCAACGAGTGGGCTTACGCGAGCCTGGCATTGAGCGAAGGAGAGCTTCTTTCAGGGGATCTCGGCAAATTAGGTGTCAGATACTTAGTACATTATAAGGCCCTTAAACCGATCAATCCCCCGCCGGAGCTAGTTCCGGTTTTTGAAAATCACCAGGTAATTGTCTACCGCTGCATATACACAAACAGCGATCTGTAATTTTCGGAAATCCTACCGACAATCGTCCTTGACTGGAGAATAATAAGAATAGAGACGGTATTGCTTGTAGGTTTGATTGGATTAGTCAAGCGGCGGGGATTGAGAAATCCCCGCCGCTGTCGATAGTTTACTATTTTCTTTCAAGGAAGCGACTTCCCTGATCTCCGTAGTCGAGTATTGGCAAATTGCCCGCGAATTCTTCTGGAGACCTCTCGAATACCTCGCGGCACCTAGCGCTGTCGAAGTAGTAGGTTTGCTCTCTGTAGACTGCCTTTTCTGTCGCTTCGGTCTCATCGAGCTTCTTTAGACAGACCGGATCCGTAACCATAAGCGTTACCTCCGAATGTATTCGCACCACATAGTAATGTTACCCGATCAAGCCTGTGCCTTGATCGATTCGACCAAAGCTTCGAATTCGGCTACTTCTCTGGCATTGGTAAGCACGCCAATTTCAAGGTGGTACTCGCGTGTCTCGCCTGGCTCAAGAAATTGCAATGTGCCTCGTTCGCGTTCCTTGGCACGACCTTCCACCCAACAATTAGCAGGCTCCAATCCGACCACATACTCACGTGTTCCGTTCATTTTCCACTGAGTAAACTTGGGAAGCTCGTTTTTGTTGTACTTCACGTAGAATCCGAATGCTTCCCCGTCCGCCATATTTTTGTTTACCAGTCCGGCATAGACGAATCCGTCGGCATCCGTTGCCATTTCGTGATAGTAGCACCTCTCAGCAAATCCGGGAGTCGGGGGGTCGTTTAGATAGTAATGTTCTTTGTCCACTTCGGCAGCAGCATCACGCGGCTTAACACTAAGTGTAGGAGATACGAGAAGCGATCCGGTATCTACCGCCGGAAATCCGCCGTTAATGTGATAAAGAATCATGTGGGGCACTCTTCGCGGCCCCTCATTTGTAACAAAGTCATCTATCCAAAATTTGTTTTGGCCCAGGAGCGCTGAAATTTTTCGTTTGAGAAGCACGTTCTCACCAAATAGTCTAGATTCGCGCACTTTGCCAATCGCCCACATTCTGTATTCGTCACCTTCCCATTCGCCATCTACCCAGACATTCGATGCCGGAGTGGCTGAATATCGGCCGTGAAGTCCCAGTTGCTCACCATCATCCTCGCAAGGAGCACCAGCATACGTAAGACCGCATGTGGTAACTAATCCACCCGGAAACACGCGAAGCCATCTGAGGCCAGGTTCCTCATAGAACATTGGAGAAATCTCACCTGCAGCCGACCGCCATGCAAGCGATCGTCCGTTATGTTCAGCTATAGTGATATCCAAACCTCTGCTGGGAACAGCAAGGAAATAAAAACCCGATCCGGTGCGGAACTCTACGGCCTCAACCCCTTCCTGAGTCCCACCCGCGAGCCTAATCTGTCTTGCTCCGCCTATCTGCAGTATGTCTCCAACCCTATCCAGTATTTCGCTTCTGGTATACGTTTTGCCAAAAAGAGTTGCCATTTTAGAAATTCACCTCCACATCCAAATGCTGTCTAGCCGAACAACTCTGTTTCTCCCGAAATCGTTGCTAAAGAAAGCAAGATCGCGACTAAATGTGCTTTATTGCTATAGTCTCTGTTCTCCTGCGCAGTTGATGAGGTAAGCGTCTAAGCGTTATCATATTAAAGATATATTGTAAAAGGAGAACATCAAGAATTGAGTATAGAAACATTTTTGGATGGTCTCAAATACGACGCAAACGGTTTGGTGACTGCGGTTGTTCAAGATCATAAGAATAACGAAGTGCTTATGGTTGCTTTCATGAACCGCGAGGCGGTAAAGCGCACTTTGGAATCAGGGCGAACGTGCTTTTGGAGTCGGTCAAGGCAACAGTTCTGGGTTAAGGGCGAAACGTCTGGCCATATTCAGGTGGTTAAAGAAGTCTACGTGGATTGCGACAAAGACGCCTTGCTGGTTAAAGTGGAACAGACTGGTGCCGCCTGCCACGAAAACTACCGAAGCTGCTTTTTCCGTATCGTTGATGCAGAGGGCAATGAAACTGTAGTATCCGAAAGGCTAACGGACTCTTAAAAAGTCATGACCGAGCTGGTCATATTGCACATTGTAAATGTATACATGTTGTAGTTGTAAATGTATAAATGGAAGTCACGTTGCGATGGCCACTACGACCATTCAACCTTTGATACGCTAATGCACCAACCTTATGCGTTACCGTCTCTCGCAAACTCGACTTCATAAAATGCTCAAACCTGACAAATGAAACTTATCGTAACGATTTCAAGCGCCGTCTTCGCCAATAATCTCTCCTTATATAGCCATTGATTTCTCCAACTCCTCAAATTATACTTCTCCTACGGCGCTTTTCTCCCCCTATGCAGTTTTGATCAATCGCATATTAGAAAGAATAACGCGCCTTACCTTCCCCTACCCGATCTTACACAGAACATTGCATCAGTTCGGGAAGACGCCTCGAAGATGAGGGTAAAGCGGCTTAGAATAGTCCAACTACTAACAAACTATCAACTGCTGCTGGGACGGAATATAGAATAACGCATCATACTTTGGCGGTGCAGGCAGCAAGTATACCATTGGCTATTTGTTCTAGCGGCAATACCTGATCAACACATCCGAGAGCTATCGCTTCACGAGGCATACCAAAAACCACGCATGTCTCGCTATTTTGAGCAATTGTGTGTGCGCCTTTGTCGTGCATCTCTAGGAGGCCTTTGGCGCCATCAGCCCCCATACCTGTGAGAATAACGCCAACAGCATTCTTGCCGGCGCTTCGAGCGACCGATTGGAACAATACGTCGACGGATGGTCGCTGATGATGAACGGGTGGACCGTCCTTCACACGTGCGTAATAGCGAGCGCCACTGATTTGTAGAAGCAAGTGTTTGCCACCTGGGGCTATCAGCGCCACTCCCGGGACCACCGGGTCTCCGTCTTTAGCCTCGCGCACCTCTATCTCGCACTTATCGTTTAACCGTTTGGCAAATGACGAAGTGAAATGCTCCGGCATATGCTGCACTACCACAGTGCCAGGCGCAGTTCTTGGAAATTTGGTCAGAACAGCTTCGAGCGCTACTGTACCGCCTGTAGATGCTCCGATGGCTATTACTTTGTGAGTGGTTTCGATATTTATTGATCGCGTGGGAGTTTTAATATCAGAAGCTTTTACTGCAACGGGCTTTCGGACATTCGCCGAAGCTGCAGCGCGGATTGCCCACACAAGATGCTTGTCCACGTCGGGAACAGAGTAGGTCGAGCCCGGTTTTGGTACTACTTCTACAGCACCAAGTTCCAATGCCCGCAAGACCATTTCGCTGTTTGCGGGGGTTAGAGAGCTTACCATAACTACCGGTATTGGAAAGTGCTTCATCAATTTGGCCAAAAACGATAAGCCGTCCATACGGGGCATTTCGACATCGAGGGTGACCACGTCAGGACGCAGTCTGACAATCTTGTCTCGCGCTACGTATGGATCCATAGCTTCGCCGACCACTTCGATGTCCTTGTATTTGGAGAGTTGCTCCCGCAAAATCTGACGCACGACTGCCGAATCATCCACAATAAGTACTCGGATCATATTATATTACCTCATAACCAGCAACAGATCTGCCCGCCCTTCTTCTAAGGGAAGTTGCACTGCCGCAGAGTTTGGTTCGGCCATGTAGCTTGCAAGTTCTTTGGCGTCTATCGGCCTGGGAGCTGAAATATGGAACAAGTTTGTCGTGCCAGTTATTCTAGGGAGTATGTTTCCGCAGATAATATTGGCGATCTCACCAAGTGCGTCGCGTTGCTGATCCTCCGAGATCGGTCCGTTTTCACCCAACATGTTGCCGGCAAGTACGGGCAGCAAACCGCCGTATGCTGCCAAAACCAGCCTGCCCCTGGAATGACCTTCGAACTCAACATAGACTGCTGCTTCCAGTTCCGCATCACGCTGTTCATCACTCATCTCTGGCATTAGAAATATGAACCCAACTTCCTCAAAAATCGAGGCTGCTGTTTGGTAGAGTTCCGCATTAAGGTCCATTGTTGTTAGCCGCTCCAGTCATTTTTGTAATTGTCTCTCGAAGAGTTTCCGGGGTGAATGGTTTGTGAACAAATTCGGCACCTTTCTTGTGCAGCATCTCCACTCGCTTATCGCTGCCATCAGTTGACACAACAACAACCGGCAATGATACTGTCTTTGGGTTCAATCTAACTTCTTCGAGCATTTCCTCGCCATTCATATCCGGCATGTTGATGTCCACAAGCGCCAGGTCAACCCGGTTACTATCGAGTACCTTAAGGCCCTCTCGACCATTTGCCGCTTGATGTACTTCACCTATAGGCAATCCACTCAGGTGAAGCGTCTTGATAATTATTGCGCGCATTACTGCGCTATCATCCACCACCAACACATTTAGCGACATCGCTAACTCCTTTCCTATTGCCGCCGCTGTTTATAACAGCGTTTCCTTACCGTCGCTTTTCACCGCTACCTTGCCCGTTGAGATTTCGATAGACATTGTTCGCGATACAGAGCCGCCAACATCATACGCCTTCAAAAGCACACCGTTTTTCCACAGCAACTTTCTCAGCATTAAGAAGTTCCTCTTGCCTATTTGGAAGAAGTCGTTGTTCGACTCTGTATTAACGCATGCACCTCCTGCCACCTTTACCTCTAGTCGTTCCTTTACGGCCCCTAGAGAATAGCACTCCATGAATAGCCTAGGCAAACCAGTATCCACAAATATGTAGGGGTTTTCCTTCGCCTTGTCCGGATCAATAGTCGAATCGGGCAGCATCACGTGCAATAGTCCACCCACATTGGCAACTGGGTCATATACTGTTATTCCTAGGCAGCTCCCCAAAGCGTGTGTGACTATCAGGTCTTCCTTGCACTGCGAAACTGCCATATCAGCCACACCGACTATGTGTTTCAAAGTATACGCTTCTCCTAGTTTAGTTATTTGATGTAAACTCCAGGTCTGACATATGTAAAGTTGTTACGTAATGACATAAGACTCTCAGAATGCCCGATGAACAAGTGGCCGCCCGGCTCCAACAGTTCCCAGAAACGTTGTACCAAACGCTGCCGGGTCGGATTGTCGAAATAAATCATTACGTTTCGACAAAAGATGGCTTGGAACGGACCTTTTATAATCCAATCTTCAACAAGGTTCAGCCTTGCCAGAAACACCAACTTGCGAACTGAGTCATTGACCCTCCAAACTTTGTTCTCGCCATCATCAACGGGCTTGAAATACTTCTTCAGAAGTTCTCGAGGCAAGCCATCGAGCTTGTCGGTGGTGTATTCGGCCTTTCGCGCGTAGGCAAGAGCTCTGTCGGAAATGTCTGTCGCCAGGATCTTCACATCTTTCAGATCAATTTCCGGCATATACTCGCGCAGCACTATTCCGAGCGTATAGGGCTCCTCTCCCGTCGAACACCCTGCACTCCATATTCTTATCTTGCTACTCGTCTTGCACATTTTCGGCAACAAGATTTCACGCAGGTAGTCGAAATGCGCTGACTCTCGGAAGAAACTGGTCTTGTTTGTAGTGAGTGCATCTATCATCGCGCGCAGTTCGACACCGGTGACATCACTCTTGACGAATGCGAGATACTCATCGAAGCAGTTTGTTCCGGTTGCGCAAATGCGCTTAGCCAACCGCGATTTCACCAGCTCACGCTTCCCGCTATTCAGGGTAATTCCTGAATGTTGGTATAGGATGCGGCTGATCTCCTCGAACGATGCCGTATCAAGTTCTATATTGGCAGAAAAGTTCATTGGCCAGCCACCTTTCTCGCGAAACTCGATAATGGCATCACTCTTTTCATTCCACGTTACTTACAAAGAGCTTTAAAAATTATTCTCCCTTCCTGAGAACTTGAGTTCAGACAAAGCCATTGAAGTGGCTACTCGCCTTTAGGACAGTGGCGCTTAAGGAGGATGGTACAAACAAAAAGTCGATTGTTTAGAGCAATTCAATTCAGATAAACACGACCGATGCACACACTAAAGACGCTGCTTTTCTGGCAGTTCGCACCCAACAAGGGGCTTCTCTCTTTACCGTTGATAAAGTCGACCTTGAGTGTCCACTCGTCGCCGAGTTACGCATCAGCCCACAAACTAGCAATTGCACTGCTCGGTCAGAATGCTGACTATTGGAGAGAGGTAGTAAACTTACGCCCGCTAGAATCAAATTGCGGAGATGAGCATTATAAATTCGTGCTAGCCCGTTAATAATTAGTTCGCCAATTGACTGCGCTTTGATATGGCCGTGGCGCTCAGAGCGTTTGCCTAGAGCGCCACGGCTGCTGTTCCTGTATTCTCAGAAGTTACTCAACGTACCCTGGTCATCATCAAGAGGAATGACGGAACTTGGCTTCTTCTTCGAACCTGCGGTGGCACCTACTAGCGTTTTCGCCTTTTGCTGAGACACTGCCCGATCCGAGACATCAGCATTGGGCTTGACAGCGGCTCGAGAGCTGTCTTTAGGCGCAGCCCCGTGACCGTTACCTTCAAGCTTGAACGTCTCAACCATCCGCTTCATCTCAGCGGCCTGACCGCTAAGCTCCTGCGCAGCGCTGGCCGATTCCTCCGACGCCGCGGCATTCTGCTGTGTCACCTGGTCCATCTGACTGACGGCTTGGCTGATCTGCTCTATACCCTGGCTCTGCTCGTTCGAGGCAGCCGCTATTTCGGTCATAACCTCGCTGACCTTGTTGATCTGCGTGCTGATTTCCTGAAGGTTCTTCATAACCTCATGGCTTACCTCTACGCCTTCCTCTGCGTTCTTCATCGAGTTCTCTATCAGGTCGGCAGTATTCTTCGCGGCTTCAGCACTTCTCATCGCCAGATTGCGAACCTCTTCGGCCACCACAGCGAAGCCCTTGCCCGCGTCTCCAGCTCTGGCCGCTTCGACCGCAGCGTTCAGCGCTAGCAGGTTGGTCTGGAATGCGATCTCGTCAATAGTCTTGACAATCTTCGCGGTCTCGTCGGACGAGGCCTTTATCTTGTCGATGGCCTCAGACATCCGCTGCATGCTCTTCACGCCAGTCTCGGCTACGCTCTTGGCTCCACCGGCCATGCCTTTGGCTTCCTCGGCGTTCGAAGAGTTTTGCTTGGTCATCGAAGCCATCTCTTGGATACTGCTTGAGATTTCTTGCAAAGCACTCGCCTGTTCCGACGCTCCCTGAGCCAACGACTGGCTTGAAGATGCGATCTGATCGGACGCAGAAGCCACCTGCTCGGTTGCTACATTAACCAGCGACAACCCATCATGCAAGTTCTGCACAGCAGTGTTAAAGGCTTCTTTGATCTTCGCGAGATCTCCCTTGTAGTCGCCTAACATACGCACGGTAAGATCGCGATTCGCCAGCCTGTCCAATGCGGCCGCAGCTTCATTGATTGGACCAATAACAGCGTCGAGGCAGTCGTTGATGCCTTGGACAATTTCTCTGTAACCACCCTGGAACTTGGTTACATCACCACGAGTGTCAAGCTTGCCCTCAACAGCAGCCTGGGTCAACTTGTTAACGTCTTCGATGAGACGCTTCACCGCACTCGCTGTCTGGTTCACCGCGTCGCTGATGCTCTGGAAACAAGCTCTAACCTCAGCAGTATCGGCATCGCCTTCATCAACTTTAAGTGTGAAGTCAAAGTTGCCCTCGGCAAGCTTGTTAAGGGTCTCCACAAGATTATTGACTTGAGCAGCCTGGTATTCCCCAACTTTCTGCTGCAACCTCATCGCATTCTTGATCGCTGTCTGATCAGTCACAATCTCCAAAGCACCAATAATCTTGCCCTGCCTGTCCTTAATCGGCACACCAGTGTATGAAATCGAAAGGTCCATGCCATTGGGATGCGCATCGGTCTCGCTGGTCGCAATGCGTCCCTCTGTCATCGCACGCGCACAAGCACAATTGGTCGTTCGACAATCGCCTGTCTTGAAGTGCTCGTAGCACTTCGTGCCAATCAAGTGGTCTCTGCTCCGACCTATGATTTCCGCACCTGCACGATTGATATACTGTATGTTCATATCGTTGTCGACTATCATCACCGGAGCAGGTATCGCATCTATGTGTCCCACGAGAGTGTTGAGAGTATCGTTGATTCCATCTATGATCTTGCCGAAGTCCCCGCTATGCTTGGAAGCATCAGCACGAGTAGTCAGCTTGCCCTCAACAGCAGCCTGGGTCAACGCGTTAGCCTCATTCGCCAACGCATTGATTGCCGAAATGCACTTGTTGAGGTTGTTCTTGATCTCGTTGAAATCACCGTTGTAGTTGTCCGTGATCAAAGGCGGTATGTCGCCGTTGGAAATGCGCTCAACATACTCGGCAGCAACGTTCAACGGACCAATAACAGCGTCAAGGCAGTCGTTGAAACCTTGAACAATTTCTCTGTAGCCACCCTGGAACTTGGTTACATCACCACGAGTGTCAAGCCTCCCCTCAACTGCAGCATTGCGCAGCATACCGGCTTCTGTTGCCAGTTTGCGCAATGTTTCGACCACGCGCATAGTGTTGATAGCAAGCACATCGTCGTCCGATGTAGCCTTGATCTCCACGGATAGATCCCCCGCTGCCAGTTTTTCCATAACCGTGGCGTAGGACTGCATCTTCTGTTCCATCGCGCGAATCGAACTCAGCAACGCGTCATCTTGTTTTAACCTGAGGCCTAAGCTCATTTTCGTTAACCTCCTAACACTTTACTCAGCTCTAGCAATAGCGATTATTGTGCGTCTTTACTGATATCTATCCTTCGAACATCTTTATATCTTCTGAAACACTTGGGCATCCGGCGCTACCTGCCGGAACATTGACTTTAGCTCGTCTGGCATCTTCTGCGTTTGCTCTGTTGCCAGGAATCCGCCTATACTAAGCGCACTATGGAACATCTTGATGACGTCAACCCTCTCTTTTCGAGTAAGGTGAAGAATAACGTTCTTGCAAACGATCAAGCCAAACCCGCTCCTTATTGGGTTTAGACTAGTAAGATCGTGTTGCTGAAAAGTTACCGAGTTGCGTATAGGCTCGGCAATCACGAAATGCCCAGGCTCATCTGCCGGCGAAAAGTATTTGTATAATATCTCCGGTGGTATGCGTTTAACCTGTTCTTCCGGATAGACCCCTCTTCTAATGACATCGCCAAACTGTCCGTTGATGTCCGTAGCAAATATCCTGACGTTCCGGAACATGAACCTACCCATATTCTCGTGAAGCATTATGGCCAAGCTGTAAGGCTCAGGTCCATGCGCGCATCCCGCATCCCAAATATCCAGATACCTCCTGGTCTTGAGATGAGGAAGCACGTGCTCCTTGATTAAGTTTAGTGTGTGCATGTCCCTAAAGAAGAACGTGAAAGCCATTTTTTACCTAAGCCGCTTGCTTGAGTTTTGTCGTAGTTTCGGAGATATCATTATCCTGCTGATCATGCTGCTCCGAATCGACTTTCTCAGCCATCTGACTCTCGTCCCCGGCAAACGTAGACGAAAGGGACTGCATATCCTGCATCGACAACACCTTGTCGATGTCCAACAGTAGCTTTACCTTACCCTCGGTTTTTCCGATTCCCAAGATATAGTCCGAGTTTACGTTGCCGCCGAACGACGGCACGTCATCGATGTCCCCGGCCGCAATGTCGAGAACTTCCGAAACTTTGTCCACGATGATCCCAATTTGCAGGTCGCCAGCTTGCACCACTATAGTGCAAGTCTCGTCGGTCTGCTCCTTGGTATCCATCCCCAGCTTCAGCCTAAGGTCCACGATTGGGATGATCTTTCCTCGCAGATTGATTACTCCCTTGATAAAGGCCGGGGTGCGTGGCACCGGAGTTACCGGCATCATTTTGATAATCTCATGCACTTTGAGTATCTCAATGCCATACTCCTCGCCTGCCAGAAAGAAAGTCAAGAACTTCCCGCCTCTTTTTTGAGATTCATGGTTTTCTACCGCACCGCTGGCCTTTGGAGTATCCAGAGTCGCGGCTGTAGTGTTTACGTCGCTCATATCATCCTCCTTTTTGGATAAAGTATCTTTCCGAGTGCCCCGTCATGCTGAGCTTGTCGATTCACGCACTCGGGGTCTTACGCACTACCACAACTATTAAGCCGCGTTCCTTAGCTCCACCTCACCTCCTTTGGACTCCTCTGACTTATGTCTGGCCAAAGCGGCTATCTCCATTGAATCAAGTATGAGACCCACTCGTCCGTCGCCGAGGATTGCTCCTCCGGATATCCCTTGAATCTTACCGATGCCTTTACCCAGAGATTTCGCCACTACACGCTGCTGGCCGAGTATCTCATCCACCAGAAGTGCGCAGCCTCGTTCGCCGTCATCGACTACTATTAATAGCCCTTGGGTAGGGTCTTGCACAGCTCCCTCTATATTGAACAGCTCATGCAGCCGGAATATCGGCATAAGCTCCCCGCGGAGCATTACCATCTCTCCCCGCCCTAGCACCTCCGTTATCGCCTCAGGGTCGGGCCTAAAGCTAAGTCGAATGTTTACGGTCGGCAATATGAAACGCTCCGTTCCTACTTTGACCAGCATCCCGTCTGTAACAGCCATTGTAAGCGGCAGGCGCAGGACGAATAAACATCCTTTGCCCGGCTCAGAGGAGACCTCGATACGTCCCCTCAAGGCCTCGATGTTCCGCTTTACCACGTCCAAGCCAACTCCGCGGCCGGATATATCAGTTACCTGCTCGGCAGTTGAAAATCCCGGCGCGAATATGAGGTTGTACACGTCGTTATCGGACATGCCCTTGTCGGAGGCTATAAGCCCCTTGGCAATTGCCTTCTCGACTATCTTGTCCCGGTTGAGCCCCTTTCCATCGTCCCGCATCTCGACGATTACGTTGCCGCCCGAATGGTAGGCCGAAAGCCGGATAGTTCCTTTCCTGGGTTTGCCACAACTCTGCCGAACATCCGGCATCTCAATGCCATGATCCACGGCATTGCGCACCATGTGTACCAGCGGGTCGTTGATAAGATCGACCATGTTGCGGTCGATCTCAGTATCTTCGCCCTCGGTGATAAAATCGACCAACTTGCCACTCTTTTGAGCGAGGTCGCGAACTATCCGCGCCATCTTTTGAAAAGTCGGCCTAAGCGGTACCATTCGCATGGACATGCTCAGGTATTGCAGGTCACGAACGACCTTGCCCATGTGTGCCACTTTTTTCGATAGTTCAGGATAACTGCCCGATACTATAACGTCATCCTGAGCTACCATGGACTCAGCTATGACAATCTCTCCGACTGTATCAATAAGTAGGTCTAACCGATCCGTTCGCACTCGGACGTAGGACTCCGTTGCACGTTCCATTGTGCTAGCCTGTCTTCGATCCGCCTGTTTCCGATTCGACTGCTCATACACCTCTTCTTTCTTCGCTTCGCCATTTGCCACAAGTGTTTCGCCCAACTTGGACAGATTCGATTCGGCGGATTCACCTGATACTACCGCTGCTTCCGGATTAGCCAGGATTGCATATAGCTCTTCATAGCCATCGGGGCGCTTGATGGGACATCCGGACAACAACGCTTTGCGTACGTTTTGGACCAACTCGTTAAGCATGTCCACGGAACGAAGAGCGAGGTCAGCGAAGACGCCTTCACAGCGTATCTCACCATCTCTAACACGGCAAAGCAGAGATTCGGCGCGATGGGCCAATTCGGAAATTGAATTAAGCCCCAGAAACGCCGACGTTCCTTTAATTGTATGAAATGCGCGGAAAACCGTATTGACAGCTTCCACATCGGCTGGATCAACTTCCAGCGCGAGCAGAGCAGCCTGTGCGCCCTCTATGTACTCCGCACACTCTGTGATAAACTCCTCAATGAAAGCCACATCGGTATCAGTGGGCAGCGAATCTACAGTTTCCGAAGGATTGGCAGAAACCGGAGTCGAAGGTTTACTATCTTTGTTCTCGTACACGTAGATAGGTTGAGGCTCGCAATCATCAGCTACTTTCAGTTCTTGGTTGTCCATCTCTTCAATAGCCGCGCCAAGCAATTCTCCTAGCTCAGCCAAAAGTTCACTAGTGACCCCAAGACCCTGCCCAAGCGCTTCATCCAGCTTGCTTATTGCCTGGTTGACAAGTTTTTTCGAAGAAGGCGAAAGCGATTCCTTAGAAGCGATTTCCGCTAGCGATTTGCTTATCCGCGCCAGGCCATCCCGATCGTCAACTTCCACCTGCATTAATAGCGAGGCAACATCGTCGAGGCTAGTTACAGTCGAGGAATCCGCCTCGCAGGAATTTGGAAATAGGCTGTCAGAAATATCCTCAGTAGTTCCAACGAACGCGTCGTTAAGCGCCGAAACGGCCTTTTTGATATCGTCTATAGCGTCGGTAGAACCGCCGGTCGCAAGGTAGCACCCCACGAGCTCTAAGACTTTTGTGATTGCCTGTAGTAGTGACTCCGGCGCGCCCACCGACTGCTCGTAGATGGCTTGCAGAGCATCTAGACACATTCGGAATGCTTCCTTGCTCTCCGACATTGCCTCCGGCAAGGCACTTTCAATCTGCTCCAAAGCGCTACCGATCTCGATAATCGAGGTTTGGTCGTCGGCACGCAACGAAGTCATCCGGATACGAATATCATCAATTTTGCTTATTAGCTTTTTTGTCGTCTTCTCCATCTGAGTGTAACCAGATCTGTTCAGCCTAGGCTATTTTTTATTGATTTGCCTACAGCCAAGCCGACCAGAAAAGTCCCTTCGGATGTGGAATACTTCAACCGCAGTGATTCGACCGCACCTGGTTCAGACAGGTTGAGATCGCTTACTCGGGCCACTGTAGGCAAGGACAACGCTGCCTTGATTCCAAGCTCATCTAGCCTTGCAACTACGTCCCCGGCAAGCACATTCGCTAACTCTCCGACAACATCGGCCATATCTGCGCTGTCGTATTCGATTTCAAATCCAGCGAATTTTTTTGCTACACGCACAGCTGTTTCGGACGAGAATGCCAGGCTGAGGGACCAAGAGACATCACCGATAACAGCAATGATCCCGACCATACCCGGGCATAAAGATGAGTCATCAACGCTGCCACAACACGTAGGGCGTTCGCCAAGAATTACCTCGAACGTCGACTTAACCGCCTCATCAAGAGACTCTGCTAGACGCAAAGATTCATATACTGGTTCTGTAGCTTTACTCAACTTGTGCCCCCCAACAGTTGGATTCTTACTTCACCAGCCTAGAGAAAAAGCCGCCGCGCGAACTGCCTCGCGCCTCGATATCTTTAATGAGTGGAGCGATTTTCCGGTCCAGCATTTCGGCTGTGAAAGGTTTGCTTATGAACGCGTTTGCGCCGGCGGAGTCGAGCGCTTCCTCGGCTTTGCCGACAGTTTTCTCTGAGGTTATCATTACCAATGGGGTTTGTTCGTTTTTCCAAGTGGACCGCACTTTACGCACGAACTCTATGCCGCTCATTTTGGGCATGTTCCAGTCGATGAAAACGATATCTATCTTGCTAGGATGGAACTTCTTAAGCGCATCCGCGCCATTTTCCGCCTCGGTAAACTCAAAATCAGCTAGTCCTGAGCGGCGTAACTCTTGCATTACCATATTGCGCATCACGCGCGAGTCGTCAACGACCAGTGCCCTCACCTTCAATTGGCAAACCTCCATAAATTACCAGCTTCCATCCTGATTATTGGAGAATAAGCTTAATTTCTTTATAAGCCTAATTTCTCTTTGTACATGTTTTGTACATGGATATAAATGATTTATATTACTTGCGCGGTTTAACGTCGTTGTTGGTAATATATTAATGCCATTATTCATGTGCGGGATTATATTTTGTGGTTAAGATGTGAATGATAACTTTACAATTAAATCGGATAGAATTGTTTTGTAAAGTAGCTGCAGTTGTATTGACGATGGTAAATAATTGCTGTGTGGCTATCTAAACTTGAGGTGGCTAGTATTACCAATGTTTTACCTGATTAACTAGCTGAGTCGAGAGTAGAGATTATTATTGTTGCGAGATCGAACAGGAGTGCTTGCATTTCGCATCCAAAGCTGTTATACTGGCAGAGTTGAAACTTTATATTGACATCGGCAAGAACAGGGGGTGAGACCTAGTTGCCGAATATTAAGTCGGTAATCAAAGACGTCAAAAAGTCCCGTGAGCGCAGGCTCCGAAACTTGGCAACAAAATCGAAGATTAAGACGTTCATAAAGAAATGCAAGATTGCTATGGATAACCAGGCCGAGAACACCGCTGCGCTCATCAGCGAGACTGTGAGCATACTCGACAAGGCAGCAAAGCGCGGCATTATTCATCCTAACGCTGCGGCCCGACGTAAGTCGAGACTTATGAAGCGCGCAAATTTCAAAGCGGCTGGTTAGTTGTGTCGCCAACTAATCCATTACGAACTTGCGCAGAGAGGTAAGCCCGGTTACCTCTCTTTTTGTTTGATATGATCACTAAGGAAGACATTGTTGAGGGTCTGAAAGAGCTTGGACTGAAAAGCGGCGATACGGTTGTAGTCCACAGTTCGCTATCGAGCTTCGGTAGAGTGGAAGGCGGCGCGGAAACCGTAGTAGACGCTATTCTGGAAGTGCTCGGAGCCGAGGGAACCCTTGTCGTGCCGACTTTCAACTATGAGCCGGGAGTATTTGACCCACAAAAAACTCCTTCAACAGTGGGCAAGATAACTGAGGCCGTGCGTTTGCGACCCAACGCGATCCGCAGCCTTCATCCTACGCACTCCGTGGCAGCAATTGGAATGTTGGCGGAAATTATTACTGAGGGTCACGAAAATGCTGACCCATTTGGCCGTGGGTCAGCACTTTTCAAAGTGCTCCAAGTAAATGGAAAGATCCTTCAACTCGGCACGACCCACACAACCAACTCGATGGTGCACGTGGCTGAAGAAATTGTTGGCGTGCCGTATCTCAACCGACAGCGACAAGTCGGGATCAAGACTGCACAAGGGAAGGTTATACGACGTTGGGTCAGACGCCCCGGCTGCAGCCGAGGATTTGACTTAATTGAAGAGCCGCTAAGACAGCGAGGACAAATCACTGAGACAACAATTGGCAAGTGTCGTGCAAGACTTATGAGTGCTCGTGCAGTAGTGGACGTAGCAGTTGAGTTGCTCAAGTCCGATCCGGAGGCACTTCTGTGCGATCTTCCCGATTGTGGGACGTGCGCAGAAGCTCGCGCAATGATTACCATTCTTGACTCTGAGCGCCAAGACAAAGAGGTTATCGAAATGGCGCTGGACGAAGAGCGTACTATACGGATAATCGAGCGGCAATTCGAAGGCGTGGAGCTCAACTACTTCGAGTCGGAGCATAATGACCGATCCCCTAACTAAAGACGAGAACTATAATAAATGTAATTCAGGACCAGAATAGACAGATCGTCTTAGGGGAAGATAAACAGAGATTTAAAAGCAGGCACAGCTGGGATCCAAGACACTAAGGGTTGCTACGATTATAAGTCAACAATCAATCGCGCAAGGATCGATTTGGTTGGATGTGCCGGACTCGCGGGCGTGGTAGGCCACAAGCGGTAGAAATGAGCCTGACTCCTTTCGTATTACAGATTGAACAAAACTGTCGAATTTGCGTTTTTCTAGGCGACTGCATCGCTGGAATGCGAGAGTACTTGGAAGACGGTTGTGTTGATGTGGTGGTCACTTCGCCTCCGTATAATATCGGCGTGTGCTACAATGGCTACGATGACACGATTTCACGCGAAGACTACTTACAATGGACCGAAAAATGGGCAGAAGAAGTCTGGCGAGTGCTCTCCGATAGAGGATCGTTTTTCCTAAACGTTGGCTCCAAACCTACTGATCCGTTGGTTCCGTTTCAAATACTGGATGTTATGCTTCGTCACTTCAAACTACAGAATGTAATTCATTGGGTGAAATCAATAGCCATTCTCAAAAGCGAAGTAGGAAACTATCCAGGAATTACGCAGGATGTAGTAGTTGGACACTACAAACCGATATCAAGCCGCCGGTTCCTCAACGATTGTCATGAGTATATATTTCACCTAACTAAGCACTGCAACGTAGAACTCGACCGGTTAGCCGTAGGTGTTCCGTATCAGGATAAGAGCAATATTACCAGATGGGCTAACGGCTCAAGCGGGGTTCATTGCCGCGGCAATACGTGGTTCATTCCTTATGAAACCATTAGAGACAGAAACAAAGATCGGCCGCATCCGGCAACTTTTCCGGTCGAACTGCCCGAGCGTTGTATCCGATTGCACGGCGTCGATCGCACAAAATTAGTTATGGATCCTTTCTTAGGACTAGGCTCTAGCGCTCTGGCATGTGCTAAATTAAAAGTTGATTTTGTGGGATTTGAGATCGCGGAAGATTATTATAAACAATCCTGCGCCCGAATAGAAAGAGTCAAAGCATGGGGGAGTTCCCATTATGATAGTCGCAATGAAAACCGATGCAACGAATGAAGAAATAGAACGCGTAGTTGAGCGCATATCTAGCTTCGGCCTAAAAGCCCTTAACATGCCTGGCGGGGAACGAACTGCAATCGGTATTGCAAGCGCGATACCTCCTGAGCTGAGAGAAACGCTTGCGGAGATTCTTGAATCGATGCCCGGTGTAGATCGCGTGACGCATGTCAGTCGAACATACAAACTTGCGTCGCGAGAGTTTCATCCGATTGATACCGTGGTGACTATAAAAGGGGTCCAGATTGGGAGTAATGAGGTAGTTGTAGCGGCAGGACCTTGCGCGATCGAAAGCCGTGAACAGCTTCTTGCAGCGGCAAAGGCCGTTAAGGATGCAGGCGGGAAAGTTCTGCGTGGAGGGGCGTTCAAACCGCGCACGAGCCCATATTCGTTTCAAGGGTTGGGCGTTGAAGGTCTGAAGTTGCTAAAAGAAGTAGGTGAACAGACAGGACTGGTAACGATAACTGAGGTAATGGATCAACACGACCTTCAAGTTGTTTTGGATCATGCCGATATACTCCAAATTGGCGCGCGAAATATGCAAAATTATCCTCTTCTAACTGCCGTGGGCAAGTCTGATCGTCCGGTAGTAATTAAGCGCGGACCTAGTGCAACGATCGACGAATGGCTTTTGGCTGCAGAGTACGTACTTGCACAGGGGAACTCGAATGTGATCCTTTGTGAACGTGGAGTGCATCCGCTAGACAGAGAGCACACTCGCTATACTTTGGATTTGTCGGCTGTACCTGTTGTGAAGTTCCTCTCGCACCTGCCGGTGATTGTGGACCCATCTCATGCTTGTGGCAATTGGCGTTTTGTTGCGGCTATGAGCAAGGCGGCTGTTGCTGCCGGTGCGGATGGTTTGTTAATAGAGGTTCATCCGAATCCAAGCACAGCTCTATGTGATGGGGCGCAATCTTTGAAGTTGGAATCATTCGCGACACTTATGCATGATCTTCGAGCCGTTGCTACTGCAGTAGGTAGAAAAATAGAATTCGGCGCCTCGTCATAGGTAAACTCATTGCGATGCGTTCAAACGAGAGTCGGGCAAAACAAACTGCGCTATTGTATTCATATTACTTCGAACTTCGAGGCATTCCTGAACTCGCTCTCAAAAGCCATCAATGCAGGTGAACCACCAGTGTGCACAAAAACGACTGTGCGGTCTGTATCGATTAGACCTTTCTGTGCCATATCTGCAAGGCCCGACATTGCCTTGCCCGTATATACCGGATCAAGAATCAAGCCTTCTGTTCGGGCTGCCATCAGAATCGCCGCATTGCCCATATCTGTAGGTACACCGTAGCGCTCGCCGTAGTAGTTATCGGCGATAGTGAAGTCTTCCGGGACAAAAGTTTCTGAAACCTCGATTAACTTGGCAGCACCGTTAGCCAAATCGGCAGATATTTCCCGCAGCGGCTTCGACTTTCGAGATACACTTATTCCTATCAGTTTCGCCTCGGGCATAAACAGCCTGATTCCAAGCGCACAACCTGAGATCGTGCCTGCGGACCCTACTGCAACGAAAATGTAAGGAGAATTATCTTCTCCATACTCCTTAAGCTGTTCAGCTAGCTCACGCATAGCCCGAACGTAGCCGACAATGCCCAGCGATGTAGAACCGCCGATCGGTATAACATATGGATTGTACCCTTCTGCTTTAAGCCTTTCCGCTTCGCGTTGCATGGCCTCTTCCATATCTTTCACTGTGGCGTCAGGCATGAACTTGACCTCCGCACCAAGGATCAAGTCCAAGAGCAGATTGCCGTAGAAATGCTCAAACCTGGATCCTCCGAGGAAGATAATGCAGCGATCAATGCCGACTTTTCGTGCTGCGCCGGCGGTCATCCGGGCATGGTTGGATTGCGGGCCGCCGTCCGTTAAAACTACGTCGCAGCCTTTGTTAAGAGCGTCGGCCATCAGATACTCTAATTTCCTGGCCTTATTGCCGCCCAAAGTTAGAGTGGTGCAGTCGTCGCGTTTGATAAGTAATCGTTTAAGACCGAGCTTCGCACCCAGTCTAGGGGCCTCTTCAAGCGGCGTCGGAAGGTGAGTAAGCTTTACACGTGGTATTTCGTCAATTCTCATAGCCGTATTACCTGATAACTATGTAAATGCTTTTGCTATGTAAGACCTGATACCCTTCTTCTGAGCTTGCGAAAATAGTGCGAGTCAACGTACCATAAAAGTGTGGGAATTGATCTGAAACAAAAAGCAAGGGCCAGGCTAGGCCGAGAAAAAAGAACCGTTTCTGTCAATGCAGGAGCATCGGTTAGGTTTGCTTTAGCCTTTCCCAATACGTATGCTCTGGGGATGGCATCACTTGGGTTTCAGCTTGTTTATCAAATGCTAAATGAGCTGCCCAAGTCTTGTTGCGAGCGCATATTCCTACCAGATCCGCTGGATCTTAAAGAACACGAGCGAACCGGTACAGAACTGTTCACCCTTGAAAGTCAATCTCCGCTAGTTATATTTGATGTGGTTGCCTTCTCTATTCCTTTTGAACTGGACTACGCAAACGTACTTCGAATACTGCGACTTTCAAACATTCCAATCCGTAGCATCGATCGCGATGAACGCCATCCTATCGTGATTGCCGGTGGAACGTGCGCTACTTTTAATCCCGAGCCACTTGCCGACTTTATCGACGCATTTGTGATAGGCGAGGCAGAGCCAGTCCTGCCTTCGCTTGTAGAAGTTCTAGACGAGAGTCTTGGCGCAAGCAAAGAAAGTGTTCTTGGAGCGCTTTCTCAAGTGCCGAGCGTATATGTCCCACGATTCTATCGGCCGGTATACGATTCTGAAGGGCGATTGCTGAGTGTGGAAGTCCAGCCCCCGGCTCAGCCCAAAGTAAAGCGAGCAATCGAACATGATTTATCCTTTGTATCGGCTTCATCTGCGATCAAGACGCCAGAAGCCGAATTTGGAGAGATAGAACTAGTGGAAACGGCACGTGGTTGTGGCTGGAAGTGCAGATTTTGTCTTGCAGGACACATCACTAGACCGCCTAGACTGAGAGAGTTGCCTCGCTTAAAAAATGCAGAGCGAATTGGCCTTGTGGGTGCAAACGTTTTCGATCATCCACAAGTAGCCGATCTTTGCCGAAGTATTGTTGATGCTGGAAACGAGTTCACTATCTCATCGGTTAGGTTAGAAACAGTCACTCGTGAACTTGCTGAGCTAATGTCTAAGGGTGGACAAAAGACCTTGACTATTGCTCCCGAAGCAGGAACCCAGCGTTTGCGTAATGTTATTAACAAACCCACTACTGATGATGAATTATTCGCGGCCATATCGGCAGCCAGGGATGCCGGTATTGCAAGGGTGAAGTTGTATTATATGATCGGTCTGCCCACGGAGACTGACGAGGATTCGGATGCAATTGCAGACCTATCGCTGAGACTCGTGCGCGAGTTTTCCTCTATTGAATTTCAAGTCTCAGTAAGCAGCTTTGTCCCTAAACCTTGGACTCCGTTTCAGTGGCATCCGATGGAAAGAGAAGACGTTTTGAAGAGGCGATATGCATCATTACAGAAGCGGCTGTCGGGTATCCGGAATCTGAAATTCAGCGGTGAAAGCCCGAGGCTTGCACTCGTACAAGGGTTGCTTGCGCGAGGCGACAGAACGGTTGGACGCGTAGTTGCCAATGCTGCAGAACAAAGCAGTTATGGCCCCGCAATTAGAAGTGTCGATTTGAACTTCTACTTGTACCGACCTCGAGAACGGGATGAATTATTCCCGTGGGATCACATCGACGTTGGAATTCATAAGGGCTACCTTTGGCGCGAGTATCGTAAGGGCCTCGACGAAGCGAAAACCAGCCGATGCAATATAGGACGGTGTCGAGAATGCGGAGCATGTGGATAACTGTATGAGAATCCCAAACTGGTATAGAGTTGAAAAGAACGGTATTAGGTTTTATCAAGCGTGGAATTTGCAAGAAACCGGTCTTGTAATGCATGGCTTCAGTGCGCGCGTCGGTGGAATTAGTCCTGAACCTTATGCGAGTTTGAACCTCGGACTTGGAACCGAAGACGATCCGTCGAACGTTATCGCTAACCGGCGCAAGTATGCATCAGCTATTGGCGTTGATGCGGAGCGGATCATTGTGCCTCAACAATCGCACGGGAACCGAGTGGTGCGGGTGAGCAGATCAGACGAAGGTCGAGGTGCACTAAGTTACGCGAGCGGCATTCCGGACACCGACGCGCTCATCACTAACGAGCCTGGCGTCACGCTAGCGTTGCACTTTGCTGATTGTGTGTGCGTGTTCTTGCTCGATCCGGTTAGACGAGCGATAGGTGTTGCACATGCCGGATGGCGAGGAACTGTAGCTGGAGTAGTGACTGAGGTACTGGCAGCTATGTCGCGCGAGTTTGGTACTCAACCCGAAAAAGTGTTAGCAGCAATCAGCCCTGCAATAGGCCGGCACTGTTACGAAGTTAACGCAGACGTAGCCGAAGCATTCTTCAAGGCCTTCCCGCACGACGAGAGAGTGTTGAGTTTCTACTCATTAGTTGGAAAGTGGCAGGTGGACCTCAAGACTGCAAACCGCATGTTGTTGTTGAATGCGGGAGTTAAACAAGAGAACATAGCCATGAGCGAAGACTGCACATGCTGTAACATCGAAGACTTTTTCAGCCATCGAAGAGATGGCAAAACAGGTCGAATGGGCGGCTGGATGGCGCTTTTGCCGTTTTCTTAAAAGTCGGTTTCATATATTTGGGCTTGACGGAGAAGGATAACGGATGGATACTGTCCAAAAAATTGACGGTCGGCAGTCAATTGATTGCGCACTTTATTTTGGACTAAAGTACGATGTCCGACATCTGTGAGAACTTGCAGGCGATTAGAAGGCGTATTGATGCTGCAGCTAGGAAGACGGGGCGCACTGGAGAAGATATCGTCTTGGTAGTTGTTACCAAGACTAGAAGCGTTGCAGAGATCAGAGAAGCCCTAGTCTGCGGAGCCACCGATCTGGGAGAGAACTACGTTCAAGAAGCGGAAGCAAAGTATAGCGAGATTGGAGCCGGCCCGAGGTGGCATATGATCGGCCACCTGCAGCGCAATAAAGTGAAACATGCGGTCGAGTTCTTTGATATGATCCAAAGTGTTGACAGCGAAGAGCTTGCGCGAGAAATCGGCAGGCGCGCCGAGGCGATAGGCCGTTGTATAGATGCGCTGATCGAAGTAAAAATATCAAGCGAGCCTACGAAGTTCGGCGTAGATCCCGACGAAGTGCTAAGACTTGCCGATGTAATATCCGATATCGCTGGAATCAGGGTTTGTGGGCTGATGGGAATGGCCCCTATAGTGGCGGAACCGGAAGCAACTAGACCTTATTTTGCGAAACTAAAGGAAATATGGGACAAGCTGCCACGAGAGCAGCGGCTCTATCTCTCTATGGGGATGACCCAGGATTTCGAAATAGCAATTGAAGAAGGATCGAATATGGTGCGGATCGGCACTGCCATATTTGGTCCGAGAGAAATGAGCCATCCCGAGAGCTGACGAAAACTGAACTAAAATAAAGAAAATGCTGCGCTAAAGTCGCGGAACCAGGAGTGACGCCCAGCACCCGACCATGACTGGCGCCGAAACGATGTTAATGGGAGGGTCAAATAGCGTGAAAGTTGCACCACAGGAAAACTATGAAGAACAGCCCCGCGGCTTTTGGAGTCGGCTGAAGGAGAAACTTGGCTGGGGCTACTACGACGACGAGGAAGAAGTCGATTACGTAGAAGAAACTGGTGGGAGACGGCGACCTTCGTTGATCAGGGTTCGCCAATCGAGAATGAACCATGTTTCGATATGGATGTCGATTCGAACCTTCGAAAATGCCTTGCAAGCTGCCGATGGACTCAAGCAAGGCCATCAGCAAATAGTGAACCTGGAAAAAGCCGCTCCGGAAATTTGTGCAAGAGTGATCGATTTTCTGAGCGGGGTTGTTTACGCTCTGGATGGATTTGTAGAAAAAGCAGGCGAAAAGGTTTATTTGTTCACGCCTTGCAACTATGTAATTGAGGTCGAAAACGGCGAAGAACGGAAGGTTCAGAGTCCGTTCTATGAGAACTGAGGGGTAGAACTCAACGCTGAGTTCTTGCGTTCGTTTTTAATCTTGCATAAGACTGCAGGAGATAATTATGTTAAACATCGGACGTCTGGCGATAATTGGGTCGGGAGCCATGGGTACGGCGTTCGCAGGAGGTGTGATTTCGGCAGGGATATTTAGCCCTGAGAACGTCGTAATGGCGGATATCGATGATGCAAAGCTCCAAGGGGTCGCCTCGAACCTTCACGTCGCGACGACGTCCGATAACTCTGCGGCGGCACGGGAGGCAAGCGTTGTTTTGATCGCCGTGAAACCGCCGATAGTGAGAAGTGTTATACGGGATATATCCGAAGTGCTGACCGGTCACCAACTGGTTATCTCGATAGCCGCAGGGGTAAAACTGGATACGATTGAGTCGGAGTTGCCGACCGGAACGGCAGTCATCAGAGCGATGCCGAATACGCCGTGCCTGATCGGCGCAGGGGCGATCGGATTCAGCAGAG